>Ga0209344_10002061_pt1 | contig 23480 bp, 20 predicted proteins | sample Cruoilmetagenom6_FD_187293 | JGI IMG/M metagenome (GOLD analysis project Ga0209344, IMG submission 187293) | Oil polluted marine microbial communities from Coal Oil Point, Santa Barbara, California, USA - Santa Barbara Oil Seep Sample 6 (SPAdes)... | ecosystem: Environmental > Aquatic > Marine... | reverse complement strand
CGCGTTCCATTTCGACCAGACACATGCGGCAGTTGCCCGAAAGCGGCAGCCGTTCGTGATAGCAGAACCGGGGGACTTCTGCGCCCGCCTGTTCGCAAGCCTGCAGCACGGTCAAACCGGCGTCGACTTCGATTTCAATGCCATCAATGGTGAGCTTTGGCATGGCTCCCCTTCCCTCTAACTTCTAAATTATTCCGCGGCGCGATCGGACGCGTCGGCCTGGTTTCCAGCTTTTTCCAAGATGCGAGCTTCCATTTCCGGACGGAAATGGCGGATCAGACCTTGGATAGGCCAAGCGGCCGCGTCGCCGAGGGCGCAAATGGTGTGCCCTTCGATCCGGCGGGTGACATCTTCAAGCAAATCAATTTCGTCGATATGAGCGTTACCCGCACCGATGCGTTCCATCATCCGCCACATCCACCCAGTGCCTTCGCGGCACGGTGTGCATTGGCCGCAGCTTTCGTGCTTGTAAAAAGCGCTCAGCCGCGTGATGGCGCGAACGATGTCTGTGGATTGGTCCATAACGATGACCGCAGCCGTGCCGAGGCCCGAACCGTGCTCCTTCAACCCGTCATAGTCCATCAAGGCGCTGTCGCACATGCCCTTGGTCATCACCGGAACGGATGAGCCGCCGGGAATGACGCCTTTGAGGTTGTTCCAACCGCCGGTGACGCCACCGCAATGCTTTTCGAGCATTTCCTTCATCGGAACGCCCATCGCTTCTTCGAACGTGCATGGGTTTTCAACGTGACCGGATACGCAAAAGAGTTTTGTTCCGGTGTTGTTTTCACGACCAATCCCGGCGAACCAAGCGCCGCCGCGACGCAGGATTTCCGGCACCACAGCAATCGATTCGACGTTGTTGACGGTGGTCGGGCAGCCATACAGGCCGCAGTTCGCGGGGAACGGCGGTTTCAGGCGCGGTTGGCCTTTTTTGCCTTCCAGGCTTTCGATCAGCGCACTTTCTTCGCCGCAGATGTATGCGCCTGCGCCCAGGTGTACGTAGATGTCGAAGTCATAGCCAGATTTGCAGGCATTTTTGCCCACCAATCCCGCCGCGTAGGCTTCGTCGATGGCGCGTTGCAGGGCTTCGGCTTCGCGGTAGAACTCGCCGCGCACATAGATATAGCAAACGTGTGCGCCGATGCCGGCGGACGCCAGCAATGCGCCTTCGATCAGTTTGTGCGGTTCGGCGCGCAGGATTTCGCGGTCCTTACAGGTGCCCGGTTCGCCTTCGTCGGCGTTGATCACCAAATAATGCGGACGATCAGAGGCTTCCTTGGGCATGAACGACCATTTCATGCCGGTACCGAAACCGGCGCCGCCACGGCCGCGCAGGCCGGACGCTTTCATTTCTTCGACGATCCATTCGCGGCCTTTTTTGACCAGATCGGCGGTTTTGTCCCAATCGCCGCGCGATTGCGCGCCTTTGAGGCCGACATCGTGGATGGCGTAGATGTTGGTGAAGATGCGATCGCGATCATGCAACATGGCTTAGCTCTCCCCATTCAGAGTGGTGAGGCTGCCCGCAGGCTGACAGCCCACGCGCTTGCCCGCTTGCGAACCCGGCGTCGGCGTTTCGCCCTTTGCAAAGGCGTCGAGCACCTTTTCGGTGCTGGCCGCATCCAGGTCTTCGTAATAATCATCGCCGATTTGCATCATCGGCGCGTTAACGCACGCGCCCAAGCATTCGACTTCCAACAGCGTGAACTGGCCGTCCGGCGTGGTTTCGCCGTTCTCAATGCCGAGCTTTTTCTTGCACACCTTGAACACATCGTCGGAGCCTTTGAGCAGGCATGAGATGTTGGTGCACACCTGAACGAAGTTTTTGCCGACCGGTTTCAAGTTGTACATGGTGTAAAAGGTCGCGACCTCATACACCCGCATCGGTGCCAGACCGACCATATCGGCGACCACATCCATGGCCGCGCGTGGCAACCAGTTGTCGTTTTGGCGCTGCGCCAAAGTCAACAGCGGCATGGTGGCGCTGGCTTCACGACCTTCGGGATACTTCGCCACGATGGCCTTGGCGGCATCTAGGTTTTCCGCCGTAAAGGCGAATTCTTCAGCGTGCTCACTCATCGGTCGATCTCACCAAACACAATATCAATGGAACCGATCACGGCAACGGCGTCGGCCAACATGTGGCCTTCGCACATCATGTCCATGGCTTGCAGATGGGCGAAGCCCGGCGCACGGATTTTGCAGCGATACGGCTTATTGGTGCCGTCAGACACCAAATAAACGGCGAACTCACCCTTGGGCGCTTCGACGGCGGTATAGGTTTCACCCGCCGGAACGTGCATGCCTTCGGTCATCAGTTTGAAGTGATGGATCAACGCTTCCATCGACGTCTTCATGTCCGCGCGGGGCGGCGACGCGACCTTACGGTTTTCCGTAATGGTCGGGCCTTCGGGCATCTTTTCAATGGCTTGGCGCATGATCTTGAGAGATTCTCTCATCTCCATCATCCGCACCACATAGCGATCGTAACAGTCGCCGTATTTGCCCACGGGGATGTCGAAATCCATTTTATCGTAGGCGTCGTAGGGCTGAGATTTGCGCAAATCCCAGGCCACGCCGGATGCGCGCAGGTTCGGCCCGGTGAAGCCCCAATCCAATGCTTGTTCCTTGCTGACCTTGGCGATGTCCACGGTGCGCTGCTTAAAAATCCGGTTTTCCGTGAGCAGCGTTTCCATGTCGTCGATCATCTGCGGGAAGGCGTCGATCCACTTCAAAATGTCTTCGGCCAGGCCTGCGGGCATGTCTTGAGAGACGCCGCCGACGCGAAAGTAGTTCATGTGCATGCGCGCACCGGACACCCGTTCGCAGAATTCCATCAGACGCTCGCGGTCTTCGAAGCTCCACAGCATCGGCGTCATAGCGCCGACGTCCATCGCATACGATGAAACGTTGAGGATGTGGTTCAAGATGCGGCCGATTTCGCAGTACAGCACGCGAATGTACTGGGCGCGTTCGGGAACATCGACGCCCAACAGCTTTTCCACACCCAGAACAAAAGCGTGTTCCTGGTTTTGCGGCGCGACGTAATCGAGACGATCGAAATACGGTGTTGCTTGCTGGTAGGTCTTGTGTTCAATCAGCTTTTCAGTACCGCGGTGCAGCAGTCCAATGTGCGGATCGGCGCGGTCGATAATTTCACCGTCCATTTCCAACACCATACGCAGCACGCCGTGCGCGGCGGGGTGCTGGGGACCGAAATTCAGCGTCATGTTTTTGATTTGGTTTTGAGCCATGACTTAAGCGCCCTCCCCTTTAGTCTTTTCCGCTTTTTCGTCACCCGGCAATTGGGTCGGCACGCCTTCCCATGGGCTGAGGAAGTCGAAGCTGCGGAATTCTTGGGTGAGTTTCACCGGCTCATACACGACACGTTTCTTTTCGTCGTCGTAGCGCATTTCGACAAAGCCCGAGAGCGGGAAGTCTTTGCGCAACGGATGACCTTCGAAACCGTAATCGGTGAGAATGCGGCGCAGATCGGGATTGCCGTCAAACGCCACGCCGAACAGATCCCAACATTCACGCTCGAACCAGCCCGCGGTGGAAAACACCCCCACGACGCTCGGCACCGGTTCGCCGCCGGTGCGCACCTTGACGCGGATGCGCCGGTTCAAGGTCATGGACAGCAGGTTGTAGACGACCTCGAAACGTTCTTCACGTTCGGGGTAATCGACGCCGCACAGGTCCACCAATTGCTTAAACTGGCAATTGACGTTGTCGCGCAAATACGTAAGCACGCGCACGATGTCGTCGCGTTTCACTTGAATGACCAACTCACCACGGGTTTCAGCGATGCTCAAGGTGCTGTCCACGACGGACTCACCCAAAGCTTCCGTGACGATCTCTTTCAACTCTTGTAGGGCTGGATCCATAGGTCCAAAAACTCCCGGTCTCTCTTTGGCGGCGAGACTTAACGAAACAGCGTACCTGTCCGCTTGATTTTCTTTTGCAATTGCAGGATGCCGTAGATCAGCGCTTCCGCCGTCGGCGGGCACCCCGGCACGTAGATATCCACCGGCACAACACGGTCACAACCGCGCACCACCGCATAGGAATAGTGATAGTAGCCGCCGCCATTGGCGCACGAGCCCATCGAAATCACCCAGCGCGGTTCCGCCATCTGGTCGTAGACCTTGCGAAACGCCGGGGCCATTTTGTTGGTCAGCGTGCCGGCGACGATGATTACGTCGGACTGGCGCGGGCTGGGACGCGGCACGACGCCGAATCGATCCAAGTCATAGCGGCTGACGTAGGCGTGGATCATTTCCACCGCACAACACGCCAGACCGAACGTCATCGGCCACATCGAGCCGGTGCGCACATAGTTCACCAGCTTATCGACGTTGGCGACGACGAAGCCACGCTCGTTCAGTTCATCGGCAACCTCGGACAGCAACGCGTCTTGAGACTGAAGTTCCGTGCCCGGTTTGGTTTCTACTCCCATTCCAAAGCCCCCTTCTTCCATTCATAGACAAAGCCGATGGTCAGTACGGCGAGGAAAATCATCATCGACCAGAATCCGAACAAACCGATGGAACCGAGATTAGACGCCCATGGGAACAGGAATGCGACTTCCAAATCGAAAATAATGAACAAGATGGCCACCAGATAGAATCGCACATCGAATTTGATACGCGCGTCTTCAAAGGCTTCGAACCCACATTCGTAGGCCGAATCCTTTTCTGGGTCTGGTTTTTGGCGGCCAATGATCCAGCTGGCCGCGATCATGAAGACCGACAGGACTCCAGCGATGCCCAAAAACACCAAGACCGGGAAATAATCAGATAAAAGCGCGTCGCTCATGCCCAGGCTCCCACAGGGGAGCCCTATGAACCACAGCGCCATTTTGAGCGCGCACAGAGCTTACAAACGAACGCACAGAGTGCATTCCTTCGATAGTCTCAAGGCGCAAAAACGGTGTCGCAATCATAGGATATTGGAACTCCCCAGGACGTTCCGTTGAAAAACTTAGTATGTCAGCAGCAGATGCGCACGTTTGTTTTGATTGTATCGCATGCATCAGTACCTCCCCACGAGGTGTAGACGCTTTATAGGACATTTCCTAGCCGCGACATATCCCCGATTGGGTAGGCCCAGACTACCCCGTTTGCAGAGGCGTTCAAGTCAAGAATGTGTGTCTTGACTCTTTTTTTGTGCGGCGCAACATTTCCCTGCGCGCAGTGGTGGAGGCGGCGAAGAGAAAAGCCCCTAAAGCAAAAAACCGCAACCTGTGAAGGTCGCGGCTTTTGAGGAACGGGAATGGCGGGAGTGACGGGACTCGAACCCGCGGCCTCCGGCGTGACAGGCCGGCGCTCTAACCAACTGAGCTACACCCCCTTCGCCGTTCTCATCATCAGGAGCGAAGCGAGTTCACCGCCTGAAGACGCGTCTATGTAATGCAGCCCCCGTCGGGCGTCAAGCATTGTCCGGACACTTTTGTGAAAAAAATTTGACGCTCAGAATTATTATGTCGTTTCAAAGCGATTTATCTCGATTTCCAGGCGTTTTTCCAACTCACGCCGATAGCATCGTTGGATACATGAGAGACGATAAAGGGCGCTCCCTTTTCAAAGAGTGCCCTCCATCCATCACCTATTTTTTGGCGTGTACGTCATATGCACGATCGTTTGCCCCGAAGATTCGTAAAGCGATGTCTCCGCTCCGCAAAATCCGTAAGCGTCATAGAATCGCCGTCCAATGACATTTTCTTCAAAGACGGCGACACTTAGGGCCCCTTTTTCGAAAACAGCCTTGTCCACCAAAGCCCTGCCGAGCCCTTGTCCGTGAAAACTGGGATCGACGAACAAGCCGCCTATTTCAGCATCAATTAGGGCGATAAAGCCAACCACACGGTCGTGCGCGACACACACCCATGTTTCGGCGTAAGCCATGTACACATTGCGCACATTGTCGGCTTCTTGATCCAAGAACGCTGTGCTGAGAAAAGGATGAGCAAACTCGCTCGCGGCGCGCCATGACGAAATCACGGCGTCGATATCTTCACTTTTATATTTTCTGATCATGTTCAGATCGGTCTTTCATGTCCCGACCACCGCAACAGCGGGGTCATGATGATAATTGATATGGCCAAGACAAAAGCTCTGTGACGTGATGACACGTACAGTTTCGCTTGTTGTTCTTAGGGATGAGGCACCCTTTGGTGCCCCCATATCAACAGGACATAAAATCTCCGATTAAACCAAAGCGAGCGTAACCGCCGAATTATCGTTCAGCAATCAGATATTTAGCGGTCAACACTCCACCACATTGACGGCCAAGCCGCCTTGGGAGGTTTCTTTGTACTTGGACTGCATATCCAAGCCGGTTTGGCGCATGGTTTCGATCACTTGGTCGAGGCTGACAAAATGAACACCATCGCCCTTCATCGCCAAGCGCGCCGCATTGATGGCTTTGACCGCGCCCATGGCGTTGCGTTCGATGCACGGAATTTGCACCAAGCCGCCGATGGGATCGCAGGTTAGGCCAAGATTATGTTCCATACCGATTTCGGCGGCATTCTCGATCTGCTCATTGGTGCCGCCAAGCGCCGCTGTAAGCCCACCGGCTGCCATAGAGCACGCCACGCCCACTTCGCCCTGACAGCCGACCTCTGCCCCGGATATGGACGCACGGGTCTTGTACAGCACGCCAATGGCAGCAGCAGTCAGCAAAAAGGCCCGTACGCCGTCTTGCGCGCTGGGGGCGCGGTGGGTGCAAAAACGCTCATAATATCGAATCACAGACGGGATGATGCCCGCCGCGCCGTTGGTCGGCGCGGTGACCACACGCCCGCCTGAGGCGTTTTCTTCGTTCACCGCCAAGGCGTACAAGTTCACCCAATCCATAATGGTCAGCGGATCGCGCAGCCCGCGTTCAGAATTGGTGTTGAGTTCATCCAGCAGCTTTTTTGCGCGCCGGGGCACATTCAGCCCACCCGGCAAGTTGCCTTCGCCCTTCAAGCCGTGCTCGATACAATCATCCATGACCTTGTGGACGTCATCGAGAAAGGCAAACGTCTCATGCTCTTCGCGCCAGGCGGTTTCATTGATCAACATGATTTCGGGAATCGACAGGTTTTCCTCACGGCCAATGCGCAAAAGTTCGTCGGCGGACGAAAACGGGTAACGAATACGGACGTTATCACCGGTGCTGTAAGTGTCGGTCTCATCGTCGCCCTCTTCCACAACGAACCCGCCGCCGATGGAATAAAACGTGCCGCTTTTGATCACGTGGCCATCTACATCGGTGGCGTCGAATCGCATCGCATTGGTGTGACGCGCCAAGACTTCTTGGTCGAGAAAAACGATGTCCGTGTCGGGGGCGAAGCCAATGCGCACCACATCGCCCAGTTTCAGGCTCTTGCGCGCGGAAATATCGGCGACGATGGTGGCGACCTCTTGGGCTTCGATGGTGCGCGGGCGCTTGCCCGATAGCCCCAACAGCAAAGCCTTATCCGTATGGTGACCGCGCCCCGTCAGCGCCAACGAGCCAAACAGCGTCACCCGCACATGGTGGACCCGTTCCAAATCGCCCTCTTCACTCAGCTCCGTCACGAAACGGTACGCCGCACGCATGGGCCCGACGGTGTGCGAACTGGACGGTCCGATGCCAATGGAAAACAGATCCACAACGCTGAGGTTGGCTTTGTTTCTGGTTTCAGAGTTTTGCTGTGTCATGGTCATCGTCTTTCCGAACGTTGATTTGGCGTTCTTATTATTTCAATTGAAGGTGTTCTGTTATTTTCTATTCAAACACAGTTTGTCCTTTCCCGCACCATGGCAAATGGTCGACAAAATAGATGCGGGAGGTGCTTAAACCGGCGGGATTCGGATGCACGCCACGGTGCCGCCTTGGGGGGCGTTTTCGATTTCCAAAACACCGCCCAAAAGCGCTGCTTTTTTCCGCACCAACTGAACGCCTTTGCCCCAGCCCTTTTGATCCGAGCGATCCGTAGACGTACTCGTCGAGGCCCCTTGCAACATCCGCATCAAGATTGTCGCCGGAATGCCCTGCCCCGTGTCTTGAATGACCAAAATGAGGCCTTTGCTGTGGATATCGACCTCACCTTTGATCTTCACCAAGCCGCCTTTGGGGGTGAATTTCAGAGCGTTCGAAATGAGGTTGGAAAGCATTTCGTACAGCAACACCGGATCGGTGGTCAGGTCTGGAAAATTATCGGCTATTTCGTGGACCAAGTTGACGCCGCGCGCCTTTGCGTCGACCTCAAAGGTTCCAATAAGCTCGTCGCTAAAGCTGGTGAAGTTGAATGTTTCCTTCCTCACCTTCGGCGCGCCGCTAACGGCTTCATCGAGAATGCGTTCGGTGATCTGTAACAGCCGCTTGGTAGAGGCATGCAGTCGCTCGGCGATATCCCGGTTTTGTTCAGGCGTCAGGGCAATATCGCCATCCCCTTTGAGGAACGCTGTATATCCCAACATAGCTGTCAACGGGGTGCGAATTTCATGGGCAAATTCGCTGAGAAGTTCCAATCCAGAATTTTTCTCAGGCGTCTCTTTCTCAGGCGGGGCGTCATCGCTCATGAGTGGGCCTTTGCTACACAATGCGGCTAAACACCACACAGTATACGCCGTTCTTGCTAAAGCAAAAGTTGTATTTGCCTACATGTAGCACATGCAGTGGTGGCTAGAAGTCACCTCGGGCCGGGTATGCGGATACACGCAACTGTCCCGCCGGACATAGCGTTTTCGATTTCCAATGTTCCGCCGAGCAGTTTGACCTTGTCGTGGACGAACTTAATCCCTTGCCCCCAGCCCTTGCGCTCTGAATGGGCATACGACGTGGTCACCGCACCGCCCTTCATCAGACTCATCAAAATAGTTGCCGGGATGCCTTTGCCGGTATCTTGAACGATGAGGATGAGTCCATCATTTTTATAATCACGCTCACCCTTGACCGTCACCACGCCGCCTTTGGGGGTGAACTTGATGGCGTTGCTCAACAGATTGGACATAATTTCGTACAGCACCACGGGATCTGAGTGCAGAATCGGAAAATCGTCGGCGATGGCGTAGTTCAAGGTGATCCCGCGGGACTCGGCGTCAACCTCAAAGGTGCGAATGATTTCCGGACAGAACGTGTGGAAATCGATGTCTTCTTTCTGCACAATCACTTGGCCTTGTACGGCCTGATCCAAAACACGCTCACACACTTGCAACAGTCGTCGGGTTGAGACGTTGATGCGATCCGCATAATCGAAAATGCGTTCTTCCGACAACGGTTGTGGCAAAGCGCCCGGCTTCATCATCGCGGAAAAGCCCAACATGGCGTTGAGCGGCGTGCGAATTTCATGTGCGAATTCGCGCAATAGCGCCAGCTCTAGATCGTTATCGGTTGATTTGGCGTCAGTCATCGGCGTCCCACTCGCATAAACAACGTAAAAGTTGCTGAGAGAATACTAATGCAATTCATGCCCGCTGAACACATTAAGATTTGAATACACAGCTGTGTTCGCGCGGCATCAAAGCCGGTTCAGGTATCCTCTTTCGCGTCAGCGCACGTCTTTGACCCACTTTTTACACTTAGCGTCCTCGTTACACTTAGCGTCCTCGCGGTGGTAGTTTGTCGGCGTGTCGATCCTATCGTGCAGAGGTATTGAGTATCTGTACATTTCCTCAACAAGCTCCGCGAGCACGCCGTTTACCAGTTTTCGGTACGCCTCAACGCCCTGATTTTGCTGCCTCACCACCACGACACCCGATTTCGCCAGCCTTTTTTCCAGTTTCGCTTTCAGCGTTTCGCCGAATTTCTTCATGGCCTTGCGGTTGATCCGCACGTGGGTGCGTTCGTGGGCGTAAACGACCTTGTATTCACATGAGCTGGGCGCATAGATGCGCGGTATAAACACCGCGTGATCGGTATAACCGAAGTCGATGGTCAGTTCCTTGGCCGTGTAGCAATAGACGCCGCGGCTTTTCACCCAATAGGGACGAAATTTCGACGAGGCCCCCAACTTTGCGCGGGTTAAGCCGCGAATCACACTGTTTTTGCCACCCGGCGCATGCCAGCCGTTCAATCCCCCGCCAACGCTCTTGGCGCGCACACCGAATAGACGGTTGATTTCGGTGATGGTGTTGGCGTGCTGTAATTTGGCTGGCGGGTTGAGCAAATTCACCGTGACGCGGGTTTTGGCCATCTTCGGGCATGATTTGGCTTGAGCCGTCCCGGCGCACCCGATCACGAACACGCCAACGCAAAGCGCGAACGCAATACGACCTTGGTCCAACATCCACGTATTGATCATATCGCCTCCGCACAAGCCATACCATTAGGCGATTATTTATGCATATGTACCATCTTAGATACATACACACCTACGGTCTAGGGGATTGGGCGGCAAAAAAGGCGACGCATGACGCGTCGCCTTTTTGAAATTGGTGGGCGATGACGGGATCGAACCGCCGACCCTCTCGGTGTAAACGAGATGCTCTCCCAGCTGAGCTAATCGCCCTTAAGTGATCTTTAAAACGAGGCGACACTACTGTGTGCCCACGGGTAACTCAAGACCTAACTTTTGAATACTTTATCAACTTGTTTTTGAGCGCTTTCAAGTGAGGTAAATGCCGTATCACGAAACCAATATGTTTCCACCTTTTGAAGGATGATGGCTCCATTGTAGGCAATCCCATCCTCCGCCAATTCGGCAAACTCTTCAGGCACGCGTCCCCGATAGGTCGCATTGACGCGTTTTGATGACAGAATATACCAGATAAACAGCAGCATGTATGGGAGTGGAACAAGAGCGAACGACCAACCGTCCCTCTGCCAGTCATTCGCATAATAATGATCAATTATCGTCAATAAATAATAGAGCAAGGACATACCAATCACGGTGATTGGCATTTTCGTGTCAAATGTGGGCGCCATGATCAGAAACGGTATGAGTGTAATCACATAGGCGCTCACTAGGTAAATAGACCCGGCCTCAGCGGGAAGCACATTCTCACCGGTCAAGATGAAATAGGCAACCACAAGACCGTTCAGCACAATGCCGATCACAGTGAGAACATAAAAGAAAAGAAGCCAGCCTCCCAGACCATAGTACGTATAACTCTTTGACACATTCTCTGGCACATCACGCCACTTCATACCGCCCCTATTTTTTTGCATTTATGACTGTGTATTGACGTATAGCGTGTAGATTATCAGAACACACCCCTAAAAATGCAAAACGGCCGCCCTCCGGTTGGAGAGCGGCCGTGTAACGCAAGGATGCAGTCTTAGTTGACGGCGTCTTTGAGAGCCTTACCAGCTTTGAATTTCGGCTGGTTGGAGGCTGGGATCTGGATGGATTCGCCGGTGCGCGGGTTGCGACCGGTGGAAGCAGCGCGTGCTGCAACACTGAAGGTACCGAAACCGACGAGGCGGACTTCGTTACCGGATTTCAGAGAACCCGTGATGGCGTCGAGAACACCGTCTACAGCCTTCGTGGCATCCGCTTTGGACAGTTCCGTGCTGGTCGCAACGGCGGCAATCAGATCATTCTTGTTCAACTTAAGGCCCCCTTCATAAATTCAAGGATTATACAGGTGCGCGCCGTTTGAGCGGCGCAGTGATTCGTTTGATGGAGGACTCTAGTGTTGAAACCCGAACCACGTCAATCACACATGTTGAGTTTTCCCCAGTTTTTTGCGGGTTTCAGCACAATTTTATGCACATTTGTGCAACCTTTTTAAGCAATCTGACAAGTTCCTGACAAAAACAACCCCGACGAAGCATTTGCTTCGCCGGGGTTGCTTGTTGTGAACTGCGCCGCGTGCGGTGAAAATCGCTTAATGCGTGATCACTTCGTTGACGTCGCCATCGTCTGAAGCGGACGCGACGGTGGCGTCGATTTCATCTTCTTCCCACTCGATGGGCGTCAAAGCTTCAACCAGCGCATGCTCCAGCACTTCCTCGACGCGTGCGACCGGAATGATTTTCAGGCCCTTTTTCACGTTGTCGGGAATCTCAGCCAAATCTTTTTCGTTATCGGCTGGGATCAGCACCGTCTTGATGCCCGAACGCAACGCCGCCAGCAGCTTTTCCTTCAAGCCGCCAATCGGCAGCACGCGACCGCGCAAGGTGATTTCGCCGGTCATGGCGACATCTTTGCGCACCGCAACGCCGGTCAACACCGATACGATCGACGTCACCATGCCGACGCCAGCACTGGGGCCGTCTTTCGGTGTCGCGCCTTCGGGCACGTGAACGTGAATGTCACGTTTGTGGAACAACGGCGGCAAGATGCCGAACGTCGTCGCCCGTGACTGAACGAACGATTTGGCGGCTTGGATCGATTCCGTCATCACATCGCCGAGCTTGCCGGTGATGGTCATGCGGCCTTTGCCGGGCACCATCAGCGCTTCGATCTGCAAAATTTCGCCGCCGACCTCGGTCCACGCCAAGCCGGTGGTGATGCCGACTTTGTCTTCTTCTTCCAACTCACCATAACGGTAGCGCTTAACGCCGGAGTATTTCTCCAGATTGCGCGACGTCACCTTCACGTGATTGACTTCGCCATCCATGAGGATTTCTTTGGTCGCTTTACGCGCCAACTTGGCGATTTCGCGTTCCAAGCTGCGCACCCCGGCTTCGCGCGTGTAATAGCGAATCACATCACGCAGCGCGCCGTCGGAGATGCTCCACTCCGATTCTTTGAGACCGTGTGCTTCAACCTGTTTGCGAATCAGGTGACGCTTGGCGATTTCGACCTTTTCATCTTCGGTGTAACCCGACAGACGGATGATTTCCATACGATCCATCAACGGTCCCGGCATGTTCATGGTGTTCGCGGTGGTCACGAACATCACGTCGGACAGATCATAATCGACTTCCAGATAGTGATCGTTAAAGGTCGAGTTCTGTTCCGGATCCAACACTTCCAGCAACGCTGACGCCGGATCGCCACGCCAATCGGCACCCATCTTGTCGATTTCGTCGAGCAAGAACAGCGGGTTTGAAACTTTGGCTTTTTTCATGCCCTGGACGACTTTGCCCGGCATCGAACCGATGTAGGTGCGGCGATGACCGCGAATTTCGGATTCGTCGCGAACCCCGCCCAACGACATGCGCACGAATTTGCGTCCGGTCGATCGCGCGATGGATTTACCCAACGACGTTTTACCGACGCCCGGCGGGCCCACCAGGCACAAGATCGGGCCTTTGAGTTTTTTCGTGCGGGTCTGAACGGCAAGATATTCGAGGATGCGCTCTTTGACTTTCTCCAAGCCATAGTGATCGGCGTCGAGGATCTCTTGAGCTTCGTTCAAATCTTTTTTGACCGGAGACTTTTTCTTCCAAGGAATGCCCAGCATCCAATCGAGATAATTGCGCACCACCGTGGCTTCCGCCGACATCGGGCTCATGGACTTGAGTTTCTTGAATTCACCCATGCATTTTTCGCGCGCCTCTTTGGACAGGCGGGTTTTCTTGATTTTTTCTTCCAGCTCGGCGTTTTCGTCCTTGCCTTCTTCGCCCTCGCCCAGTTCCTTCTGAATGGCTTTGAGCTGCTCGTTCAGATAGTACTCGCGCTGGGTTTTTTCCATTTGGCGTTTGACGCGCGAACGGATTTTCTTTTCCACCTGCAACACGCCGATTTCGCCTTCCATGTAGGAATAGACGCGTTCCAAGCGTTCGCCGGTGGTTTGGATTTCCAGCAGTTCCTGCTTTTCAGAAATCTTCAACGCCAAGTGCGACGCCACGGTGTCAGCCAGTTTCGAGGCATCCTCGATCTGGTTGATGGACACCAGGGCTTCGGGCGGGATTTTCTTATTCAGCTTGATGTATTGCTCAAACTCGCCGACCACCGAACGCGACAGGGCTTCTAGCTCTTTCTCGTCGCCGTCTTGTTCATCGATGTATTCGACTTCGGCCTGAAAGAATTCATTTTTGTCGCCGTATTTCATGATCCGCGCACGACGACCACCTTCGACCAGCACCTTGACGGTGCCATCGGGCAGCTTGAGCAGTTGCAAAACCGTGGACACGGTGCCGACCGAATAGATGTCTTCGGGCTGAGGCTCATCTTGAGCGGCGTTCTTTTGCGCCACCAACAAGATTTGCTTGTCTTCGCGCATGACATCTTCCAGCGCACGCACCGATTTTTCGCGCCCGACAAACAGCGGCACGATCATGTGTGGAAACACCACGATATCGCGGAGCGGCAGGACAGGCAGCAGTTCGCCTTGGGATGTAATGATGCTCATATCGACACGAAGTCCTTATGAAAAGATTTGATGACCGGCTTCTTGTTTTTATAGGACGAGCCAGCATTAGGGGTCTTGTGAGAAAAGATGGCCCCCTTTGGGTCCCTCTTCAAGGGCCATGGAAGCAATTTAGACGAAATAGTGGGGATAACAGGCAAAAAACGGCTATGAATTGCCTAAAAGAGACAAAACCGCCGAACATTTGACTGTCCGGCGGTTTAATTTAGGGCCTAAACGCCCGATTCTGTCGGCTGAGCGATGTTTTAGGCGCTCGATTCCACTTCTTCGGTGCGATCTGCGTAGATAAACAACGGCTTTGCGCCCTCGGCCACCACTTCGCGGTTGATCACCACCTCTTCAACGCCATCCAAACCGGGCAGATCGAACATAGTGTCGAGCAAAATGCCTTCCATGATCGAGCGCAGTCCGCGTGCGCCGGTTTTGCGTTCGACCGCCTTCTTGGCGATGGCAACCAGCGCGCCGTCGGTGAAGGTCAAGCCCACGTCTTCCATTTCAAACAGGCGTTGATACTGTTTGACCAGGGCGTTTTTTGGTGCGGTCAAAATCGTCACCAAGGCGTCTTCGTCAAGATCTTCCAACGTCGCCAAAACCGGAACGCGGCCGACGAATTCAGGGATCAGGCCGAATTTGAGCAGATCTTCCGGCTCAAGTTCATGCAGAACCTCGCCCACACCGCGGGTATCGGGAGCCTGAACGTCGGCGCCGAAGCCGATGCTGGAGCCTTTGCCGCGCGACGAAATGATTTTGTCGAGACCGGCAAATGCACCGCCACAAATGAACAAGATATTGGTGGTGTCCACCTGCAGGAATTCCTGCTGCGGATGCTTGCGCCCACCTTGCGGCGGCACGGAGGCGACGGTGCCTTCCATGATCTTCAGCAAAGCCTGCTGCACGCCTTCGCCCGACACATCACGGGTGATCGACGGGTTGTCGGATTTACGGCTGATTTTATCGACTTCATCGATGTAGACGATGCCGCGCTGAGCGCGTTCAACGTTGTAATCGGCAGATTGCAGCAACTTGAGAATGATGTTTTCCACATCCTCGCCCACATAACCGGCTTCGGTCAGAGTGGTTGCGTCGGCCATGGTGAACGGCACATCGAGAATGCGCGCCAGCGTTTGCGCTAGCAGCGTCTTGCCGCAGCCGGTCGGGCCGAGCAGCAAAATGTTGGACTTGGCCAATTCAACATCATCGGACTTGGCGCTATGGCCCAGACGCTTGTAGTGGTTATGCACCGCCACCGCGAGCACGCGCTTGGCATGCGCCTGACCGATCACATAATCGTCGAGCACGTCACAGATTTCTTGGGGAGTGGGCACGCCCTCGCCGGATTTCACGAGCGAGCTTTTGTGCTCTTCGCGAATGATGTCCATACACAACTCAACGCACTCGTCGCAGATGAAAACCGTCGGGCCCGCAATCAGTTTGCGGACTTCGTGCTGGCTTTTGCCGCAAAACGAACAGTAAAGCGTGTTCTTGGAATCGCCACTACTGGACTTGCTCATAGGTTCTCCGTTCGTGTTATTCCTCGCCGCATTGGTGGCCCTAGGGGTTGGGCCTTTAGCGAAGTTTATAAACCATATTAGCCACTGGCGGCTGCAAGGGACAATCCCCTTGTCGATTATTTCCGCAACGGGCCTCATGTGCTGAAGCCCATAGAGAACGCGCCGTCGGGGCCCTGCATACGTTATATGGGATTCCCGACGATGCTTCGCCAGCTTTTACAATACGTTGATCATTACGACACAAGCACGTCATGCGTGAAAACGACGTCCCTGTGTGGGAAATAGAAATTATGATTTATCAGGGAAATTTTTCGATTTCCTTAAAAAATCACACGTTAGATCCTCAAATCGATGAAAAAACCCCTGCCCGGCGACATTATAGCCACGCCCGGCAGGGGTCTCATTCACTTAGGATCAATCGCCGGCACTATCCGCGGCGGCGTCATCATCGTCCAACGGACGCTGATCGACAACTTCGTCGATCAAGCCGAAGTCTTTGGCTTCTTCGGGGCTCAAGAACTTGTCGCGTTCCATCGATCTTTCAACGTGCGCCAAGTCCTGACCGGTGTGCTTGACGTAAATGTCGTTCAAGCGGGCGCGCAACGACAAGATTTCCTTGGCTTGGATTTCAATGTCGGTGGCTTGGCCTTGCGCGCCGCCGGATGGCTGGTGGATCATCACCCGCGCGTTGGGCAGCGCAAAGCGTTTACCCGCCGCGCCAGCAGCCAACAACAACGAACCCATGCTGGCTGCTTGGCCAATGCACACCGTCGATACGTTCGGGCGGATGTACTGCATAGTGTCATAGATGGCGAGACCCGACGTCACGATGCCACCAGGCGAGTTGATGTAGAACGAGATGTCCTTTTTAGGATTCTCGCTTTCCAAAAACAGCAGCTGCGCGCAGATCAAGCTGGAAACGTGATCATCAACGCCGCCGGTCAAGAAGATGATGCGCTCCTTGAGCATGCGCGAATAGATGTCATACGCGCGCTCGCCCCGGTTGGTGGTTTCCACCACCATAGGCACCAAGCTGTTCATGTAAGTGTCGATGGGATCACGGTCGCGCATGGCTTGAGCTTATCCTTAAATCATTCGAGGGCAGAAAGAAGACGGGCCTTGGAATCGAAACCCGCCCCACAGAGTATGGGGGCGGGAAACGAAAAGAAAAGACCCAATTGGCAAAAACAGCGCGAATCAGTCCGCTTTTTTAGCCGCAGGCTTCCTTGCCGGTGCTTTTTTAGCGGGTGCTTTTTTGACTGCGGGCTTGTCGCCTTCATCTTTTGCGGCGGCTTTTTTGGCCGGAGCTTTTTTCGCCGGAGCTTTTTTGGCGGCGGCTTTTTTCTTCGGTTTGGCCGGCTCTTCGTCTTCAGCCATCAACTCTTCGACCGACACAACCTTATCGGTGGTCTTGGCCAATTCCATGATGAAATCGGTGACCTTGTCTTCGAACACCGGGCCGGACAGCTGTTGCATGGCTTCCGGGTTTTCCTGGTAGTACTTAAACACCATCTGCTCTTGGCCCGGGTAGTTCTGGGCTTCTTGAAGGATGGCCTTTTGCAGGTCGTCCTGGGTGATTTCGATTTTGTTTTCGCGGCCCACTTCGGCGAACAGCAAGCCAAGCTTCACACGACGGTTGGCGATGTCACGGAAGTCCGTTTCCCGCTCGGCGTCGGTCATCTCTTCGACTTCCTGACCGGCTTCCTTGGCTTGTTCGTAGGCTTTTTGGATGCTGTCGTACTCAGCTTCGACCAAACCATTGGGCAGCTCGAAGCTGTAAGCGCCGTGCAAAGCGTCGAGCAGCGCGCGCTTAGATTTTTGGCGCGAAATCTGGTTGAAGCCCTGGGCGTGCTGTTCGCGAATGGCGGTTTTCAGCGCGTCCAAGTTTTCCATACCAGCTTTTTTGGCCAGCTCGTCGTCGATTTCGGACGGCTTGGATTCTTTCAGCTCGTTGATCTTGACGCCAAACACCGCGTCTTTACCGGCGAGGTTTTCGGCACCGTATTCTTCGGGGAACGTGACGTTGACGTCGAGCTCATCACCGGGGTTTTGACCGATCAGTTGATCTTCAAAACCGGGGATGAAGCTGCCGGAGCCCAGTTCCAGGTCAAAACCTTCGGCTTTGCCGCCGGGGAACTCTTCACCATCGACCTTGCCGACAAAGTCGATGTTGACCACATCACCGGACTTGGCTTTGCGTTTGCGCGCAACCGGTGCGGAAGTTTTGTAAGCATCGGCCATGCGTGCCAAGGTTTCATCAACCTCGGTTTCGTTCGTTTCTGCAACCAGACGCTCGACCGAGATCTTGGAGAAATCGCCCAAGTCGATTTCCGGCATGACGTCGACAGCCATGGTGTATTCGAGATCTTTGCCTTCTTCGAAGCTGGTGATTTCGATTTTCGGCTGCATCGCGGGACGCAGGTCGTTGTCAGCCATCACTTTGGTGGAGCCGTCTTGAACGGCCTTTTCCAAAGCTTCGCCCATGATGTTGGGACCGTATTTTTTACGCAGAAGGCTGACGGGCACTTTGCCCTTGCGAAAGCCCGGCATCTGCACGGTTTTGGACATCTCGTTGAGACGACTGGAAACCTGCTCTTCAAATTCGTTCGCCGGAACGACGATGGTGAATTCGCGGCTAAGGCCTTCGTTTTTGGTTTCTGTAACCTGCATGGTGGAACCCGTTCGCATTCTCTAATAAAAACATTGGGGGCGCTGGCGCGTATCGCTTTATGGATACGGCGAGCACCCTGCTCAATTTCCAATCGGCATCCGGGAACCGGCTATATGTGGTGCGGGCGGAGGGACTTGAACCCCCACGGCGTTTCCGCCACCAGAACCTAAATCTGGCGTGTCTACCAATTCCACCACGCCCGCCGAAGGTCCCGGTTACCGGGCGTGGCGCGCACTTTATACAATTCGCCACCCCTGTCAACGGAAGCCTCAACGGCTGTAGGCATGCGATTGGTGCGATTACGACAGGGCTTCTACCAGCCACTCCAAAACGGCGGGAAGTTCATCCGCAATGTCTTCGGCGATCAAGCCTTCTCCGAACGCGTTCGCCGCTTCTCCCTGCAGCCACGCCGCCGCGTTTGCGGCTTCAAACGTAGGCATGCCTTGGGCCAACAATGCGCCGATAATTCCAGCCAACACGTCCCCCGCCCCCGCTGTCGCCAAAGTGCGCGGCGCGTTGGTGGTGATTGCGGCGCGGCCATCCGGAGCGGCGACCACGGTGTCGGGGCCTTTGAAAGCCACCACGCATCCCGAACGACGCGCCGCTTCACGGGTCAGCGTCAACTTGCTGTTTTTACCTCCGCTATTGCTGTCAGCCTTTGCATAAGCCCGCGCCAAGTCAGGGAAAAGTCGCGGAAATTCACCACCATGTGGCGTCAGGACCACCGAATCGACCCCGCCGTTCGCTTTGACGTTAGCTTTGATCGCTTTGAACAATGTTTTTTCGTCTTTTTCAAAGACCGTGAGCGCATCGGCATCGAGCACACAGCGCTTGCCCGACGCAATCGCGGCCAAGGTCATTGTCCGAGTCAGCTTCGCAACCCCGGCCCCCGGTCCGATCACGCAGGTGTTTTTACGCGGATCATTGATCAGACCGCGCCAACTCTTCAAACCACTGAACGGTGGCGTCAACGTACCGGGATCGACGCTGGCGGCGTAAATGGGAAACGCTTTTTCAGGTACGGCGATGCTCACCAAGCCGGCCCCCGCGCGCCGCGCCGCGCCCGCCACAAGGCGCGCGGCTCCGGTCATCACGGCACCGCCCAAGACAACCATATGACCGCGCACATACTTATGTGTATCTGCCTCTTGCCACGGATAGGCGTCGGCCCACAAATCCGGCGTGTTCACATACGCGCCTTTAAAGACGCTCGCCACCACATCGTCGCTGATACCGATATCGGCGACCACAATCTCTCCGCACACACTGCGCCCCGGCATCAGGGCGTGCGCGGGCTTTGGGCGACAAAAGGTCACGGTAAGGTCGGCATGAAAGCAAATCCCGCCGCGCTTGCCGCCCAGCGCGCGCCCGCTGTCGCCGCATAAACCGCTAGGCACATCCACCGCCACGACAATCGGCGCATTGCCTTGAGCTTGCGATACGGTCAGTAATTCTGCGAGAATTTTGGGCACGCTATCCAAGGGACGGCTTAAGCCAGCGCCGAACAATGCGTCGATCACCAAAAGCTCATCAGGCTGTTCAAGGCCTGCAATCACATCCAAGGCGGCCTTTAAGGGCTGGACTTTGCTACGCCAGCGCTTGGCGTTGGCTAAGGCCTCGCCTGTGAAGGCGCTTTTGTCACCTTGCAGATAAACCGTTACCGGCCATCCGGCTTTCTTGAGCAAACGCGCGACAACAAAACCATCGCCACCGTTGTTGCCCGGCCCCGCCAGAACAACGACAGCGCGCTTTTCCCAGCGTGCCTGAACGGCGTCAAAAACAGCCTGTCCAGCGGCCTGCATCAATTGATCGCCTGACACACCGCTCGCGATGGCGCCAAGGTCTGCGGAATGCATTTGCGAAACGCTTAAGACTTCCATCGGTGTTCCTTTGTCAATTTTGCCACATGAACCACGCGTTTCAGACGCGAAAGCCCCCACATCGCACGTTTTCAGTGTAGCGCGAATCCGCGAGACACGGAAAGACCGTTTCCATACACAGGAATAAAATCATTTAACTTAGAAAAACCCCAAAAACATTGGGGCTAAGCTGAACTCAACCTGAACAAAGGGGGATTAAGGTGTTCTAATTTAATACTTTATGGTTTGCTAATTAATGCAGCGCACAACACATTTCAGCCTACTCTTCTGGGTTATTTTTGGGTGGTATTGTGGCGAAAATGTGGATTTATTGAAAATATACCTTGAATTTGTATGCGTTTTCCGCTTTTTTTACGTGCGCGTTTCGGGAGGGACGTGACCGGTAGTACCGTTCTGGGAGACCGGACGTGTTCAGAAACGCACGTTTTTCGAAAAACGTTTCATCAGGGGGAGTAACCAAAATAATGGGGCAACTTCACATGGCTATCACTGCAAAACGCTTGGGCTTCGCAGCCCTCGTTGGCTTTGCCACCCTCGGCATGGCTATTTCTTCGACACCGGCAGCTGCCGAAGGCGAAGAACTCGACCAACACGTTCAGGCTGTTTTTGACAACGTCATCAGCGCCAACGTTCCTGTATCTTACGAACGTGTTGCTACGCTGATGCGCGCAGACAATGCGTTTGGCGAAGGCGCGGCTTGCGTCGTTTGTCACAACTCCGCGAAAGCCTACAACGGCCTCGACCTGTCGAGCTGCGAAGGCATTCTCAAAGGTGGCGTGACTGGCGCGTTTGTAACGCCGGGCAAAGGTTCGGGCGGCACCATGCGTCGTTCACTGCGCGACAACCGCATGCCGCTCGGCATTTCACCGGCTTACCCGTCCAACACCAAGAACCACTTGGTTGTTTACGACTGGATCAAAGGCGGTCTGAAAAACGACGCGAACTTCGAAAAGAACGTTCTGCCGTTGTTCGCAGCAGCTGGCGCATTTGGTGGCGACACCAAGTGCACCGATTGCCACATGTCGAACGAAGAGCCGCCTTCCTTCCACGAAATGGATCTGACCAGCTGGTCGGGTATCGTTGAGAAGGGTGCCGATTCGGTCGCGAAAGCCGCCGAAGGCCTGCCGCCGGTTATGATCGTTAAAGCTGGCAAGCCGGAAGCTTCCAAACTGTGGATGCGTATGACAGAGAACCGTATGCCTTTGGGCATCGCTTCGGACGCGGATCGCGACCCTTACAACCTGCACCTCGTTATGAAGTGGGTTGACCAAGGCGCGAAGTGCAACTAATCGCACTTAACCGCTAAACGATTAAAGGGGACTTGGGCAACCGAGTCCCCTTTTTTCATCTTAAAACTCCAAGCTTTGTCCTTGTCAGAGGCTGGCGTTTCGCGCTTAACTTCAAGGGCTACATTTGGGCTTCATCCCTCCGGCTTGACACAAAAAAACAATGACCAAACAGGCACCATTGATGACCACATACACGCAGACCTTCAGTCCCACAATTCGCAAAACATTTCGCACCGCCCTGCTGGCGCTCGGCGCCACTATGGTATTGACCGCATCCCAGGCGCAAGCCGCCGGACGCGACCCCAGCGAGATGCGCCGCGCCGTCGATGAGCCCGCCAAAGTTCTGGGGGAGTGGCCGACCGGCAACGAACACCTGCGCCCGTTCACCTGTACATCCGACCGCATTTATCTGTCCGGCGACAAGACGGCGGAATTGTGGGACACCAACGGCAAACAGCTGTGGCAAACGACATTGCCTGTGCCGAGCCACTTTCGCCCCCGCGTCGGCGATGGCGTGATGGTGGTTGCGGGCCGCAAGGGTCTGGCGACGCTCGACGCTAAAACCGGAAAAACACTGTGGACCTATACAGTCGGCGAAAAAGAACAACTGAGCGTGCCGCTGGTCGCCGCGGGCAAAGTGGTGGTCGGCCAAGACAGCTGGCTCAAAGGATTCGATGCCCGTACGGGTGAAGAACTGTGGGAATTTGAAATCGTGGTGCCGCGTCAAATCGCCTATCCGCCGATCGCCTACGACGACAAATGGGTTTTGATGGGCCCCGGCGACGGTAACCTTTACGCCATCGACATCCAAGATGGATCATTGGTGTGGAAGAACAACACCGGCAAGCGCAGTTGGCAGTATCTGCGCCAGTTGTACGTCACCCAGGATACCAATGGCGAAGATATCTTGGTCGCGGGAGGTTACAAGGATGATGTCTACGGCATCAAAATTGACAATGGCGAGCAGCTATGGCGCTTCTACGGCGGCAACTTCATCAACAGCCATATGGTCACCGGTGACCAAACCTATTTTTGGTCGCCCACCGGCTGGATTTATTCATTGAATGTGAGCAACGGCAACATGCGCTGGCGCCATCTCACCGACGATCACCGGGCGTCTTCGGGTTACAAGAAATGGGGACACTTCATGGCTGAATTGGTCGCCGATGACAAAGCCGTCTACGCCCTAGACATGCGCGACACCTTGCACATCCTGGATCGTAAAAATGGCGACGAGCTCAAGTCCTACGAGCTGCCGTTCAATGCACGATTTTTCACCTGCACCACAGGCGATAACAAAACCGTATTTGTCGGCTCCACCGACGGCGACATCGTCAAGCTCGGCGTGGACTTCTAAGCACCTGGGCTTTAAACAGGTTCATGGAGATCACGTATAACAGCTTTGATTTGGACTAGATTGAGATGAAAGTCGTTGTCCTTGGCGCAGGTGTCATTGGCGTAACCAGCGCTTACGAATTGGCGTGCGATGGTCATGACGTCACGGTCATCGAGCAACGTGAAGGCGTGGCGCTGGAAACCAGCTTCGCCAACGGCGGTCAATTGTCGTCGGACCATGGCGAACCGTTGGCTGCACCCGGTGTCATCCAAAGGGCCTTAAAGTGGTTCGGTGCACATGACGCGCCTCTGCTCTACCGTTTGCGCCTAGACCCTGCGCTGTGGTCGTGGACGTTGAAGTTTCTCGCCAACTGTTCCGGGCCACGCTATTGGGAAAACGCCGCGCACATCCTGCGCGTGACGCTCTATTCGCGCGAACGCATGGCGGCAACACTCAAAAAAGAAACCATCGCATTCGATCACCTCAGCAGCGGTATCATCAGCGTCTATCAAGATGCTCATGAGTTCGACCGGTCCCTTGAAGACGCCCACAT
>Ga0209344_10002060_pt1 | contig 23482 bp, 18 predicted proteins | sample Cruoilmetagenom6_FD_187293 | JGI IMG/M metagenome (GOLD analysis project Ga0209344, IMG submission 187293) | Oil polluted marine microbial communities from Coal Oil Point, Santa Barbara, California, USA - Santa Barbara Oil Seep Sample 6 (SPAdes)... | ecosystem: Environmental > Aquatic > Marine... | reverse complement strand
GCCAAGGGTGAGCGGTTGCCAATGAAGTCAGGACAAACATGGGTGTCAGGAGCTGGGTCGCCGGATGCCAAGCGCTCGAGTAGAAGGTCTGATAACGCGCCGTGAAGATCGTCGCCGAATTCACTGCTGGCTGAAAATAGTGCCGCCAGGTGATCTAGAAGGGCACCGGTAATGCTCTGCCCCCCTTCGTTGGCGACAAAACCATCGCATAGCGCACCCGGGTAGGGGCCCCACACGCCCGGTACCTCTCGCCGCACTGGCTGGGCGCCGATATGGCAGGTGGAGGTGCCGCCAATCACGGCAAGCCGGCGCTCGGGAGCATCAGCTAGGCTTCTGCCTAGCGTGCCAAGCGCACCGGCATAGGCATCAATCATGCCCACTGCGAAGGTACACCGAGTCGTCAGTCCCAAGTCATCGGCGGCTTCTTCGCTCAACTGCCCAAGTGCTACGCCCACGGGAAGGGCTTGTTCGGGCAGGCGGGCGCATTCGAGTACATCCTGCATATCGATCTGCTTTAGAAAGTCATGATCCCAGCCATGTCCAGGGCGTGGGTCAAACGTCCACTTGCAGGAGAGCATGCAGACCGAGCGTTCAAGCGAGCCGGTGCATTTAAAGCCTAGCCAATCGCCTAGATCACCAGCGTAGCCGATCTCTGCATAGAGCTCGGGCCGGTGCCGCTTCAACCACATGAGCTTAGGCATCTGCATCTCGGGAGACATGACGCCACCCAGGTTGCGTAGTGGCGCTGCCTGGGTAGCCGTGCACTCAGCGGCTTCTGCGGTTGCCCGGTGATCCATCCACACAATGATATTCCACGCCTCATCTCCCGGTGAGAGCGCTAGCGGCTTATCCTGCTTATCAAGGAGCACCAACGAGCAGGTGGCGCTCACCGACATAGAGGTGATGGAATCGGACGTCACACCGGCAGCCTCGCGGGCGCGCTGGGTCGCGCTGCATACCGCGCGCCAGATTTCCGTTGAGCTTTGCTCCACGTGATGCTCGGCAGGGCGATGCATCGCAATGGGTGTTTTAGCTTCGGCAAGCATCACGCCATCCGGCGTGAAAATGCCCGCCCGGGCGCTGCCAGTGCCGATATCGATGCCTAGAACATGTTCTTGATGACTCATGGAAAACCTTACTCACGACTGTTTAATAAATGGCATACGTAGTGCCATTACAATAATTAGAAAAGCCCCCCATACCGCGGTGGCAAGATGCTGGCTGGCGCCCATCAGGTTCATGCCGGAAGCGATGACCTGCAGGCTCATCAAGCCCAGCACCAGTGGCAGTACGCGGCCAAAGCCACCAAAGGGGTTTGCCCCGGCCAGAAAACAGGCCAAAACCGTAATCAGTAGGTAGCTCTCGCCATGACCTACACGTACAGAGTTAAAGCGGGCGAGCATTACCATGCCCGCTAACCCTGCCAAAATGCCGGAAATCGTGTAGACGGTGATCAGCACGCGCTTGACGTTAATGCCCGAGTACTCCGTCGCGCGTGGGTTGGAGCCCAGCATATAAATCGAAAAGCCAGTGCGAGTGAAGTGCATGATGTACATCAGCCCGGCGGCAGCGGCGAGAAAGATCAGCATGGGGATGGGAATGCCCAGAAAACTGCCGCTGCCGATGGTTTGAAATACCTCCGGCATGCCTGAAATGCCGCCGCCGCGGGTTAAAAACTCACCTACCCCCTGGAGAAAAATCATCGCGCCCAGCGATACTAAAATGGGATGGGCGCCCACATAGGCAACGATAACGCCAATCAAAAAGCCTGCGGCAGCGCCGACGGCAAGCCCGGCGATAATCGCCATGGGAACGCTTAGTATACCCATGCCCGCCAGTAACCCCTGTACCAGCCAGGCGGTCATCAGCCCTGCGATATTGGCGGTAAAGGTTACTGAGAGATTCAGGCCGCCGGAAATTATGGGCAGCAGCATCGCCAGTGAGAGTAACCCCAGTTCCGGCAACTGCATCGACATCGAGCCAAAATTAGTGGCGGTCAGAAAGCCCGGTGCCAGTAGCGAGAAGAGGCCAATGCTGCCGATGAGCAGAGCCGTCATGGCGATGACCTCAATGGTATCGCCACCCAGGCGGAGCCTGGCCGTGGAGGGCTGTTTATTCAGGCGCTTATTCATACGTTCCTCGCCTTGGTGGTGCGGGGCAACAGGTTGCCTAGGTTGCTGGTGGTGATCGCAATCAAGATAATTAGCCCGACAATCATGCGGAAGGCGTAAGGAGAGACGCCCAGCAGGTTCAGGCCGTTTTGGACAACGGCGAGAAGCAGTACACCCAGTACGGCGCCGAGCACTGATCCGCGCCCGCCACCCAGGGTAGCGCCCCCTAGCACGACTGCCGCAAGAATTGGCAACTCCTGGCCTATCAAGGCGTTGGGTACGACCTCTTGCACGATATGTGCTTGCATCAGACCCGCCACTCCCGCGCATAGCCCCAGCCAGCCGTAGGCAAAGGCATGGACCTTCCAGGTGCTAACGCCAGAGCGGCGGGCGGACTCGGGACTTGATCCGAAACCGTAGATCGCGCGCCCAAAACCGGTGCGGGCCAGAATGAACCAAGTGAGTATGACCATCACCACCATGACTGCCGCGGGTAAGTAGAGCGTGGCTGATCCTCGTTCGGCGGGTAGGTCAAGCAGTGGAACTGAGTAGTAGAGCCAATCGGGAATATCGTAGATGGACACCCCGCTGGTGAAGTACATCAAGAGGCCGAAAAACAGGTTAAATGTGCCGATAGTGACGATGATCGAAACGATTCGGAAGCGATGGATCAGCAGCGCATTGAAGAGGCCCAGTAGCATGCCAACCAGCATCGAAAGCAGGATGCCAAGTAACCAATTGCCCCCGCCCAGGTAATTCATCAGCAGTGACAGCACCACGTACTGCACCACGGATGCCGCCACTGCGAAGGAAATATCTATCCCACCCGCAATCAGCACGACGACCAGGCCCACTGCAAAGATGATATTGACCGACTGATTGTTAAGCAGGTCGAACAGGTTCTGAAAGGTGAGAAAGCTATCGGTCGCTAGTGCCAACACCACGCACAGCAGCATGAGGATACCTAATAGAGTACCTTCAGTTCCGATCCTTCTGTTTAGCAGTCGCTTATGCATTGATGATCGCCTCCAGCGCTTCTTCCGTGGTCTCCGCAGGAATAACCTCGGAGTAGATGCGCCCCTCGCGCAATACGAGCGCAAGGTCTGCGTTCATCCAGATTTCGCCTGCCTCATCCGAAATCAGAATGATGGCCATGCCTTGATCGGCAAGATTTCTGATGATGTCGAAAATACCGGCTTTGGCGCCTACGTCGACGCCAATCGTCGGGCAGTCAAGAATGAGAACGTCGGGTTCAGTGGCTAGCCATTTGGCGAGTGCAATGCGTTGCTGGTTACCGCCGGATAATGAGGAGACCGCAAGCTCGGCGTCACTCACCTTGGTTTTAAGCTGCTCAATCCAGTGGGCGGTCAGTGTCTTGATGCGCTGAGGGGAGAGAAAAAAGCGCGGTTTTTCCAGTTTTGGTAGTACTGTCACTGCGGTATTCATATTGATGGATTGGTTTTGCACCAGCCCAAGATTGAGTCGGTCTTCAGAGAGGTAGGCAATGCGATGGCGCACGGCATCGCGGTTGGAGCGAAGCGTCAGCGGCTGACCCTCTTTTAGCAGTTGCCCTGAAGTGGGCTGGGTCATCCCAAAAATTGTGTGGGCTATTTCGGTACGCCCTGCGCCCAGCAAACCCGTAAGGCCAAGAATTTCACCGCGATGCAGGGTGAAAGAGATGTTCTCAAATTCACCCTCACGGCTTAAGTTTTTAAGCTCCAGTACCGGGGTGCCTTTGTGCTTTTCAGCACGGGGGGTAAACTCAAGTTCCAGCCCGGTCATCAGGGTTGAAAGTCGTGCCTGGGTCATCCCCTCGGTGGGGTAAGTGCCGACCGACTTCCCGTTGCGGAGCACGGTGACGCGTTGGCACACCTCCAGCACTTCCACCAGCCGGTGGCTGACCAAGACAATGGAAATGCCTTTCCCCGCCAGTGAGCGGGTAATGCCCAGCAGCGTCTGCACCTCTTTATAGGTAAGCGAGGCGGTGGGCTCATCCATAAAAATGATACTGGCCCCTGCACGCAGCACCCGGCATATCGCAACGAGTTGACGGTGGGCAATCGAAAGGTCTTCAACACGGGCCATCGGATCCAGGTCGAGGCCAAACTGCTGAATGATCTCGCGGGATTGCGTCAGCGCCTCTTTAGAGGAAATAGGCCGCCAAGGTTTGGCAACATAGTCATCAAAGACGATATTTTCCGCGACGGTCAGGTGGGGGAACAGCGCGAGGTCTTGCCAGATAACGTGGATACCCCGGCTGCGCGCCTCTATCGGGCTAATGGCAGAGAGGATTTCATCGCCAAATGAAAACTCTACCCCCGCTTCAGGCGTGTATACGCCATTGATAATTTTAATCAGCGTGCTTTTGCCACAACCGTTTTCACCTGCAAGGCAAAGCACCTCACCCCGGCGAAGTTCGAATTCGACATCATCGAGCACCCGGCTTTGACCGAAAATCTTGCTAACGTGACGCGCTCGAATCGCGATATCGCCCATTGGAGGCTCCTCTCTCAACATCACTGCCGCGCTCATCAGGAGCGCGGCAGTCTTTACACGATCAATAAGCGCACTCTTACAGGCCGAGCTCTGCCAACTCATCCACGGTATCTTTGCTTAGCTTGAGTGGCTGTGAGGCAAAGATCGTTTTGCCGTCCAGGGTAATTTCACCCAGTACCGGTAATTCGTCGCCATCGCTAATCTCTTCGCCGTTATAGAGCATTTCACCCAGGGCAACGAACGCTTTACCCGCGTCCAGAGGGCTCCACTGAAAACCACCGGTAATCACACCTTCATGCACCAGGCGGCGCCCCTGGCCCGGAGAGAAGAGGCCCATAACGGCCACATCCCCTTCCAGCCCCCGCTCTTTCACGGCCCGAGCAGCGCCGATAGTTCCCTGGCTACCAAACGACATGATACCGGCCAAGTCTTCGTGGGCACGCAGCAAGTCCAGGGTGGTGTTGCGGCTATCATCGACGCTTTCAGCAACGCCGAAACGATCAGCGGCTTGGGTCAAGCCCGAGCAGTTTTCATCGAGCCAGTTCACGGCAGCATCTGCCCAGGCGTTGTGAGCGGGCACGCTGAGGCCGCCAACGTAAACGGCATAGGAGCCTTCGCAGCCGGTGCTGTCAGCCAATAGCTTGGCGTGCTCTTCACCTAACTGCTGCGCAGAAATCATTTCAAAGTCGTAGTCGATGTTGACCGATTCGGGGCTTTCATGTGTCAGTACGATAATTCCCTGAGCACGTGCTCGTTCCAATACCGGCTCAAGAACCTCGCGATCGTTCGGGACAACGCCAATGACATCAACGCCACGGCTGATCAGATCCTCTATCGCACGCACCTGCAGGGCGGGATCAGCGCTGGTGGGGCCTACCATATAGGCCTCGACGCCCAGCTCTTTACCCATCTGCTCAATGCCCATCTCCATAGCATTGAACCAGGGGATGCCACCCACCTTGGCGACCACGGCAATAGTAGGAGACTCCTGAGCCATGGCGCCGGTGCTGCCGATAATGCCTGTTAGCGTAGCTGCGGTAAGAAGTGCTTTGTATTTCATTGTGATTTCCTGCTTGCTGTTGGCTGACCCAGTCAGTGGAATAGCGTGCATTGAAGCGCTTTAATAGTGCTGCTGTACGTTGCGACATGGTCAAATGAAGTGGCGCAGACGCTTCCGAGCCTCACAATGCATAGGGATTTAATGCATAAGAACTTAATGCATAGAAACTTTACACAGTGCTGGATACGTTGAGTGGTACCTAAGCGATGCATCATCGCTATCGTTATTGTCATTTAATCGAGCATGCACAATCGGTTGTGCATAGCGTAGGATTGATCTATTGCATCATCACGTCAATGCTACTTTTATCTAATCGCAAGGAGCTGCCACGTGGTTAGCGACTCTTCATCCAAGCGGCTGACTATTTACGACCTGGCGAGGTTGGCAGAAACATCGCCCAGTACCGTCAGTGCTGTGCTCAACGGCACTTGGCAGCGACGTCGTATTAGCAAGAAACTCGCCAGCAAAATTCTTTCGCTCGCCCAGTCGGAGGGCTACTCGGCCAACATGCAGGCCCGTGCCTTGCGGCGCGAACGCTCAGGTATCATCGGCATGATCCTGCCGCTGTACGACAACCGCTATTTCAGTTCGATAGCCCAACACTTCGAATCAGAAGCACGTCGACGAGGGCTGTTTGCGATTGTTTCGTGTACGAATCGAGATCCCAAGCAAGAGTGTGAAGCAGCCCGAATGATGCTTGCTTACCGTGTCGAGTGCCTGGTATGCACCGGCGCAACGGATCCGGATACGATTGCGCAGATGTGTGCAGAGAGCGGCGTGCAAAGCCTTAATCTCGACCTTCCTGGCAGTAAGGCACCGTCGGTGATTTCCAATAACCGTGATGGCGCGCGACAGCTTACCCATGCCATCCTCAACCGCCTGGCTGAAGAGAAGCGCAGTGATGATCCTGTGCTATTTATTGGCGGCCGTGATGAGGATCACAATACCCGCGAGCGTATTGCCGGCTTCAAGCAAGCGAGAGAGGAAGTGGGACTGGCGACGGCGGAAGAGAATATTCTCCCCTGCGATTATGCTGCCGATAAGGCCCAGGCTGCGTTGGAAACATACATGCGTAATCGGTCTACTCTGCCCAGCGCTATGTTCGTCAACTCCACGATTTCTCTTGAGGGCATCGTTCGTGGGTTACAGCTAAATGGCTATTACCTGAATGACATTATTTTTGGTTGTTTTGACTGGGATCCCCTTGCCGCTGCCTTTCATCCGCGTTTGATGATGGTTCGGCAAAATGTGATCGAGATGATCGACCGCGTCTTCGAGCTGATTGATACTCCACCGCGGGATCCGCATCTGCTCATAGAGGTTCAGCCAGACATAATGGGTGTTTGATGCGCTCTTTCGCACAGCACTTGTTGAATCGAATGAATAGGCTAGCCATTTAGGGCAATGCTTTATACACCGTTATTCACTACCAGGATGAAACATGGCCACTTCCAGCCGCGTACACAGCATGACCGCCTTCGCCCGCACCGAGCAGGCCGCTCCTTTCGGCACCCTGCAGGTGGAAATTCGCTCGGTGAATCAGCGCTATTTAGAGCCTCACTTCCGCCTGCACGAAAGCCTGCGTGACCTAGAACCAGTGCTGCGTGAAGCGCTGCGCACCCGTTTAGCCCGTGGCAAAGTCGAGTGCAGTGTTCGCTTTGAGAGCGCCGAAACCGCCCAAGCCCCCGCCGTTAACAGCGTCCGCTTAGCCGCCATTGCTGATGCGCTAACCGCCATACAGCAGCAAGTGCCCAGCGCCGTGCCGCCCACCACACTTGCGCTCCTCAACCAGCCCGGCGTAATGGAAACCCAACACCTTGACCAGGACGCCATCAAGGCCGCCGCCAAAGCGCTGTTTGACCAAGCACTGGATGAGCTGATCGACGCCCGCGCACGAGAAGGCGAGAAGCTTGCCGAGATGATTACTACCCGGCTGAAAGCTGTAAATGAACAGGTCGCCACCGTACGCAGCCTGCTGCCGCAGATTCTGGAGCGCCAGCGTGCCCAACTGGTGGAGCGCCTTGAGGTCGCTAAAACCGAACTCGACCCGCAACGCCTGGAGGCCGAGCTGGTACTGGTGGCGCAAAAAGCCGATGTGGATGAAGAGCTAGACCGCCTAACGGCGCATATCGAAGAAGTAAGCCACCAGCTCGCCCAGAAAGGCCCCAAAGGCCGCCGTTTGGATTTCCTAATGCAAGAGCTTAACCGGGAAGCCAATACGCTTTCGTCAAAGTCTGTGGTGGCGGAGACGACACGTTGTGCGGTGGAGTTGAAGGTGTTGATTGAGCAGATGAGGGAGCAAATACAAAATATTGAGTAACAAATACTGAAACTATATATTCACAATAATCTATATACTGAATATTTAGTTTCACATAATCGCGGTTGCGATTAGCTGCTGCTCTTGCCGGTGGATGCCTATTTCATTGGCATAGTGGTGCCATTGGCGTGTCACTTTTTGGAGCTGATCAAGAATTTGCCGTGCCTCACTTGGTGAGAGCTGAAAATAGGGTGAAACTTCCAGCGCTAACTCTAAATCCAGCGCATTGGAGTGCTCATCAATATTTAAATGTAGCCCTGCAGCCCCCAGCGAGATATTGATATCGTAAGCGGGCGAGAGTCGCCAGCCGCTACTATTTTCTGCCAACAAGAAGCCATGGTTGCGCAGATGATCATCAGCGTTTGAGACAAGTATGTTGAAAACCATTCTGCGCCAAAGCTGGTGCAGATCCTGCTGAGTATTGGCTCCTTGCTCGATAAGAAACTGGGCTAGCTCAAGATAGCTCGCGCCTGCATCGCCATCGTAATAACCCAGCTGAGTCATCGCTGAACTAAAGTGCCGGCGTAAGCTGCCAACACGGTCAAAGCGTTGGGTTAGAAAGGTATGGTAAGTGCTATTGAACCGCTGAAGTCGGCAAGGCGCCATTTCGATGCCTGCATCCACTGCCATGCGATAAAGCAAATACTCCCATGCGCCTATATCGTACTCGTCATACCGGCTGGGGAATTTTGCTAGCCAAAGGTCATCGCCATCCATGACACAGGCTTTTGGCCTCGCCCCTCCCAATGATGAGCCGGGTGAAATCAACATGTTCAACCACTTTAGATAATCAGGACTATCCAAATCAGGCTGCAGCTCTATTTGGCTGACCGCAAACTCCAATTCTCTCAGGCTGGATAATGGCGGGGCAGCCAGCTGCTGATTGTTATCGAGAAAAGGGCCATCTTCTTGCAACTTAAAGCGCAACCCGCCCATGCGAAACTTATCGTGGACACCCAGGAGATAGTTGGATTCGTTGAGTTTTACTAAACGCCTACCCTCTTGCCTAGCCACAACGGCTTCACGCCGCTGCATGAGCAGGCGCCCCCATCTATCGGGGCAAGAATCAAGGAACACACGGAAGTTGCGCGCGTCATTATTGAACTGATCACCCGAAAACAGCTGCAACTCAGGGTCAATCTGCACAGCAAACGGAGAGTCGAGCCATGTCTTTGCGTACGCGAAGCGGTAGACTTCGCTGCCCCGAACAAGGTCGACTTCTAGCCTCCCAACTAGCTCAGGTGCCTGCGTAGCAAGCCAATCAGAATAGACCCATATCGATTTGCTCACGATCACCGCCTGCCTTCAGTGGAAGGGCGGTAAACCACAGTGCTAGCGTTTTTCGATTTGATAGAGGCTCTGTTGGTCGTTCTTAGTAGCTCGATATCTTGCAGTTTACGTCCAAACTCATCGTCTAATGCTACCTTCGCTAAATCGCTAGCAAGTCCAAGCGACGATAACACCACTAGGTAATGGCCCATTGAGACGCTGGGCTCACCACGCAGAATATTGCGCAGTGTCGGCATAGAAAGCCCCGTGCGCTCTGATAGCTGGGTTTGAGTGATTTTACGGCGCTTCATGGCTAGCAAGATGTTCTCGCCCAGCGTTTTTAACACCTTGAGATCCTTAGGGAACACAACCGCTGAACGAGATGGCATAAAGCTATACCTTCATTAATACGTCAATTTTGAAAGTATAGTTTCAAATTTTTTGGGTGTCACGGTTATTTATGGCGCAATGGTGCAACGAACATTGATGTAACTGACAATGTTTTTTCGGTTATGGCTCTACCCAATGCTTATGGTTACATGGATAACAGGAAAATATGGGTCTATAATCCGCTTTACCGGATCGCTTTCCTGCCCAGGAGTCGCTCGTGAATCAAGCAGAACTGAACAAAGAAGAGTTGTGCCGCTTTATTTGCCAGGAATTACCTAGCCATCGCTTACAACAAATGCTCGAAAGCATAGAGGTGGCTTTTCAGAAGAGCGATAGCCACCTCAAAGAGACTTATAAGCATGTGCCGCTGGCTGGACCAGGGCCGCAGTCCCATCATTTCACCGTGCAGGAAGCACTGCTAAGCCTGCCAAAAGATGAGAACTTCGAAGTAAGTAACCAAGTCACTAAGCCCGCCGGTGGCCACTATGCCTTGGTTCGTGCAGGTATCATGCAAATCACCACGAGCGTTATTACGATGGGACGGACGCCGCCCATACGCGATGCTCGTTTTAGGCGTCTACTTGGGCTCATAAATAAAAGATTGGAAAGGCAGCAACCTGACCTTTTTGGTATTTCAGCGTCGCCTTTAGGGCCAAGCCAAGACGCTCTACATGCGTTATTACTGCCACACACAACAAAATGGTCAGAAAGTGATCACAGTAGCCCAATCGGTGTGACGATAGCAGTTCCCTATAGTGATCCCCAGGCAGGGTTTCATTTGTTTATTGATGTAGGCCAGTTGTGGCAGTACTACAGCGAAGCAGGTGATGAGGTAGAAGATATTGCCTATCCGACCCTGCGTGATAGGATGCGTCGCGCAGAGAACCGAGATCAAAGCGAAGGTGGAAACGAGTGACATGAGAACAGGGGTTGATGGCTTTCAAGGCCAGCGGTTGAACCAACTGCGCATGGCCCAAAATCTGACCCTTGCAGAGCTGGGAGAGCAAGTAGGGCGCTCTTCCAGTACAGTTTCGGCCTGGGAAAAAGGCACCCAGCTACCTGAAGCCGAGTCATTTGATCGCCTTTGCCATGTGTTTCAAGTCTCTCGCATGTGGTTTTTGAAGCCTGTTCCTCCTGTTGTTCAGGAAAGCCAGCGACCTTACTTTTTCCGTTCACAAGCCTCTGTTCACAAGCAGGCACGTGAAAGATCACAGCTATATTTGGCGTGGCTCCAAGAGATTTCTGACTTCTTTCAAGATGCGATGGATTGGCCAGAAGTAAATGTGCCGATGCTGGACGCGGACGATTGCCGATTGATCAGCGATGAAGAAATAGAAGATATCGCCAGAGAGTGCCGTGAGGCTTGGAAGTTAGGTTCTGCTCCTATCCCAAACGTTATCCAAGTCATGGAAAATGCGGGGATTATTTGCACTCGCGCCACCCTGGGGCACGTCAAAATGGACGGTGTTTCCCATGTATCCGTTTTAGATGGCCGACCCTATGTGCTTATCGCTGAAGACAAAGCAAATGCGATCCGTAACCGCTTTGATGCCGCACATGAACTTGGGCATGTCGTGCTGCACTCCAAAATACCGGCCGCGCAATACGCTAAAAAAGAGCTGTATGATCTGCTAGAAGGGCAAGCACACCGATTTGCCAGCGCATTCTTAATGCCACCAGAGAGCTTTGCGCAAGAGGTAGTATGGCCAACGCTCGATAACCTGCTTTCACTCAAGTCTCGCTGGAAGGTCTCAGTGGCGTCGATGATTGTGCGCTGTCGTGATTTATCGCTGCTGACTGAACAGTTAGAGCTAAGGCTGTGGAAAGGGCGTTCGGCGCGTAAATGGACGAAAGGCGAGCCAGGCGATGATGCCCTCGCTTTCGAGCAACCCAAGTTGATGATGCGCGGCGCGCACCTTCTGGTAGATAGCGGTATCTTTGAACGAACAGAGTTAGTGCATCAGATTGGTTTACCGCCAGCAACGATAGAGATGCTGTGTAATTTACGCCCAGGTTACCTAAGTGTTCAGTCTGATGCTGGGGATAACGTGGTGCCTCTTAAGCTTAAGCATAATACCGGGAGGGCTGGCCGGTCGAAGCAAGCGGATGTGTTGCCGTTTCAAAAATAGAGTGATTGCTTATACTTGGCGGCTCAAACTCGACGCTATAGGGCTCTCAAATATGCGGCGGTAAGCTTGCCCTTTTAAGCCGCTCTTGTACTACTAATTATTGGCCGAGAACAAACCGAGCTTCTAATTCTCGCAGAAACCGGAAGGTGTTGAGGCAGGGTACTTCGAACTGCTGGCAGATATTTGGGACTTTAACTTTTCGCGTATTAACGGCAGCGACAGCTTCATGCGTTACCACACTGGCACCGATAGCTTTTGCTTTGGCAATAATCCATGGATCGGCTTTTGCCAGGAAGTTGTCGCGATTGCCGGGGTTATAGTCGCCTTCCATAACGAACTGAACGATATCTGCAAACAGTGTTTGGGTAAGCTCATCATCGTTGCTGATAAAGTGGTCTGGCCGCTCGCGAACCCAACTAGCCAGTTCATCGTTACCTTCTTTTAGCTCTCGGCCAATCATATCGACACTGGCAATGGTACCTAACGCAAACTGCCTATCCAGCCAGTCCCAGTAAGCGGGGCAAATATCCATTCCGTAGTACTGGTTTTTTGCTTCGATATAGGTATTTGCGTCCAGTAAATATCTCAAATGCCCAGCTCCTTAGCGAAGCGCTCTATTTTATTCGGTTTGACTCCGCCCAGCAGGTCGCTCGCTTCGCGTAACATCAACTGACCACTCAGTGCTTCACTGACCACCGCCCTAGAAAATGATTGGCTGATTTGGGATTTTTTAGTCTGGTAGTAGGTTGGCCCGCCACTGCTCTCATTTGCTTTGTGCTGTGCCTGCTGTTCAGCAATATAATGGCCGTATTGCGCTTGAGAAATAAAATTGAGCGTCAACGCACGGCGCGCTAATGTCCAGGTGCTGACGTGAAAGTGGGCTTCCAACGCAGGTAAATTATCTTGCCAGTGCGCTAAATCGTGTTGCCAAAGAGAGCTGAATTCCTGTTCTGGTACTAAAAACTCTGCCGCGACGGCATTACAAAGCACTTCTTGTTGGCGGTGCGTATTAGCGTTTCCGTCGGAAATGCCAGACTGCCCAATCCAAATATGACAAAGCTCATGGATCAGGGTGAATAAGCGCGCACCTAACGCATCGCCATGATTGACGAAAATGATAGGCGCATAGTCATCAACAATGGCAAACCCGCGAAATTCTTCAACGCGCAAAGGGCGTGTGTAGTGGCCCATATCGCCTTGGCGCATCACCAGGATGCCCAGTGCTTCGATTCGCTGGGTTAAATCGCGGTAATAGTCATCCCATTTGCCACGCTTTGGGTGATCCCCAACGCCTAACTGGGAGCGCATGTCGGCGACGATGTCTGCAACAGAGAGGCTCGCAGAGAAGCAGCCAACATGAGGGTTGGGCTCAGCAAAGTGTTGCTTTAAATAGTCCCGGTACCACTCCTGGCGCTGAAGCATTAGCTTGATCAGATCAAGAAGCTCAGCGCTTGGCCGCGTGACGCCTTGGCCCTCCAGCGTTCGTAAATCAGGGATCGGCAATGTTTCTTCGGGAGGCTCTGCAAGAAACAGGTACCCAAAAGGGACGTAGGCCTTTTCGGCAAACTGCATCGCCTGGCGGAAGGTGATGGGCTGCTCACCCGCCTCCCATGCCAGCAGTTTTTCTTCATTCACCCCGCACTTGTGTGCAAATTCAGGCACCGGGATGCCGGAGCGCTCGCGCGCCCAGTTCAGCATCTGGGTGTTGATATTTGCCTTGGCCATACGGGGCTTTCCTGTGTTTCTATCTTGGTGTATCTAGCAATTATTAAGCTGAGTCTAGCAGCGTCGGGCAGAGTGCCCAATCAAGTAACGTTCTGAGCGGTTATCTATTTGGCGGCTTGACTCTTTCAGAAACCATCAATACCACGCCGATGGAAGCAGTATGTTGGAAATAAACGGAGGTAATTTCCGGTGCTCTCGTTGATCTGTTATGAATTACCCTAGAATAATTGCGCTTGCTGGTTGGTACTGTCTATAATAAACACAAATGGATTGGGCAATCCCGGTCGGCGTCTAAACCTCGGTGGAATCATCGGGGTTTTTCGCTTTTTGGATAAGGGAAAATCTGCATTCCATACCCCTCATAACCTGCTCCTGTGCAGTCTCGCCCACCTTCGCAATAGAATTTGTATTTCAGCGTATCAAAAGTCCTATTTGGCTGATCGGGTCTGAGCGTCATCAAGCCGATGGGGCGTGCAACCAAATCAGCAAGCTGTAAACCTGATGACATCACTTTTTTGTCCGCGAATAATATTTCAAAAGGCAGGGGCTGATTCAACCGATTATTGCCGTCACAGATTCTGCGGAATTCCAGTTCAAGTTCTTTATCTTCCTGGTTACCGCGGCACTCCACCACCACATGTGTCTTTTTGGTATGCTCGCCTTTCTCCCTCAGAAACTGATGCAGGGTCTCCATACATAGCCCAAGCGCTATATGGTAAGCATTATCCTCAACATTTTGTTTGCCAAGCGCCCTCTTATCGATGGTCGCGCTGATCAGTACAAAATTACTGAACTCAATGATCTGCGTTAGCTCCTTCAGAAAGGCATTCTGATGATCTGCATTTCTGAACCGGTTGAAAAGTCCTTTTCGACGTCTGATTTCATTTTCGTGTAGGACGACTTGATCATGGCCGAAATGATTAAACTTGAACTTCTGCAGTGCCGGAACGATAACCTCACTGTAATGCCGTTTGTGGAATACACAGAAGGCGAGAACAAAGATTGGGTAGGTTTGATCAATACTTTTAAGGCTATGATCCCCGCTTTCATCAACGTAAACGACAAATTTGCTGAACTCTGATTCTTGTTCGCCAGCAGAAGGTCGATGCTGACGCACTTTCTCAAGATTATCCTCATCGAACTCGAATAATGGAAGCTGATGGTGTGATTCGCCGTTTTGCTTCTTCTGGCTCATTGGAGATCCTTTTGTCGGGCTCTTTGCTGTTAGCGCCGTAAAACAATCACAGGGATATATAGCTGAGCCAGACTCATGAGAATGCTTTCTTCCGAGTTGCCTTTTTCGGCGCTTTCGCTGCCCGTTCTGCTTTGATCCTTTCCAGCAGCGCCTCGGCGCTATTCTCGCCGCTGATCAGCTCCGGGTTATCTTTGCGCCACTGCTCGGTCAGCTCGCCGCGAAACGCCTTGGCGAGGATGGACTGGGTGAGCTGATTGACGCGTTCTAGAGCGCTATTGACCTGACGTTCGATAGTGTCGGTGTAGGCAAAGAGCTGATCAACCCGGCGGACGATTTCGGTTTGTTCAGCTAGAGGCGGTAACGGGATACCAAGCCCCTTAATTGGCCCAAGAAACAGATTGGATTGTGCCGTGGATTTTGAACTTTCTGCGATGTTCTTTTGAATCATTGGAGATTGAAGAGCAAACATCAAAAACTGGCTATCGATAAAGTCATTCAAAACTCTTACTTGGGCAGCACTTCGGACCATCGCATAAGTATCATCTTTATCCACTAGAGAGATACGTCCAACGGAACCGGAGCAGGATATGAGAATGTCCCCTGAATTCGGATCACACCGTTTTCGTATTCGGTTAAATTCTTCTTCTCCGATGAAATCAACATTTTCTGTGGAAATATAACCGTCTCTGATGTTTCGCGCTGAAAGAAGATATCTGCCTGAAATCTCTCTTTTGGGAGTCTTATGTTCACCATCCGTAATTTTTGTAGCCACTGACTGAAGAGCTAAAAATAGCCAATTAACAGGTATTGAAAAAGTGGCTATTTTTGATTCGGCTACAAGATCCTTTTTAATCTGTTTAGATTGGATTAGGGATTTCTTTATGGCTTGGATATCACTGAAACACACATCTTCTTCGAATAGCTCTCGCCACTCCTCCGTCAACCGCCCGCTCACCGCCGCCGCAAGCACGGATTGACGAAAGCGTTTGAGAACCTCGGGAATGCGCTCAAGGCGGGCTTTGGTGTTCTCCACCTGCGCCAGCAGAGAGTCGAGTTTGTCGGCGATGATTTTTTGTTCGGCAAGGGGGGGAAGTGGAACCTTAAACCTAGACAGCTTCTTCTGATTTATGGACGATTGATTTACTGCATGCTGAGCATTTTGTGAGAAGATGCCAGCCTTCCTCGAAAACTTGCAATGATAATTAAAAAAGCGCGCAATCATACACTTTTTATTCACAACTAACCGAAGTAAGTTTATTCCATGATAAAGCTCGCGATCCTTATCGAAAATGGCAGTCTTTCCAAGGTGGGTCGGGCTGTTTATATGGCTAAATAAGATGTCGCCCTTATTAATTTTATATTTTTCAACTTTATTAGTATCGTATATCTCTATGAAACCAACCCGACTAAAGTTGATTGTTTCATGAGCAATAGTTTCAATACGACTAACAGGAATACCTGAGCCATCTTTGTTTTGTTTTCCTCCTATACCATTTGATACGGAGGTCAACACATCACCATATTCGATGACAGCCCATTCATCGGGGATCGATACTTCCATCATTTATTTATCCCCACCCATCATTTCCTTCAACAATACCCGCTGCCCATCGGCCTCTTCCTCAGCTCCTAGTTCGCGCATCAGCCCGTCCAGCTCGCCCAGAGCTTGCACCAGCTCGCTCATGGCCTCGCCGGCCAGCACCTCGGGGTCAGGCATGTCAGCAGCATCCACGCTGTCCTTATCCTTGAGCCAACTAATATCCAGCGAGTCGCCCTTGGTATCGCGAATCCATTCGCGGGAGAAGCAGCGCCAGCGTGATTTGGCGAGGCGGTCATCGCTCACACCCTGGTTTTCGTCCGTGGCGTCAGGATCAACGGAGATCTCGTCAGCGTTGAACGACCACTCGCCTTCCTGCCGTGGGCTTTGGCCGTTGGGGTCGTCACCAAATACGGCCTCGAATGGTTCAAGGTATTTGTCAGTAAAGGGGGTGCGCTTGCCGAAGCTCGGCATGTTGGTGCGCAAGTCATAGACCCAGACGTTTTGCGTGTTGCCCTTGTCCTGAGTGGGGTCTTCAGGCTTGGAGAAAAACAGAACATTGGTTTTGACACCCGCAGCATAAAAGATGCCGGTGGGTAGGCGAAGAATGGTGTGCAGGTTGCACTTCTCCATCAGGTCGTGGCGTACCTGGGCACCCTGGCCGGCCTCGAACAGCACGTTGTCCGGCAGCACCACCGCGGCGCGGCCGCCGGGTTTGAGCATCACGTGATACATCAAATGCAGAAAGGCCAGCTGCTTGTTACTGCTGTAGAACAGCAGATCATCCCGGGTTGGGATGCCGCCACCCTGCTTGGTGCCAAAGGGCGGGTTGGCGAGCAACAACGACGCTTTGGGGAGCTGCTTACCTTCATTACTGAGGGTGTCGCCAAACAGGATGCCAGCGTGATGATCATCGATAGCGATGTCGTGCAGCATCAGGTTCATCAATGCCAGGCGGCGGGTATCCGGCACTAATTCCATGCCATAAAAGGTATTGTGCTGGTAACGATCATAGGCCGCTTCATTCAGCGCATCGACATCGTTATTGGCACCAATATGATGGTGAGCGCTGATAAGAAAACCACCGGTACCGGCCGTCGGGTCCACAATCACGTCGTCCAGGGTCGGCTTCATCAACTTGACCATGGAATTGATCAAAACGCGTGGGGTGAAGTACTGGCCTGCACCGGATTTCTTCTCGCTGGCATTAATTTCCAGTAGCCCTTCATACATATCGCCTAGGCCTTCCTGGCGGGCGCTGTACCAATCGAGCTTGTCGATTTCAGTCACCAGTTTATGCAGCGTCGCTGGCTTGCGGATGACGGTGTGGGCATTGCTATAGATCGTCTGCGTGATCCTTGAGCCGTGGCCGCCAAGATCAATCAGCATTTTCTTGTAGAACTCCAGCCGGCTGGCCGAGTTCTGGCTCTCCAGGTCTGTCCAGGTATTATCGGCCGGCAACAGGTCATCCTGCCCGGTCTCTTCCACCATCTTGAGAAAGACCAGATAGGTCAGCTCGGTGATGTATTCGTGATAGGTCACGCCATCGTCACGCAACAGATTACAAAGGTTCCAGAGTTTTGCGACGAGGTTCGGGGTGTTCATGGTTGGTGTCTACTTCATGTGGTTGGCGCTCTGGGTCATGCCCAGAGCGCTTGGTTAAACTGTGTGAGGATCTCGGTAACGGGCTGATCAAAAAGCTTGTTGGCGCGCTTGATACCGCCTTGGGCTTTAAACGGCCCCTGGTCAAGCGCGGCCTCATCCACAATGATGGTGGCTTTCATCTGCTTGGCAATCAGCTTAAGCCAATCGCGCTGCGGAGTCTTCCAAGGCTGGCTTTGAAGGATTTTTTCCAGCGCATTATCGACTCGTTGATCCCAAGGGACCAAAGGCTCGCCTAGTGCCGCTTGTCGAATAAACCCAATGATCTTCGCGGCGATTTCTTCCTGTGTTAGTTCACGCCATGCGACCTGAAGATCTTGTTCGCGAAACTTATTGCGCTCCAGCTCGACGGCGAGCTCCTTAAGGCTCTGGCGGGTTAGCTCCCACGGGCGATTGATCACGATCTGCAGAGCCGTCAGTCGATTACTGTTGGCGTTGATATAGGCTTCGAAAGCCTTCAGATAATCTTCCGGTTTTTGTCCCTCGCCATAGCCCGTAGTAATACCCGCTATATTATCACTGCCATCATGGATCACGACATCAGGCCTCCAACTGCCACCACCACCGGTAACCGTGGTATCAAGCAGTTCACCGAGCCCCGGGTTATTGGTAAACCATTCTGCGAGTTGCGAGACAGGCATGTTCTTGAGCTCACGAGCGAACTCCCCGGGAGACTTGCCGGCAATGATTTCAAATTTGTCAGCCTGCTCGGGCAGTAGGTAGTTCTTTTTGACCTGAAGCTTTGAGATGAACTGCTTTCGGGCAAGGTCCTGAAGCTCTGGAGCGCTCTCTTGCTTCATGTCGTCTTCAAGACCCTTGAAGGCAAGGTCAACCTTGGTGACCACCGGTTTCATGGTGTTCACGTGTTCCAGCTGCGTGTAGATATCCACGGCGTCATAGATTCGGAATGGCCCCTTACCGATATCAGGGCATAGCCGAGTGGCACGGCCCAGCATCTGTTCAAACAGAATTCGACTGTTTACCCTGCGTAGAAACACCAGATTACAAATGGCGGGAACATCTATTCCTGTCGTCATCAAATCAACGGTGACGGCAATGTTAGGCAGTCGATCGTTTTTATAGCTGCGAATCTTTTCCAGCGGCTTGTCACTGGCACCAGTGATCTTTTGTACGGCGTCGTCTTCAACTTCACCATGATAATGCTCAATGGCGGTCTTGAACGCTTCAACTACATCATCGGCGTGCTTGTCTGTTACGCAAAAGACCAGTGTTTTCGCAGGTGAATAGGGATTGATCGAATCGCTTTCGATCAACCATCGGGTGACAACGCTCGTGAACTCGGGAGCAATCACCTTGCGGTTGAAATCGCTAACATCAAAGTTCAATTCATCAGGGGTGTTATAGGTATCGATCTTGTTATTGGCGACGTCGTAAACCTGTATCTTGTCATTCACCTTATAGGAGATACCCTCTTCAGATAGTTTTGTACGTATTCGGATGGGTGGAAGATGGTCATTAAGATAGCCGTCCAGCACGGCTTCTGTGTAGCTGTAGGTAAAAACAGGGGCGCCAAAAATCTCGGTCGTGTGCAGTGCGGGAGTAGCGGTCAGTCCGATCTTGAAAGCATCGAAGTAGTCGATGACGCTGCGATACTTTGACTGGTAGTCCTTCTGGTCACGAAACATTTGCTCGGTATCGCTAAGCTCACGATCCAGCAGATAGCCCCGGTGGCATTCATCCACAATGATGCAGTCATATTGTCCAACGCCGGGCCGCACCGTGCCATCAGTCGGGTAAAGGATTCGCTTGACCAGACCCTGCACGGTGGCGACATGAACCTTGGTGGCATCATCCGGTGTCGCCTTGGGAGTCTTGTTTGGCGCCATACCCATGACATCAAAGGTTTCTGCAAAGGTATTGAGGTTTTCAAGACGAACCTCACCGAAATCATCGGTTGCCTGTACGCCCAGTGCAGAGCGATCCACCAGAAACAGGATGCGGCGAAAACGCTCAGCCTTGAGAAATCGATAGACCATGGCAATGGCCGTCTTGGTTTTGCCTGTCCCGGTTGCCATGGCTATCAGGGCTGCGGTCTCTCCTTGCCTGATACGGGTTTCAGTCGCTCGAATGGCCTCGATCTGGTAGTTGCGCAAGGCAAGATGATAATCAAACCCCATGGCCTCCAGCTCATCTTCAGCTTGCTGAGGGGTTTGCCGGAGATAGGTTTTTATTTCCTGTGGCGAATACCAACCGTTTAGCGCTCGACGTCGGTTGGTATCGTCGCGCACGTCCAAAAACCAGATACCACTTGCCTGCTCCAGCTGTTTCAGGTAAGGACGGCCATTGGTTGCGAAGGCCAGCGGCACACGAAACTCTCCATAAAGCTCTTCAACGGTAAACGCACCTTTCTCCTGTAGACACTTGGCATAACGCTTGGCCTGATCGATGCTGCCATAAACGTTTCTGGCGCTCTTTTTGGCCTCTACAACGGCTACAGGCATCAGACCGATGAACAGGACATAGTCGGCGGGGCCTGAAGCTGTTGGCCATTCAGCAATAGCCCGGTTTTGATTGGGAATTGGCCGTGCGCCAGCGGAATATTTGAGATTGACGCTATCAGCTTCCCAGCCTGCCTCAATGAGTTGCTCATCGATTAGGACACGTGTTTCCGCTTCGTTGAGCTGCAGTGTGGACTTTTCAACGTTACTGATTTGTACTGCCTGCGCTTCAGGGGCTTGCTGTGTAAATGATTGAAAATATAGAACGTTTGCTTCATTCATTTTGGCCCGATATTTCTCAAGGGTCGCTTCATGCTCGGTTGCCAACTCTTCCCACACCTTGCTTTCGGTCGACATACGCTCAGCACGCTGTCTTTCCGCTTCGGCTTTCAGAGCTTCGGCCTCTTTCAATGCTTCAGTCTTGGTAAGACGGTCTGTCGTTGAATGGTGCTGTTTGTGCAGCTCCAGAATCTTTTCTTCCAACTCCCGAACACGGGTCGAGGGATCCTCGGGCTTGATGAAAGCCTTGTTACTGAAGCCCTGGGCCTTCGCGCCTCCAAATTGGAGATGAAACCATATGGCTAGCGCATGCCCCACCTGGAGCGATTTCAACGCATCTCGGTGATTGGATGAGGTCAAATCGTGGGCAGCGCAATTACCCAGCTTTCTCAAACTGTGAAAAGCGTCTTTTATCTGCTGATCCAGGCGGAGAGTATTATCAAGCTCTCGCAGTAAATCGATCTGTTTAACATCACTTCCTGATGCTACCCCCAGACGTGAAGCGATGGTTCTCGCCAATTCTTCACCAAGCTGGCGCATTTTAATCAACGTGGTATTTGGGTCAGAAACAAAGCAGGCTTCAGCGGTTTGTGCCAAACGCACCAGAAGCTCATCGTGTTGTTTCAGGAAATCGAAGTTACTGCTGGCCACGTGTAATTACCTTTTGTCATTAAACAGTGGGACGCATGTTTCCGCTAGGCTACCTGAAATGACGAAGGGTAACTAATATTAGAACTCGTCATAAACTGTTTTCTAAGGCAGCATATTCAGCGGCCTATAACACTTTATGGATTGCGGCACTGATGTCACTTAACCTTCATGCTTTTCTCTTAAGCATCCGGGGCTTCATCGCCTCTGCCACAGCCTGAAACACTGGCACGATCACCGAGTTGCCGAACTGGCCATAGGTTTGAATGTCGGGAAGCGTCGTTTACCAAGAGCATCAAAGGTGGTGTCATCTGAACCCCACGGCCATAGCGCTCGGACTTGAACGTCAAGTTGACGTTCTCTTTTTTGGCTTCCACCACGGCAATAGGCGTCAGGCCAATAAACAGCACGTAATCGGCATGCTCTTTTTTGCCCAAGGGCTTGGTGCCGGGCGGTACAAAAGGGCCGGGTTTGAAGGCGGTGCCTGCCTTGCCAAACGAGCTGTGAAACCAGATCGCCAGTTCGCGGGCCAGCTTTATGCCATCCAAGGCTTCTTTGTGGCGGGTGCGAAACTGGAGGTGGCTTTGTCGCGAATTCTTTATCACAACCCATACTAATGAAATAGGGTGTGCTTAGCTAAGTCTACTTTTGGAGGTCGGCTTTCTCGAGTCGCTTTAAACACAACGTTGAAATGATGCACCCAGCTCAATGCGAGACGCATTGCGTTGCTAATTGGAAAGCTTTGGTAAAACGGGCACATCAGCGCGATGCCAACTGCCCCTATGTCGATGGCTTCATGACGAAGGCCGAACGTGGTTGAGTCGCCGCCGATAAAGCGTCTCTCCGAAAGCTCTGCAAGCCGCTGTTTTTAAAAACCAACAACGCTTTCTAACGCGGCGATGCTGTCTTCAGGTAGCGCTCGCTTGTTAAGCCGTTGGTCGATGCGTCCGAGCGAGTTGCCGATCTGTGCTAACGCCCTGGCCTTGAGATGCGCAATATGAAATGCACCGCATTCCAACAAGAACGCATCGAGGACTCCATCATGGGCAACAACACCAAGATTGATTTCATCTACCTCTCCGAGCAGGACATGATTCGTGCCGGCGTGACCGATATGGCCGCCTGTGTGGACACCATGGAAGAGGTCTTCCACCTGCTTCACATCGGCGATTACCGCATGGCTGGGCCCAACAACGACTCCCACGGCGCGATGATCATGTTCCCAGAGGAGTCGCCGTTTCCGACCATGCCGAAACCGACTGCCGATCGACGCATGATGGCGATGCCGGCCTATCTGGGCGGCAGCTTCTGCACCTCCGGTGTGAAGTGGTACGGCTCCAACATCGCCAACCGGGAAAAGGGCCTGCCCCGCTCCATCCTGATGTTCACGCTGACTGACCCGGACACCGCTGCACCCTTGGCGTACATGTCGGCCAACCTGCTGTCGGCCTACCGCACCGGCGCCGTGCCGGGTGTCGGCGCTCGCCATCTGGCCCGCAAGGATTCCCGCGTTATCGGCCTGCTGGGCCCGGGGGTGATGGGACGCACGAGCGTGGCCGCGTTCATGGCGGTCTGCCCGGAGATCGACACCATCAAGATCAAGGGGCGCAGCGAGAAGAACATCAACGGCTTCATCGAGTGGGTGAAGGAGCACTACCCGCAGGTCACCAACCTCCAGGTCGTCGATTCCGAGGAAGCGGTGGTGCGCGATGCCGACATCGTGACCTACTGCGCCTCTGGCGAAGTCGGCAATCCCGACCTCTACCCGATGGTCAAGCGCGAGTGGGTTAAGCCCGGCGCCTTTCTGGCAATGCCGGCGCCGTGCAACTTCGATGCCGGCATGGAAGCGCCGGATATCCGCAAGGTGCTCGATGACACCGGCCTTTACGAAGCCTGGTACGAAGAAGTGCCCAAGCCCGCCCATAACGTGATTCCGCTGGTCGGCGTGAAGTTTATGGACATGCTCCACGCCGGCACCCTCGAGGCCAGCGCGCTGGAAGACTTGGGCGCTATCGTCTCTGGTGACAGCCCGGGCCGTCAGAGCGACGAGGAGATCATCATGATGTCGGTCGGCGGCATGCCGGTCGAAGACGTTGCCTGGGCCACGGTCGTCTACCGCAAGGCCGTGGAGCAGGGCATCGGCGTCAAGCTGAACCTGTGGGATGAGCCCGCGCTGAAATAAGGCGTCGGCATCTCTATCCG
>Ga0209344_10002057_pt1 | contig 23496 bp, 16 predicted proteins | sample Cruoilmetagenom6_FD_187293 | JGI IMG/M metagenome (GOLD analysis project Ga0209344, IMG submission 187293) | Oil polluted marine microbial communities from Coal Oil Point, Santa Barbara, California, USA - Santa Barbara Oil Seep Sample 6 (SPAdes)... | ecosystem: Environmental > Aquatic > Marine... | reverse complement strand
ATGCCAGTGGTTATTTACAGCAATTATTCAGTGAAGAACTCGCCACCATCGCCGCCATTAACAGCAGTAATAACTTATCTGATCTTGAATTCACCGCGCTGAGTCTGTCGATTCGTGACCGCATCGAGGTGTTTGCCGACAGTTTAGACCCGCTTTTAATTGAACTGAAAGAACGTGCTCAAGACAACGGGGAATCATCGCTAACTGTAAACTTTGGCCTGCTGATGTTCCCCGGCGCCATTATGATGGCTCTGCTATTTAGTATCAGCTCCTTGGCGATGCTCATTTGGGCGGACTTACAAGCCGGTGTTCTCACCCGACTAAGTGCATCATCACGGGGCTTAAGTGCCTACTTTCTCGGTCAACAATGGGCTGTGTTAATTATTTTCAGCGGCATCACTGTGCTGTTATCGGTACTCGGCGGCCTCTATTTTAGTTTACCGGTACAGCAATGGCCGTTGTTAATTATCGGCCTGGTGGTCAGTGGCTTTGTGATGTGGCAAATTCTGTTGTCTCTGGTACTTTTGATGCCAACACAACGTTCAGCCAATATCGTGGTCAACGCAGCCATATTCCCTATTTTAATGTTGGGTGGTAGTTTCTTTCCGATGGAGGCTTTGCCGGATTGGCTGGCACAAATTGGCTTGTATTTTCCCAATGGCTATTTCCTGCAGGCCATCAAAGATGCGCTATTTAATCAAAATAATTATTTAATGACAGCCGGCCTGATTGCTGTTGTTATTATTGTGCTGTTTTGGCTGATAAATCGAGCTTTATTAAACCGTTTAACGAGGCAAAATAACGCATGAAAAATATCCGATTTATTGCCATTCAGGACCTGATGGTCACACTTAAAGACAAGATTGTTTTGATGTGGTTGTTTATTATGCCGATTGTGTTTTTTGCCTTTATCGGCTCCACCACCGGTGGTTTAAGTGGCGGTCAAAACACGGTTAAAACCCTGGCCGTTTGGTATGCCGGTGACACCCAAGATCCGGTCTATGAACAATTAAGCACTCACCTACAAGACAATAATTTTGCCCTCCGCCTATTTAGCGAAGATCAAACCCTGTATAAAGAAAAATGGACTTTTGATGATTATAACCGGCAATTATGGTTACCTGATAAACCGGCACAATCGCTTTTAAACAACCAGGCTGTCGAAATCACTTATCGGTTTTCAGGCGGTGGTATGGACAGTAACTATCAGGTCTTTAAACTCTATAAATCGGTCTATAAGACACTGGCTGACACCATCGTTTTGCGCAGTAACCATCCGCAACAGGCCGCACTGTTGGACTTTTCTATTTTGGATGAGCACATTAAAACCATTGACCTCGAAGTCAGTTCAGCCGGTAAAGAACGAATTATTCCCAACGGTTATAAGCAGGCGGTGCCGGGTATTTTAGTCATGTTTGTCATGATGATTGCCCTGACCAGTGGCGCCATCACCCTCTTATTGGAGCGGCAAAGCGGTGCGCTGGAACGTTTAGCGGCGGCACCGGTTAAACGTAGCCAACTCATTATGGGCAAATGTCTTGGCAAATGGTTTTTGACCACTTGTCAATTGGTTTACGGCATGATTATTGGCAGTGTACTGTTTTCAATTAGTTGGGGGCCACATTGGCATTGGGTGTTTATTCTGCTGTTGATGTGGGCCGGTGCCTGCGCCGGATTGGCAGTATTATTGGGCTCATGGGGTAACAGCGAATCCCAGGTCAGTGGCATTGCTGTTATTGGCTCTTTGTTATTAGCCGCTCTGGGTGGCTGTTGGTGGCCGATTGAAGTGGCACCTGCGTGGATGCAACAACTGGCGATGTTTTTACCCACCGGTTGGGTCATGGATGCGTTGCACCGCTTGATGTATTTTGGTGACGGTTTAGCAGATGTCAGCAACCATTTGATTGGCTTATTTATGCTGATGTTACTGGCACTAACATGGGCCTATCAAAAATTTAGATTCTCAGCCTAAAATATTTTTAGACTTTCCGCTATAATTGATTTTTTAAATTAACTAATCTCATGCGCTGGAAAAACAAAAGAAGGAGTCAACGTATCGATGACCGCCGGGGTCGGGGTATCGCCAAAAGTGGTGCTAAGCTATCCGGTGGTGTTGTTATTATTGCCATTATCATTGCCGTGGTCACAGGACAAAATCCATTGGCTTTATTGGGCGGCATGATGCAACAAGGGGGCGGCCAAAGCCAGCAAGTAAATATTCCGCAAAAACAATCCCCACAACAACAACAGCAAGCGGAGTTTAGTTCAGTTATTCTGGCCTCGACTGAAGATGTCTGGACAGCCATTTTCAAACAACAAGGCCAACAATATCCGGCACCGACCATGGTTTTATTCGATGGCCGGGTCCAATCGGCTTGTGGCATTAATTCTGAAGCAGTTGGGCCGTTTTACTGTCCTGCTGATCAAAAAGTTTATTTGTCTTTAGGTTTTTTTAAGCAATTAGAGCGCCTAGGTGCTCCCGGTGATTTTGCCCGTGCTTATGTCATCGGCCATGAGGTCGGTCACCATATACAAAACATCACCGGCACCAACGCCCAGGTTCGCGAGTGGCAACAACAAGCCTCATCCAAAGCGCAGGTCAATCAGTTATCAGTATTAATGGAATTACAAGCAGATTGCTACGCCGGCGTTTGGGCACACCACGCCAATAAGCATCAGAACATGCTGGAACCGGGTGACGTGGAAGAGGGTTTACAAGCCGCTGCCTCCATTGGTGATGATAGTTTACTAAAACGCGCCGGCCGACAAATCAACGTCGAGGCTTTTACCCACGGTTCTTCACAACAACGTGTGAAGTGGTTAACAACCGGTTTACAAAGCGGGCGCTATGACGCCTGTAACACCTTTCAACAAGGCGCTTAACTAAAACATATAAGAGACATTTCTTTTTCCATGCAATCAAGTTATTTTATTCGGCTCATTGGGCTTGTCTGTTTACTGGCTTTGAGCACTCAACTCAGTGCCCAACACCCCTTTAGTGAGCACACCGATCGTCACAGTTTGTACTTTCACGGCGGTCAAATGAATGCCTTTAACGGCAGCATCAGAAACCCGGTTTATGGCCTGGAGTATCGCTTTCCAAAATTCTCTCAATGGGGTTTAGTACCGGCCATTGGTTATTTGAACTCAAATGCCGGCGCCGAATACAGTTACTTTGACATGAAATACACGTTTCCTTTAAGTGAGCACTGGGGTTTATTGATTAGCACCGGCATGGGTTTTTTTGACGATGGCGAATTATTGGATTTGGGTCACACCATTGAATTTAAATCCGGTTTTGAGGTGTTTTATGAGTTTGACAACCACCACCGTATCGGTGTATCAGGCAACCATTATTCCAACAGTCGCTTATCGAAAAGAAACCCCGGCACAGAATCAGTGACAGTGGGTTATACCCTGGCTTTTTAACTGCGCGTTTGTATTCCCACCAAACCACAACCGTGGCGGCGAAAGTCACCCACCGCGGCGACTGTTTGACCTGTTTGTACAGCATTAACACCACCAAAGTAAAGATTATGCTTTTGCCATTGGGTCACGTCAATATGATCTTTGAAATACTTTACGTCGGATTGTGAAAAGTCTGGTTCCAAATCCAGGTGATTGTTCTCAAAGTGCATACGTGACTTCTCCACCGCTGTTTTCAATAAACGGTTTTCATGAATTAAATGATAAACCACCTGAAAGATGGCAGTTTTAATCCGATTAGAACCCCCTGACCCGAGCGCATAGCTGTTTTGTGGATGGTGAATCAGGGTTGGCGCCATCATCGAGCGCATCCGTTGACCCGCTGACCAGTTAAAGAAACCAGCGCTGTTAATATCTGATTCGCCCAGAAAGTTATTCATCATAAAACCACAATCGGGCACCACATGGCCATTGCCTTCGCCATTGCTTAAAGTCAGAGAAGCCAGATTACCCTCACCATCAGCAACACTGATGTGGCTGGTACCGCGTGAAATTGAATGTAATAACCGGTCTTTTGATGCTTCCATTTTTTGCATGGCACGCAATACCTTATAGGCTCCGTTATCGGATTTAATTTGTTTTAATTGTTCAGCAATCAGGATACCTCCGGTGCTGGGTTCAGGATTGGTGTAAACGCTAAAATCACCCGACTTGAGGGTTAAGGGTGCTCTCACCACACATTGATAAGTCGAAAAATCTTTCGCTTGTAACAGACAATCCTCCGAATCGTACATGCTGGCACTCATAGGCCCATCGTAAAACCACCGATGATTAGATGTTGACAGGGTGTCCATAAAATCTGCCAGCTGTTGGTTTTTCCATACATGGCCTTGTTGCAGGCCATGGTACAACTGATGCGCTTCAGTGGTGGCTCTGGTTATGGGCGTTAAAATATTGGCCACATAAGCTTGTTGGGCATTCACTTCAACGCCTTGATTAGCCGCTTTAATCGCCGGCGCCGCCAATTGCGTTAACGGCATACTGGCCAGCTGTTCATGGGCTTTATAAATACCGGCCACCACACCAGGTACCGCGGCAGCGGCGCGACCGATGTGAAATTCCTGGGCTTTGTCACCAAAATCACCCGATATTGGGTAAAAATCCCAGTCGTTTTGTTGTAAGTGCTGACTGTCAACTAAAGGTGTGTTGGAAAAAAAGTCCAATAATTTAGGCTTTTGTTTCGGTCCCGCCACCAGCAAAAACCCACCGCCACCCGGCGACGACAACAGGGGCTCTGCCATAAATGACATGAGCATCGCCGCAATAATGGCGTCGTAAGCGTTGCCCCCTTGGTTGAGAATCTGTTCAGCGGCCTGGGCCGTCAATCGATGACCGGCTGCCACAGCGTATGTTTCCATGCGATTAGGCGAAATAAAAGATCTCCATTGTAGAACATGCCAATTCAGCTTGAAAACAATTATAATGAGGCCACCCTAAAATTAATTGACCAACATGAACAAAAATCACGATTTATTTACCCAGGCACAAAAATTTATTCCCGGCGGCGTCAATTCGCCGGTACGGGCTTTTCATGGCGTGGGCGGTGAGCCAATTTTTATTAAAACGGCCAAAGGTCCCTATATGTACGACGTTAATGACAAGGCTTATATTGACTACGTTGGCAGTTGGGGGCCGATGATTGCGGGTCATGCGCACGATCGGGTTTTACAAGCGGTTCATACCGCTGTTGATCAAGGCTTGAGTTTTGGTACACCGGCAGAATCTGAGATTACCCTGGCTGAAAAAGTGTGCACCATGATTCCTTCAGTTGATCTTATACGCATGGTCAACTCCGGCACCGAAGCCACCATGAGCGCCATTCGACTGGCTCGGGGCTTTACCAATCGTGATAAAATTATTAAATTTGAAGGCTGTTATCACGGCCACGCCGATTCTTTCTTAGTCAAAGCTGGTAGCGGTGTAGTCACTTTAGGCATTCCCGGTTCGCCGGGTGTTCCCAAAGCCACTGCTGATTTAACACTGACCGTTCCTTTTAACGATTTAGAAGCTGTCAAACAAATGATGGTCGAACACGGTGACGATGTGGCCGCCATAATTATTGAACCGATTGCCGGCAATATGAATATGATCGAGCCGTTACCTGGTTACTTACAAGGCTTGCGGGAAATCTGCGATCAATATGGCAGTGTACTTATTTTTGACGAAGTGATGACCGGTTTTCGGGTCGCCCGGGGTGGGGCGCAAGAATTGTATGGTATCAAACCTGATTTAACCACTTTTGGCAAAATTATTGGTGGTGGTTTACCGGTGGGTGCCTTTGGTGGCCGCCGTGATATTATGGAATACATCGCGCCACAAGGTCCGGTCTATCAAGCCGGTACCTTATCCGGTAATCCTTTGGCCATGGCCGCCGGTTCTGCGATGATGGATATTATCAGCGAACCCGGTTTTTACAGTCGCATAAGCACTCAAGCCAGCAAACTAACCAAAGGCCTGCAACAAGTGGCTGATGCCGCCGGTGTGCCGTTTGCAACCCGCCAACAAGGCGGTATGTTCGGTTTGTTTTTTGCAGCGAGAGCCGCGGATAATTTTGATCAACTGGACGCCTGCGACCTGGATCATTTCAAACGCTTTTTCCATGCCATGCTGGATCATGGTGTGTATTTAGCACCGTCTGCCTATGAAGCCGGTTTTATATCCAGTCAGCATAATGATGACATCATCACACGAACACTAAACGCCGCTGAACAAGCCATAAAAGCCTGATATGGAAGCCGAAGGTTGGATTAAGGATATCTTTGATTGGGTTCAGCAAAATCCCAATTGGACCGGTCTGATAATATTCGGCTTTTCATTTCTTGAATCTTTACTGTTGGTGGGGATTATTTTCCCCGGCGCGGCCTTTTTGGTCAGCCTCGGCGCTTTAATCGGCTTAGGTGTTTTAGATTTTTATACGGCCTGGTTTTGGGCTTCATTTGGCGGCTTTAGCGGTGATGGCATCAGTTATTGGATTGGACACCACTACCGCGAACGGCTTCTGACCATGTGGCCGATTAACCGCTTCCCGCATTTAATCGATAATGGCCAACGTTTTTTTAAGAAGTATGGCGGTGTCAGTATCGTGATTGGCCGCTTTGTGGGGCCGGTGCGTCCTGTTATCCCAGCCATTGCCGGCATTATGGGTATGCCCATTAAACGTTATATTTTAATCAGTATATTCGCCTCAATTATATGGGCACCTTTTTATCTACTGCCAGGCATTTTATTCGGCTCTGCAATCGAAAGCATGGCTAAAGTGGCGGTTAAATTGGCGGGTTTAACCCTGATTTTGGCTGCACTTGTCTGGCTTATTTTCTGGTTGATTCAATTTATTTATCAATTACTGGTACCACGGGCTTATCGTTGGTTGAGCCGAGTACTGGCCTGGAGCCAAAAACATCCGAAGTTAGGCCGCATCACCTCAGGCCTGATTGATCCCAGACAGCCTGAAACCGGCTCTTTGGCAATGATGGCCTTTATTCTGGCAATTTTTACAGTACTGATGATTGTGTTTATGGCCGGTAACCAGTTGTTAATTAATTGGAATAAAACCAGCGAAGGCTTTTTCTATACCTTTCATAATCCCTGGACCGTACCGCTGATGCAATGGTTATTGTATTTAGGTCATGATCTGGTGATCTGGCTAATCACCGCTATAATCGCCGCGTGGTTTATATATCGGCGTTTACATATGGCCCTCGGTCATTGGCTTATATTGTCCATGAGTGCCTATATATTTTCAGTTATTATCTGTCGCATTGATCATGGTCAATGGCACTTTATCGCATCTCACCATATCTTTTGGTATGTGGCAGTCGCGGCTTTCTGGGCCATTTTAGTGGCTGGCGCCTATCCGATTAAATGGCGCAGCTGGCCTTATGTACTCACCGCCGTTTTAGCGGCATTGTACCTATTTGCCACCCTGTTTTTCTTTAAACTGACTTTACCCATTGCCTTATTGTCAGGCATTATGGCCGCCATTTGGGCGATGGTTGTCGGTATTGCTTTTCGAACCCGCTATCGACGTCAGTTTCTGGGTTTGCCGTTAAAACTTATTTTCTTAATCACCACATTCACCGCCCCGATTGCCGCCTGGCTGTTTTTCCCAGGCAGCAGTCATATTGAAAAACCTCAGTGGCTGGCTCAACAAGATTACCGCACCACCACCGGCTGGGCAAATACCGGTAAACAACAACTGGATATTCACTTCTCCGGTGAACTGCAGACTTTAAAAACCCGCTTACAAGATCAAAACTGGCAATCTGTGCCGGTAAAAACATGGGCTAACTTGATTAAGGCCTTAGCGGTTAGTAAAAACGGAGATTTACCGGTACTTTCTTATGTCCATAAAGGTGAATTAGAATATTTACTGATGACTAAAATACACGGTAAGCAGTTATGGGCCTTGCGTGTTTGGCCTGATTCAAGTGCTCAAGCTAAGCAATGGTCAGCCACCGTAACTCGCCACAAAAGAGACACCGATGTGTGGTTTTTCCATCATTGGGGTTATGTGGACACGGTCAAAGACAAATCCGAATTAATGCGTGATTTTAAAGGTGCCGGTTTTGTTGTTACTCAGTTAAATAATGAATGGCAGATTGATATTAACGCCGTGCCACAAAAGTCACCGTAAAGTTTTGTGCAAAGGGCGCATTGAAACCCCCATAAGGTAGTTGATTTAAACGTTCAAATAATGCCTGTAATTCTTTAAACAGTAACTCGTTACAATCTGCCTCAATATCAAATGATTGTACCTGACCACCGGGTAATTGTGTGATCTTAACCAGACACTCACCTTGGGTATTGTGGCTATACCAATGCCGTTTCAAAGTTTTCACCAAAGCCATCCAATAGTGGGTTTCATCCGGCTCAGTATTCTGTAAATACTGGCTGTCCACGGCATCGGTGTAAGTGGCATAAAATAATGAGTACAACAATTGACGGGCAAACACGCGGGTGGCCTGTTGCCAGGCATCGGCATTCAATTCGACCCACACAAAGGTGGGCGTGGTGCCCAGTGTATCGGTCACGGTTAAACGTAAATCAATGGCCTGGTCGGTTTCTTCAATGTCTCCGGAAATCACATACCGCACTCCGGCTAAACGCCAATGATACAAGTTCCATTGCTGTTCAGGCTGCAGCCGCCAGGGCTGGTAGAACAAACCCGATTGGGATAAATGGGCCAATAAAATATTTTCAATGGCTACTGCCGGACTCACACCTGGGCCACGATATTTAAAAGGCTTAAAATAAACACCCACCGGCTTATCGGCACCACCAACAACAATAAAATGGGGTGTCGAGTAACTGCTTATTGACCACAATAAGAGGGTTAATAACGAGGCAAGATATCGCATAACGGTCAGTTTAGCACAGTTAAAATCCACTCATAATACAATTCAGCCACATTATTAGCCACCCATAACATTCTATATATTTCAATAACTTATAGGTTTTTGTTAATATTTTTTATTATTTATTTACTTAAACACTTGCCTTAACAACAATCTGTATGTTATTGTTTTACATATCAAATGTGCCTAAACCGATTTTGGAGTTTATCGGTTATACCTCTTAATCCCAACCCTGTTGGGATTTTTTTTGCCTGTTTTTTGACCTGTTCACCATTGTTTTCACATTGTTTACACAATATGAAGTGTTTAATCGTTTAAAATAGACCCGATAACCTGACCAAACTGTTCAATAAAATAATGAAAAAACAATTATACCTTTTAGGCTTGCTTTTTTTCACGGCCCAAATCAGTCTTGCACAAAATACTACACCGGTCATTGTGGCACCGGTTAAAGCCACCAATTTATCGGGGAATATTGAGGCACTGGGTGATTTAGAAGCCGTTAACAACGTGAACCTGACATCTCAAGTGACCGATTATATCGTGGGTATCTATTTTGAGGACGGACAACGGGTACAACAAGGTGATATCCTAATCAAAATGGACACCGCTGATGAACAAGCCCTGTTAGCCGAAGAGCAAGCGCGTCTGCATGAAGCCCAACGTCAGGTTAATCGCCTTAACCCTTTAATTGAAAAAATGGCCGCCTCAAAGTCCGCATTGGACACTCAAAAAAGCCTGTTGGCCATTTCTAAAGCAAAAATTCAAGGCATCCAAACCGCCATCAATAAGCGTACCCTGAAAGCACCTTTTGACGGTGTTATGGGCTTGCGCCGCATCAGCATTGGCAGCTTAGCCCAGCCGGGTATGCAACTGGCCACCATCGACGAAGACCGACAAATGAAACTGGACTTTACTGTTTCAGCAGACCAACTATCCCATTTACAACCGGGCTTGACTGTCACGGCCACCACCACGGCTTATCCCGATAAAACATTTACCGGCACTTTAGTCAGTTTGGATAGCCGGGTCAATCCGGTGACCCGCATGATCAGTGGTCGGGTAATCATTGATAACCCCGACTATCAACTCAAAACCGGCCTATTAATGCGCGTCAATATTGAAGGTGAAGAAAAACCGGCGATACTGATTCCAGAAGAAGCGCTGATATCAGAATCCGGCCAACATTATGTGTATGTTATTGAAAACGCCGGTAATCAAACCACTGTACGTAAACAAGCCATTACCATCGGTGCCCGGCCGGATGGTTCTCTGGCCATCACGTCCGGTTTAAAGACCAATGAACAGGTGGTAATTCACGGTACCTTGCGCATCCATGACGGCTCAGAGGTTTCCATCACCGCCGTTAAAAAGGGCAACGAACCATTGACTGAGCTGTTAAAACAGGCACAGCCATGATTATTTCCGATATTTCGGTTAAACGTCCGGTTTTTGCCTCCGTTATTTCATTGCTGTTAATTGCATTCGGCCTGGTTTCGTTTGAGCGTTTATCGTTACGCGAATACCCCGACATTGACCCGCCAATCGTGACTGTGGGGGTGGATTATCCCGGTGCGCCGGCTAATGTCATAGAAACCCGTATCACAGAAATTATTGAAGACCGTATTTCCGGGATTGAAGGTATTGAATACATTGCCTCATCGTCCCGGGATGGTCGCTCTCGGGTGACCATCGAATTTTCCATTGACCGTGACATTGATTCAGCGGCGAATGATGTCCGTGATCGAATTTCAGGTGTGCGAGACAATTTACCTGAAGAGGCGGATCCTCCGGAAGTGCAAAAAGCCGACTCCAGTGATGATGTGATAATCTGGCAGAATCTGGCCAGCTCAGAAATGTCCACACCGGAGCTGACCGATTATGCCGAACGTTATTTGGTGGATCAGTACTCCACCCTGGATGGTGTCGCCCGGGTTCGGGTTGGTGGTGGTTTTCGTTACGCCATGCGTATCTGGTTAGACCGAAACGCCATGACGGCTCGGGGCTTAAGTGTCAGTGACATTGAACAAGCGCTGCGGGCAGAAAATATTGAATTACCGGCCGGTAGCTTAGAATCAGACCAACGGGTATTTAAAGCCCGGGTGGCGCGGCAGTTTAAAACTGCTGATGATTTTAAACATATGGTGCTCAAGTCCGGCATCGACGGCTCGCTGGTGCGTTTAGGTGATATTGCCCGGGTTGAACGGGGGTTGCGTGAAGACCGCACCATCTTCCGAGGCAATGGTGATCCTATGGTCGGCATCGGCATCGTTAAACAATCCAATGCCAACACCATCACCGTGGCACGGGGCGTTAAAGCCCTGTCCGATAAACTCAACAATAACTTACCCAATGGTATGGTTATTGAACAAAGCTATGATGCTTCGGTGTTTATTGAATCAGCGGTTAATGAGGTATACACCACCTTATTGATTGCCATTAGCTTTGTGGTTCTGGTGATATTTTTATTTTTAGGCAATTGGCGCGCCATGTTGATTCCGGCGGTCACTGTACCGGTGTCGGTCACTGCCACATTTATTGTTATTTATGCATTGGGCTTTTCCATAAATTTACTGACTTTACTGGCTTTGGTGCTGGCGATTGGTTTGGTGGTGGATGATGCCATTGTGATGCTGGAAAACATTGTCCGCAGGATGCAAGAAAAACATGAAACACCGCTGGTAGCGGCCTATCGCGGTGCGCGACAGGTCGGCTTTGCGGTGATTGCCACCACCATGGTTCTGGTGGCCGTTTTTGTTCCAATTACCTTTTTAGAAGGCGATTTAGGGCGTTTGTTTACAGAATTTTCATTAACGATTGCCGCAGCGGTTATTTTTTCTTCGTTAGTGGCCTTAACACTGTCACCAATGTTGGCCTCGGTGTTATTGAAACCCTCTCAGCCTAAAAACAAGTCTTTAAAAGCCATCGACACCGGCATTCGCCGCAGCCGTCGAATCTATGGCCGCTGGTTGGTTCGATGGATTAGACGACCCATTTACATGATTATTCTTTTTGTGGCGATTATCATATCCACGGTTTGGCTGTTTTCAGACACCGCCCAGGAATTCACCCCCACCGAAGATCGCGGGGCCTTTTTCGTGCGTATTTCGGGGCCTGAAGGCGCCAGTTTTGAGTACATGTCTGAGTATATGAATGAAATTGAGCGGCGCTTACTCAATTATGTGGAAGATGGACGCATTGATCGCATGCTGGTGCGCGCACCTTTGGGTTTTGGCAGTGTGGAATCTTTTAATGGCGGCTTTGTGATTGCCCGTTTAAAACACTGGCAAGAACGTGATTTTTCAGCCTTTGAGGTGATGGATCAAATTAAGGAGGAATTATCGGATTTACCCGGGGTTCGCGCGTTTCCTGTTATGCGTCAAGGCTTGGGCGGTGGCACCGGCAAACCGGTGCAATTTGTCCTGGGTGGTCCCAGTTATGAAGAGTTGGCCCAATGGCGAGACACTTTGATTGTTGAAATTGAAAAGGATAATCCTGGGCTCACCGGCCTGGACAGTGATTTTAAAGAAACCCGTCCACAAATTGACTTTGTGGTGGATTATGATGCCGCCGCTGATTTAGGGGTTCGCATTAACGACATCGGCCGCACCCTGCAAACCATGCTTTCGGGTCGAAATGTCACCACCTTTATTGATAACGGCGAAGAATATGATGTTATTTTGGAAGGTGAACGCAGTCAGCAACGCTCCTTCGATGACGTCCAAAATATTTACGTGCGCTCACATCGCAGTGGTGAACTAATCCCCTTAAGTAACCTGGTTGATATTAAGGAATATGGTGCTGCTGATAACCTGAGCCGCTATAACCGGATGCGCGCCATCACCATCGATGCAGGCTTAGCTGATGGCTATCGTTTGGGTGATGCCTTGGATTACTTGAATGAGATGGTAGACAAACACCTGCCGGATTACGCCATTGTCGATTACAAAGGTCAAAGCCGAGATTTTATAAATTCCGGCAGCTCAATCATGTTTGTATTTTTACTGGGTTTAGTCGTTGTATTCTTGGTACTGGCGGCTCAATTTGAAAGCTATGTGCACCCCTTCGTTATTATGCTGACCGTACCGCTGGCCATTGCCGGTGGTTTGTTTGGTTTATGGCTGACCGGTGGCTCAGTGAATATTTATTCACAAATCGGGCTGATTATTCTGGTCGGTTTGGCCACCAAAAATGGTATTTTAATTGTTGAATTTGCCAACCAAATGCGCGACCAAGGTTACCATTTTAATCGCGCCACTTTAACCGCCGCCCGAGTTCGTTTTCGCCCCATCGTGATGACCGGATTAACCACCGTTGCCGGCGCCATTCCCCTGGTGATTGCCTCCGGTGCCGGTGCTGAAACCCGCATTGTCATTGGTACCGTCATTTTATTTGGTGTGATTGCCGCCACTTTATTTACCTTATTCGTTATTCCGGTGGCGTATAGTCTACTGGCTCGCCGCACCGGCTCGCCCGGCGAAGTGGCCCGCAGATTAGACGCGCAATCAAAAATGACCCGAAAGCAGCAAAACCAAATGGAACAAAGTTAAGTTTCAGCGTTACACTTCACAGTTTATTAATCCCGTATTGGCTATAATGAAAAGGTTATTCAAGCCAATACGGGGTTTATCATGAAACATATCCTTACCATAACCAGTCTTTTCTTAATCGTCTTTCAATGCCAAACCATCGCTGCAGTACATTTATCTGATGACGGTACCGGTGAGGTTGGTATTGTGCCGTTTTATTCTGTGGTGGACGGTAACGAAACCCATCTGCGGGTCATTAATACGGGCAATCAATACACAGCCGTTCGGGTCAATGTCCGCACAGCAGATATCACAGCACAAGCGGTGTACAGTTTAAATGTCTATCTACGACCACACGATACCTGGCGAATGGCCATGGGTCAGCGAGATGACTTTATTGCGGCCATTAATACGGGTACCACCTGCACTTTAGGCTTAACAGATCCGGCATCTCAACCCGTTGATTGGTCGAATCATATCTGGGAAACCGGCTTTATTGAAGTGATTGAGATGGGTAATATTAGCCCCATAACCATCGGACAACATGGAGACGAAACAAGCTATTGTTCACTTATTGAAGAGGCTTGGTCAGAGGCTGGTCCTTGGTCACAGGATCCGCTACAAGGCGTTAACCCGGTTGCAGGTGAATTACAAATCACCACGGAACTAATCAACGTAGCAGATGGTTTTTCTTTCAACGTACCGGTGACCCTATTGGCCGATTTTTATCCCGAAGGCTTAAGACTTCATACTTCGCCGGAATCTGATCAACCTAATTTGGACAGCGGAACCCATAACAGTCAAATGACTTATAAGGGCGATTTTATTGAAACCAGCTGGGAACATGGCTATGAAGCCGTCAGTGCTCTGCTTATGAAAGAAACTCTCAGCAATGAGTTTAACTTAATAGAACCCATACTGGGACAGACTGAATGGATAATGACATTTCCTACCTTGTCATTTCATTTAAACGCTGCTAACTTCGAAGACAATTTCCATTACCCCGTTACTGAATTTAACTACAGCCTGTTTTCAAGTGAAGGTCAAGACATACCACGACCTTGTGTAGGTGGTAAGCTCTGTTGGCCAATCGCGCCGCCTAAAATCAGTTATTTAACACAACATACCGCTGTTTATAACTTGATGAAATATGATAATGAAAATTACCCGTCTAATTTAATTAACACGATGGCCGATAATGCGTTCGAATTTAATGTTAATTACGATAGCTGGCGACTCACCACGCAACGTCAAATGGAATCTCAATCAGGTACCGCAAAACTAATTTTCCCTTCTCCACATCCATACAGCCCTGTAAAGGCTCAATTAACAGGTGTTGACAGCCAGACCGGTATAGAACAGATTTATCACGGATTACCCATGATTGGTTTCGCTGTTCACTTTATCTATAACAATTCGGTGCCGGCCGTGTACAGCAGAAGTATTAATCATAGCTCTACACGTCTGATTACAGATCAAACGCCTGATTAGCGGTGTTCTGTCGTGCCACAAAATCCAGCACGGTGGCATTGATACAATAACGGGGTTGACCGTTGGGACCGTCATCGAAGACATGACCTAAATGAATACCGCTGGTTTTAGCGATGACTTCAGTGCGCACCATACCGAGGCTGTGGTCGGGTTTTTCAATAACAGAACCTTTCACTGGTTCGGTGAAGGACAACCAGCCGGTGCCGGAATTAAAGCGATGTTCGGTGTCAAACAAAGGCTCTCCGCTGAGTTTATCGACGAACACGCCGGGCGGGGTATCCTTAAATAAATCATATTGCTTACAAAAGCGATTATCCGTGCCCTCAGCAAAGGCCACTTTGTAGGCCTCGCTATCACCAAGTTTAAAGGCGCCCAGAGCCTTATAGAATTCTTGTGCTGTCATATAGCCTTGCTTGGCAAAGGTTTCTGTGCCATCTTCTAAGAAGTATATTGTCGGCGTTGCCCAGGTCGGGGTATCAATCTCCAGACCCTGTAATTGTGTGGCGGTGCGATACACCAGAGGAATATCCCCCTGATAATTTTTACTGACATCAGCGCGGAATTTCTCACAATAAGGACAATATCCTTCGGCTTCTAATACCATAATGGTTTTACCTGTCAGCAATTGTGAGTTATCCACTTCGACCACGGTTTTATTCAAACCCGGTGAATCAATAAAAGTCACTCCGGTGGAATGATCCGGGCAATAACCGTTGGGGTTTTTGGCTATATAGTCCTGATGGTATTGTTCTGCGGGATGAAATTTTTGCAGTGGTTTAATAATGGTTTGAACCTCACCATAGCCGGCTTCAGTGAGTTGTTTTTGGTAGGCTGTGCGCAGTTGATTGGCAATTTTTAACTGTGATTCATCGGTGGTCAATAGGATTGAACGGTATTGCGTGCCGATGTCGTTACCTTGCCGGTTCTTTTGGGTGGGGTCATGTAATTCAAAGAAATGTTTTATCATCGCTTCGGTGCTTATCATATCGGTGTTATAAGTCACCTTGACCACTTCGGCGAAGTTATTTTCATTAAAGCGATTTTTAGCCTGGGTTATGGCCTGATAATTCGGCGCAACCCCACGACCATCAGCATAACCGGACACCGCATCAACCACACCATTTAAGCTTTCATAGAATTTTTCAGCCCCCCAAAAACACCCTGATCCCAACACAATGGTGGCTAAATGACTGGTGGCTGATTCCGGCTGAACAATCTTCTTTGACTTGTTTTGCTCAGGTTCGGCACAGGCAGCGACACTGAATAGCAAAAGACAAACGATGCTTACTTTGACAATCTGTTGGTTAAACATGGTGGCTAATTATTTTAAAAGACTCACAGTATAGACAACAAACTGTGAAAAAATGTTCAATTAAGCCGCCTTTTGTTACAGGCGGCTTATTTATTGAGTTTTGTCGAACGAATTAAATCCGCCAAATAAACGGCATTAATCAGCCAGCGTTGAGTGCCATACCAGAACCCGCGAAAGTTGGGATTAAAGCCAAACTGAATGACACTGCCAGGACCCATGCGATCAGCAATAATCAATGGTTTTTCAGTGAGTTTTTCCTGCCAGTAATCAGACACATAGCCGGCGGCTTCGACCTCTTTGGCAACCCGTAAAGGTGTGGCATAGGCATTGTCTGATTCGGTTAACACCACGTTACCTTTCATCATCGGGTATTGGGTGTCGTTAAATGTCCCGAAAGCCAACGGGTGGCTTAAATCAGCTTTGGCGGTGACAATGGCACCACCCAGAATGCGCTTGGCTTGATCGGCTTCAAAATCAGCATAAGGTTTCGAAGTAACAGCCGCCTGTTTATCTGTGTCTTCTTTATCTACTTGCTTACCGGTATCATCCTTTTGAGCCGTCAAATTTTTATTCGCCCAAACCGCGCCACGTTGAACACCAATTAAATGACCGCCGTTTTGAACCCATTGTTGCAGGTCTTCTTGATGTTGCTCAGCGAATGTCTTGTTGTATTGTCCGTCAGGCATAATAATGTGTGTGTAACGATGTAATGGCACACGACTGAGCTGGTTAATCCGAACTTTGGTTATCGGTAAATGCACCTGGGTATCGAATAAATGCCACAAGCTGCCGGCCTGATAAGCATTGACGCCACGGCCCACCAGCATAAGCACTTTGGGGGCTTTGACTTGTTGTACCTGGGGTGAACCGACATCAATACCACTGTCTGCCTGAAACGTGCGCAAGGCATGCCATTCAACACCGAACAAATCACTGACCGCACTTAACATTGAAAATAAATCATCTTCTGATTGGTCTTTCACGGTCAATACAAAACTACCAGCCGGTAATTTTTTGCCATCCACATGTAATGGTTTTGCGCTGATAAAAATGGCTTGTTGATGTGACAGTAAATAGTTCAAAGCCGCCGGTGCCTTGGCATTATTCCAATTAAAAGCAAACGCCACGGCGTCTTTTTTATAACCGTTTTGGCTCTTTGGCACCATGAATTCGTCATTGCTGTCAATACTGCCGGAAACCGGTGCCCAGGGCAAACCCCAAGCCATCGGTAAATTCCAGGCCGAAACATCATAAAAGGTGTTGTTTTCAAAGCGTTTATCGGTGGCAAACAAGGCTTGAATCAGGGTGGTTTGTGGCTGATCTAAGCTGACATAAATGGCCTGGTCTTTTTTGAATGTGTGCTTATTAATGGTTTTATTAGTCGCCACATTCCGCACTTTAATGGTGTGATGATTTAAGAAATCCAATAACTGCAGACCACGCTGTGGCTGCTGCGAAATATCCACCACAAACCCGTTCATGGCTAATTTAGCCGCGTCCTTACGGGCCTTATCATTAAATGCTCGCTTGTGACGCATAAAATCCTCGCGCAAAGCATTCGCACCCACAAGGCTCGATATGGCCGTACTGAATTGATTGCGAATACCGGCGGCCAAGCTGCGCTCACCATTACGGGTATCAATCACGCCACCTTCTGCGCGCGCTTGTTCGAATAAAATACCGACACTGCCCTGAATATCCGGATAGGTGGAGCCTTTACCGGGATAAAAATCATCAAAACTTTCCCGGCTGTAATAACTTTGACCAATTTTATCCAGGCCTTTGGCATGGTAATTGGCTAATTTTTCAGTCAAAGTGACATTATTATCGACGATCAGTGGATTTTTACGATCTGGCACCCCGGGCTGAAAGAAAAAACTGGCGGCTGAGCCCATTTCATGGTGATCTGTGATGAGATGCGGCTGCCACTTTTGATACTGGCTAATTCGACTGCGAGATTCCGGCTGCGTTAACAACAACCAATCGCGATTTAAATCAAACCAATAATGATTGGTCCGTCCACTGGGCCATTGCTCATTATGCGACATGTCATAGGGATCTGTGACTGTAGCTTTTGAACGAAAACTGTTGGCGAAAGTGGCAAAACGGTCAAACCCATCGGGATTAATGGTGGGATCAATCAAAATCACCGTATCGTCAAGCGCCTCACGAATTTCCGGGTTATCGGTGGACAGTACATACCAGGCATACAAAACCGAGGCATTACCGCCACTGGGCTCGTTACCATGAATACTAAAACCCTGCCAGACTTTCAGCAAATCATCACGCTCAGGCAACTGCTCAAATTGTTGCATATTTTGTTCACTGCTGATTACCAATAACACCAAACGTCGACCTTCGTGGGTGCGACCATATTCAATCAACTTAGCTTGTGGCGAGCTGGCGGCCAGCATACCCATATAACGAACAATCTGGTCGTGGCGAAGATGCTCATCACCTAAATCCTGATTGAGTAAACTGCTGGGTGAGGGGATACTGGCATTAAAGCGCTCACCATCAGGCAAGTAATAGTCAATCGGTTCTGCAACAGTATTCACAGCCCACAGCAGGCCCAAAAGGGTCAAAATTCTATTTATCATGGTTATATTTGATTATTTGTTGGTCTTGCTCAATTCTATGGCACGGATACGCTTTTGTCTAATTTGATGGCCTAATTTCTCACCTTCATAACCGGCTTCGATGAGTGGCTTAATATCCACCGCCTGGGCGGCTTGAAAATAGCGTCGCACGACATCCGCCTGTGGATAGTCCTGAAACTCATCGCCCCAGCGGCCGGTGGCATCAGCCTGACAGGCCTGAACAAATTGCTCAACCCGTTCCGGTCGGCGATACGCGTCTAAATCCTGAAACAACGTATTGATTGTGCTGGCGCGTAACTGCTCAATGGTGTGGCATTTTAAGTGTAATCGACACACCAATTCCGCCAGTTGTTGAAAATTTTTAGGTACTTTTAAGCGACGACTGACAGCCCGCACCAAGGGTACACCGGTGGCTTCATGACCGCGATGACTGGGCAACACATGTTCGGGCGTGATGCCTTTACCTAAATCATGCACCATCACCGCATAGGCCACTTCGTTACTCAAGTTTTTGGCATTATCAATCGCCAATAAAGCATGCACGCCGGTATCGATTTCCGGATGCCATTGGCGGGTTTGCGGCACCCCAAAATAAGCATCAATTTCCGGTAACAATTGTTTTAATGCACCGCACTCGCGCAAAGTCCAAAAAAAGGCCGAGGGTGTGTGCTCATTCAAGCTTTTTTTAATTTCCTGCCAGATGCGTTCCGCCGGTAATTCTAACAACTCCTTGTCGTTAACCAAATGTTGCATCAGAACAATGGTTTGCGGATGCACAGTAAAACCCAAATGGGCAAAGCGCGCCATAAAGCGTGCCACCCGCAACACCCGTAAAGGATCTTCAGCAAAAGCCGGCGACACATGACGCAATACCTTGTCTTTTATATCCTGCTGTCCGCCCCAGGGATCAATCAAATCGCCACTGCTTTCATCCATGGCCATGGCATTAATGGTGAGATCACGGCGTTGTAAATCTTCTTCCAAAGTCACTTTCGGTGAAGCGTCCACGGTAAAACCGTGATAACCACGACCGGACTTGCGTTCAGTGCGTGCCAGTGCATATTCTTGTTTGGTTTTGGGGTGTAGAAACACCGGAAAATCATCCCCAACCGGCACAAAGCCGCGTTGTTCCAGGTCTTCAGGGGTACTACCGACCACCACATAATCACGGTCTTTAACCTCAATATTGAGCAATCGGTCACGCACCGCACCACCGACTAAGTAATGGGTTAATCCGGTTAATGGCATAAGGTTTCCACCCGTTGCATGGGCACCTCTTCGTTGGGCCAGGGTTGACTGGCTTTGCCACCAATCGGCATGGTCGGCATCCAATGACTGATGCGGTAGGGTTGACCGCTGTTCAACCAGTCATAAATCACCACATTAGACAAGATACGTGGAATATAGCCGCGGGTTTCACGATAAGGAATGGTTTCCAGCCAGATATCCGGTGCGGTGGGAAAGTTTTCGCTCCAATCAATGCTTTTACCTTCACCGGCGTTATAAGCCGCCGCCACCAATAAGGGATGATCAAATTGATTAAATAAGTTTTTTTGATAATGAATACCCAAACGTAAATTTAATGGGGCGGTGTATAAATCACCTCGACTGCAACAGGACAAGCCCAATTCCTGACCCATGCGACTGGCAGTTTCGGGCAATAACTGCATCAGACCGTGGGCTCTGGCCGGTGACAGCGCATCTTTAGCCCAGGCACTTTCCTGTTTAATGACTGCCATCACCCAGGGCGAGGTGACTTTGGATTCTGCCGCAAAATTATCAATGGTATCGGCATAGGCCACCGGATAGCGTGAATGATAATCCTGCCAGCGGCCTAAATCCGCCATAATGGTGATGACTTTGGCATACCAGCTTTCGGTTTTCATATGCTGTGCCAAAGCCAGTTTTTCATCCGGCTTTAAATCACTGTAAGCCAAATTCCATTCACTGCGCGCCATACTCAGTAAACCGGCATGATACAGTTCCACCGCACGCTTAATGGCTTCTGGCATGATAAAATTGTCTGCACCTTGTTCAGCCGGTTTTTGGCAGAGATAATAGGGCAATCGTAAATGGTCAGCGGCCAAAAAACCATAATAATGGGTTTGCTTGCTGAGTGCTCGAAATAGGTCCCTGGCTTGTTGTGTTTGGCCGGTTTTAGCATAGGCTCGAGCCAGCCAATACTGCCAGCGCTCATGTATTTTCTGGGTTGTCGGCATTTGCTCTATACTGTCTGCCACGGCGGACCAGTTACCGTTAAATAAATAATAGCGCGTTATCCAGGCCCTAATTTGATTGTCTTTCGACGAACCGGGCAGTGCTTGCATCGCACCAATTGAAAAGTCCGCATAATCGGTGGCCGCAAACAAGGCATTGAGGCGTTCTATTTTTTCGATTTGCTGCCTACTAAAGTTGTGTTGTTCTTTCAATTGTGGCCATAATCGGTAAAATTCAGCCGGTTTATTTTGAGCCGTATAAACAGCGGCATGATAAAGAAGCTCAGTGGTTTGAGGCTGTATTTTGAGGTCTTTGGCTTTTTTAAAAGTTGCCACATCGTCTTGCAATAAAGCTTCAGCCAGGTTCACCCAATCGGGCGTTTGTTTAAGCTGTTGCTGTAAATACCGCAGCAATGGCAATTGTCGTTCCTGAAAACTCAACTTAATCCGTTTCAGTACTAATTCATCGGTTTGATAACCCTGTGCTTGCCACCAGGCAAACACATCGTTACAGGCATCCGGTATTGAATGTCCCTGTAGCCAGGTCTGTTCGATCAGGTTCGGTAAATTATCTTTTTTTCCGGTTTTTAATAAGGCGGTTAAATACCAGCATTGCCGCAATCCACCGCTAAAAGTGCTGCCATGTTTTAGAAATAATGACCATTTTTGTTGTTGTGCTAACGACGACTGCAGGTGGCTATCCAAACGGCGATTTAAAGGACTGTCCGGATGGGCTTTTTTAAAGGCATTAATGCGTCCGATGGGCAATTGATCCATGTCAGCCACTAACAAGGCATAATCCAGGTAATGAATAATGGGATAACCCTGAAGCCGCTCACGTTTTTTTTGTACCGCAGCTTTTTGACCATTCAATGCCTGCTGGTACAATTGTTTAAATAATGTGCGTTGCTGACTGTAATCTTCCGCGTTAACCCTGCCATTGAACAGACAAAAAACCACCACAATCAGTCCTAATATATGGTTCATGGTATGTTGTCTTATCATTCAATAACCTCTTGTTCCAGTTGTTGTAAAAAATCCAGCATAAATTGATGACGTCGTTGGGCTTCTTGTTTGGCCGATTCAGTGTGAAACCTGTCTTTTAAATGCAATAACTTGGTTTAAGAGACCTCTGCATAATTCGTGATTTAAGTAAAAACGTCTGAAATCCTGAATCTCTGCGTCAGAAAACTTAGCAATAGCTGTGCTATTACTTGCATTTTCTTCCTTGATCTTCAGAATTTCAATCATTTTTACAATAACCCAGAATTATGCAAAGATCTCTAAAAAGTGATCCACCATGGCCAAACCATCATCCCGCTTTCTATCATAACAAAACGGGTCTTCATTATATGTTAATGGGTTGCCCAAGCTTGTACCGACCATGATGGTCCGTGGCACATAGTGTAGTGTATTAAGCAGATATTCGCTGAATAACTATGGGCTTCAATGGCTTGTTGAATAGCCGGTATATGCTGGCTCGGATAATCCCAGCTTATCAGCAATGTGCCGGCTTTTTCAGCAGCCAGAGCCGACGCCTGCCGGCGACGTGGATTAACTTTGGCCACCGCCACACAATCATGCAACCAGGCGGCCGGTATGACCACGGCTAAATCAGCCCCTTCAGCTTTTGCTAGTTGTCGCGCAGTTTTCACCACCCGTTTAATGTGACTGATATCATAGGCGGCATCGGCATGGTCATGTGCCATGAACCATTGTTCAAATTGATTTTCCCACTGCGGCAATGATTGTGATTGCATGAATCAATGTTTGAAAATCTTAAAGAGTTCTGCGAGTAAAGCCCGAACCTCCAAACTAAACAAAGTAAATTGACTGTCCAACAGCTGCCATTCAGATTCAATACTGCTTTCTTCCAGCTGATCGAGTACCACATCGGTGAATTTGATTTTTTTGATGCCCATATCATGCCCCAAGACAAACTCAACCCGATCCTGATAACTCAAACCGAGTTGAGTCACCAAATAACCATTGTCGATATGACGTTTCATTTGGTCATCTAAGTGCTCAATATTGCGCCCTCGTACCACGCCTTTATTGTCATCCAGGGTTTCTAAGACAATTTCATTGTCTAGCATAAAACCACCCGGAGGCTGGTCCTTTAACACCCACTGCGTCAGGCTGTCGGCCATCGAAGAAGAGGGCCCATAAGCGGCCGCTTTGAACGAGCCCAGCGTTTGGCGTAATTGACTGACCAGATCTTCAGCGGCATTTTGTGAGGCACTGTTGACCACCAATTGATTAAGCGTCAGATCGATATAGGCGTGTAACGTTTTAGGCTTGACGAAAGCCTGGGGCAACATTTCATTCATCAGCTGCTGCTTGATATCCATTTGTTGTTTACGACCGGGTTTTTCGCCGGTACTTTGTTTTATTTGTGTCACCTGTTGGCTCAACTGATGATTGACCACAGCCGCCGGCATCACCTTTTCTTCCACACCCATTGAAAACAACAGGGCATCGCCACTTTGTAAAATAAACAATTCGCTG
>Ga0209344_10002056_pt1 | contig 23499 bp, 23 predicted proteins | sample Cruoilmetagenom6_FD_187293 | JGI IMG/M metagenome (GOLD analysis project Ga0209344, IMG submission 187293) | Oil polluted marine microbial communities from Coal Oil Point, Santa Barbara, California, USA - Santa Barbara Oil Seep Sample 6 (SPAdes)... | ecosystem: Environmental > Aquatic > Marine... | reverse complement strand
ATTTTGAACCTAAGCCGAACGATGATTTTAAAATGGAACCCAATTAGGACGCGTCGTTTAGGCGACGCGTATCCGGACTTTCAGTCCGTAATTCAAACCCTCCGGCTTTAGCCGGTGGTTGTTTAGTGATCAGTTGACGAGAAATTTACGAGCAAAATGGCCTGCAGCAAAACCAGCGCACTGTAATTATATGATTGAAAAAAATTATTATTTTAGATGTTATAGATGGGTTAAGGCCAATTCGCTGAGTTTCTCGGCTAAGCCGAGCTGGTTCAGCGCATTCAACCCGACGTGTTCGACGCCCAAAGAACGCGGTTGCTCAGTTGCAATGAGTTGACGCACACATCCTGATAATCGGACGCTACCGGAGCGGGCACAGCTACCATAGCGAGATCGTCATATCTGGACAAACTGGGTGGTTTGACACAGGCACTTCCTCCTAGGATACGCGAACTTACAACTGCGCGGCATAGTGCTGTGCCGCCTGCTAGATCGGTGCAGGACAACAGGCTTGAGAAAACTATCCTGCTGGCTGCAGGAGTTGCTTGATACGGCTGGCATAGTAGCGGCCAGCAAGGGAGTGCCGTCCGAGAGTCAGTAAGGTGATCTGGCGTGCTTCATTGCTGTCCGTGCTGTTGGTTTGGGTTCGGCGATTCAGCACTGCCCATGCGGTTTGGTAGGAACCGAAGCCAATAAATACGATGAAGCGTTTTGGCAGAAAACCAAGCGGAAAATTCAGCATAGTTGCGCAGATAATCAGCCCCAGCATGAGGAGTCGAGGGTTTGTGTTTGAGCTTTCTCTGATTTCATTACACAATCATACAATTATCGCGAATAGCTGGATACCCCACAAAGGTATGTATGCTAAAGAATGATTAACACTCGAATGGATGGCGCAACACGATGGTTTCATCACGCTCCGATCCAGTGGAAACCATGTCAACTGGCACTTCACAAATCTCTGCAATGCGTTGAAGATAGTTGCGTGCTTCCAGTGGCAGGTTTTCATAACACTTTACGCCTACTGTGCTACCGCTCCAACCTGGCATATCTTCATATACTGGCTCACAGCCAATAAGTGATTCTGCACCTACTGGCAGGATGTCGCTGTATTGTCCTTCGCAACGATAGCCCACACCCAAACGTAGCGTTTGCATACCGTCCAGCACATCCAATTTAGTTACGCATAAGCCTGTTACGCCGTTAATTTGAATGGAACGCTTGAGTGCAGCCGCATCAAACCAGCCACAACGACGTGCGCGTCCGGTGGTGGAGCCAAATTCATGGCCTTTTTCTGCCAGATGTCTACCCACTTCGTCGTCTAGTTCGGTTGGAAAGGGGCCAGATCCAACGCGTGTGGTGTATGCTTTGGTGATACCGAGTACGTAATGCAACATTTGCGGGCCGATACCACTACCTGTACAAGCCGCTCCTGCGATGCAGTTGCTGGACGTTACGAAAGGATAAGTGCCATGGTCTATATCCAGCAACGTGCCCTGTGCACCTTCAAATAGTAGATTTAAACCGGCTTTGTTTGCGTCATACAGCGCGCGAGGCACGTCCAGCACCAATGGCTTGATACGTTCGGCCAATGCTAGCGTGTCGTCTAATGTCTTCTGGAAGTCGACTGTTTCGGCGTTGAAATAATTTTTTAATACGAAATTATGATAATCCAGCACTTCGCCCAGTTTAGCGGCGAAGCGCTTGCGATGGAACAGGTCTTGAAGACGGATGGCACGGCGAGCGATCTTGTCTTCGTAAGCGGGTCCGATGCCGCGTCCAGTAGTCCCAATTTTGGCCGTGCCCTTAGCCAGCTCACGAGCTTTATCCAAGGCTTCGTGATAAGACAAAATTAACGGACATGCTTCGGAAATACGCAGGCGGCTATAGACATCCACGCCAGCGGCGGCCAAACCATCCATTTCTTTAAGAAGTGCCTGTGGTGACACCACCACGCCGTTGCCAATGTAGCACATCACGTGCTCCCGCAGGATGCCAGAGGGAATGAGGTGTAGCACGGTCTTTTTCCCATCGATCACGAGCGTATGTCCGGCATTGTGACCACCTTGGAAGCGCACCACGCCTTGTGAGTGATCAGTAAGCCAATCGACTATCTTACCCTTGCCCTCATCGCCCCACTGCGTACCGATAACTACAACATTTTTCGACATTACTGATTCCTGATTTACTATTGATCGTTATCATTCAAAATTGTCCCCACCTTTTGGCGAGTGGGTAATAAATCTAAAATTTCATTTTTACCACATGCCATGCACCATCGCGCATAACTAGTTCGCTGTCACAATTGAGCTCAGTGCGCAGTTCTACGGCATCCAGAAAATCAACTATCACTACGCTACCCTGTGCGCGCAACTGTTCGATTTTTTTATGTAATGCTGCATCATCACAATGTGGTGCCAATATGCCCATAGGTTGTGAGTATTGTGCCAACAATCCATGCAACTGGCGTAAATCCATGCTAAAGCCGGTGGCGGGGCGGGCGCGGCCGAAGCTTTTTCCCACGTCGTCGTAACGTCCGCCAACAGCGATGGCATCATGGCTGCCTGCATGATAAGCCGCAAACACCATACCACTGTGGTAGTGATAGCCTCGCAGTTCGGCAAGATCGATACCAATGCTGTGTGCCAGAGGTTGCAGATTATCAGCGGCTTTTTCCAGGTCATTCAGTGCTGCCGCTACCTCTGGGTAATTCGGCAACACTGCACGGGCGTGAGCTATTACCTCTATTCCACCGTACAATTTAGGTAAAATTAACAGCGCATTTTTAACTTCTGGCATTAAATCAGCCACTAATGGACGTAAGGCAGGCACGTTCTTACCTTGTAATGCTTGAGATAACTCAATTTCCAGTTTTTTCGGGATACCAGCGCTATTGATCAGCGCACGAAACAGCGCAACATGGCCAAGATCAAGATGCACCTCTTCAACGCCGAGTAAAGTCAAAGCCTGGAGCATTAAACGCTGTACCTCCAGATCACTTTCCAAACCGCTGTGACCATACAGTTCTGCACCGATCTGTAATAATTCGCGTGTGCGCATTAATCCCGCAGGCTGGGTGTGTAACACACTTCCGGCATAACACAGCCGGGTTACACCTTGACGATTGAGCAAGTGTGCGTCAATGCGTGCCACCTGTGGCGTGATGTCGGCGCGCAACGCCAAGGTACGTCCACTCAACTGATCAACCAGCTTAAAAGTGCGCAAGTCCATATCAGGGTTGCCAATGATCTGCAGAGACTCGGCATATTCCAACAGCGGTGGTGCAACTAATTGATAGCCGGACAGGCGTAGCAATTCAAGTACGTCGGCGCGCATGCGCTCAATGCGCCATGCCTCATCCGGCAATATATCTTGAATGTATTCTGGCAATAGCCAATTTGAATTCGGCATTATTTCACCCAATACAGTAACAGCAGCCCGGACAGCATGGCTGTGATGCCTAGAAAACGGATTTGTTTATCAGAAAACAGCACCAGTTTGCGAAGTGCTTCGCGCCACACGGTAGGAAATAGAAACGGCATGATACCTTCAATAACCAGCATCAATGCCAACCCGATAAACCAATAAGTCAGCATATTGAAAACATCTACTTACCTGCCCGCATCATTGGAGCTCTTGAGATATTTAAAGAATGAGGAGCTGGGATCCAGCACCATGACATCGCTCTTATTCTTGAAGCTCTCCTTATATGCATCCATGCTGCGATAAAATGCATAAAATTCTGGATTTGGTCCAAAAGCAGCAGCATAAATCGATGCTGCTTTAGCATCACCATCCCCCTTTAATTTTTGTGCATCACGGTACGCAGCAGCAAGAGTCTCTTCTCGTTGTCGGTCAGCATCGGCGCGGATCTTTTCACTTTCGGCATTACCGGTTGCACGCAGCTCATTGGCAACGCGTTTACGCTCGGCATCCATCCGGCGATACACCGATTCACTTATCTCAGTCGGGAAATCCACTCGCTTCAGGCGCACGTCCAATACTTGTACGCCGATCTTGCGTGCGTCGAAATCTGCTTTCTGACGCAGAATTTCCATAATTTTGTCGCGTTCGCCGGACACCACATCATTAATGGTTCGTCTACCGAATTCCTCACGCATGACTGAGTTTACCGTCTGCATTAAACGAGTTTTTGCACGTACTTCATCCCCTCCCACAGTGATGTAATATTGCTTTACATCGGCGATGCGCCACTTGACGAATGCATCTACCATCACGTTTTTCTTTTCCGCTGTGATATAGCGTTCTGGTTCCGTACTGTCCATAGTTAAAATACGTGAATCAAAATAACGTACATTCTGAATCAGCGGGATTTTGAAATAAAGGCCGGGTTCAGTCTTTACACCCACCATTTCACCAAGCTGCAATACGATGACTGTCTGGCGCTGATCTACCACGAACATGGTCAGGCTGAGCAAAATTAATGCTGCGGCTGCACCCATCAAAACATTAACAATATTCATTTTCATTGACGTGCCTCCCTGTTACGGCTGCGTAGTGACTCGCGTGTAAGAGTTTCATTCATCGATGCGGACGGAACCGCTTGTTGTTCAATATGGCCCGCTGCTTGCCTCTGGGACAAAGGTGACCCATGCTGCGCAGTGCTTTGAATCAACTTGTCCAGCGGCAGGTACAGCAGATTATTACCATTTTTCTGATCTACCATCACCTTACTTGTGCTGGTCAAAACCTGTTGCATCATGTCGATATACATGCGTTCACGAGTAACTTTAGGTGCCTTCTTATATTCTTCCAAAACTTGCTGGAAGCGGCTGGCATCACCCTCGGCACTGGCGATTACGCGCTGGCGATAACCTTCTGCCTCCTGCATCAGACGCGCCGCCGCACCTTTTGCCTTGGGTATTACATCATTGGCGTAAGCTTGACCTTCGTTTTTCTGGCGTTCCCTATCCTGTCCTGCCTTAACAGCATCATCGAATGCAGCTTGCACCTGTTCAGGTGGTTGCGCATTTTGCATGGTGACTTTACTCAATAGGATCCCGGATTTATAGCGATCCAAAATATCCTGAGCAAGCTTAGTGGTAGCCGCAGCCACCTGTTCACGACCTTCATAGAGTACGAAGTCCATCTTGTTCTTACCAATAATTTCACGTATTGCAGTTTCTGCCGCTTGTCGTACATTCTCGTCTGGCGCACGGTTATTAAATAAATAGTCGCCAGCGTCTTTCAAGAAATACTGAACGGCGAATTGAATATCAATAATGTTTTCATCAGAGGTCAACATCAGCGATTCTTTTAAAATCTTGTTTTTGACATTGTCGCGGTAACCAATTTCCACCGTCCTGACTTGACTAATATTCACGACTTCGACGGACTCAATAGGGAATGGCAAATGCCAGCGAGGGCCAGGTTGCGAGGCTTCGACAAGTTTACCGAAACGTAGCACCACACCGCGCTGGCTAGCGTCCACAATGTAAAATCCACTAGCAAGCCAGATCAGTAGAACCACCACTGCAATCAGGCCGATACTGGCATTGAATTTATTTGAGTCGCCACCGTCTCCGTCGTCGCCAGTGTTTCCAGGTCCGTTGCCTCTGTTGCCGAATAGCGCGGATATTTTTTTATTGATGTCGCGCATCACTGCTTCTAGGTCGGGTGGGCCGCCATTATTTTTTTTTCCCCATTGAGGGTCATTCAATCCCATAACTCATCCTATTTAATCAATTATTTAGTTTCAGGGGTGTTCCATTGTATCCGTGTGCTACATACTTCTGCTAAAGCCGCCCGCAACTCATCTATCCCCACGCCTGTTTTAGCGCTCAAATGAATGCGCGTAATTCTAGCATAATCGTCACGTTGCACGGCCGCGGGTAGATCCTGCAAATCAATCTTATTGAATATCAAAATTTGCGGGATATGCTGAGCGCCAATTTCCAGCAATACTTTATTAACTGCAGCTATCTGGTCAAATCGTTCTGAGCTATTGGCATCCACTACATGCAGCAACAAATCGGCCTGCGCCGTTTCTTCTAATGTACTACGAAAGGCTGCAACTAAACCATGTGGTAGATGACGAATGAAGCCTACCGTATCTGACAATACAATCTGACCTGACCCCTCGATATATACGCGCCGAGCAGTTGTGTCGAGCGTAGCAAACAACTGATCTGCGACATATGCGTTCGAGTGAGTCAGCTTGTTAAATAAAGTGGATTTGCCCGCGTTAGTGTAGCCAACAATAGATACCGATAATATTTCTGAACGCGTGCGTGACCGTCGTAGCACTTGGCGATGGCGACGCAGCTTATCTAGGCGTTCTTTCAATAAAACTACACGCTTATCCAATTTGCGTCTATCCAGCTCCAACTGTGTTTCGCCGGGTCCCCGAGCACCTACTGCAAATTTCTGTTGGCCCATGTCGGTATTCATTCCGACCAAACGTGTGGAAAGATATTTAAGTTGTGCCAGTTCCACCTGTACCTTACCTTCATGGCTTTGCGCGCGCAGGGCAAAGATATCCAAGATCAGCATGGTGCGGTCAATTACCCGTGCCTTAATTCTAGCGGTAAGATTGCGCATTTGCGCAGGGGACAGGTCGTGGTTAAAAATAACCAGCGGAACGTCGTTTTGTTCGACAATGGCGGAAATTTCGTCCACCTTACCGCTACCCGCAAATAAAGACGCATCAGGACGATGCCGCCGTCCTTCCACTAATGCGATGCTACGCACACCCGCACTTTCTGCCAGCAGGCGCAATTCTTCCAGGCTTTCTGCATAATCTGGCGAACCAAAATCCAAGCTTACTAATACTGCTGTGTTAATTACCGCAGTGCTATTGGGCATTAATCAGCGTCTAATGGAATGGTTATGGCGCGTGCGGGAACAATGGTGGAAATAGCGTGCTTGTATACCATTTGCGTGATTGTGTTTTTCAGTAGTACTACATACTGGTCGAATGATTCGACCTGACCTTGCAACTTGATGCCATTTACCAGATAAATGGCGACCTGCACATGCTCCTTGCGTAGAGCATTCAGGAACGGGTCTTGTAATTGTTGCCCTTTTGTACTCATTAGGTTTTGCTCTTATTGGTTATGGCGGACGGCCACTTTACTGGATTTTTAGACTATTCGGAAGAGCGCATGACTTCTATTTCATGCACTCTTCTAAAGATTCAAAACCATTTAACATGCTACCGTACTCGAATCAGAGGTGGTTGCGGCCTTCATCGAGAATTCGTCGTGATTGTAATTGTGATATGTGCATGAACTCAATGGGAACAGCTACAGCAGATTGACAGATGATCGTTCAGGCGTACGGTTGAATGAAGATGATTATCGTTTTTACATGCGTTTTGACATATTGAGTGTGTTTGCGAAGATAAAGAATAAAAATCTTAAGGGCATCTCTAAAAAACGCAATTTTACGAGCAGCTGCTTTGCGGCTTGCCGTCTTACCCCCCGCATCGTCACAATACCGCGTTACTTGAAAAATATATCGGCTACTTATCAACGTATATGCCGTTCTCAAAATTTTTTTGCGTGCCCTGTCTTACTTAGAAACTTGAATTTTTAGAGGCACCATTAAATTGCTGATTCGTCAGTTTCGCCTGTGCGAATTCGAATGACTTGTTCCACCGAAGTAACGAATATTTTGCCGTCACCAATTTTCCCGGTATGCGCTGCCTTAATGATTGCGTTCACAGCAGCGTCCAGCAGAGGAGTAACAATCACTACTTCGATCTTGATTTTGGGCAAAAAATCCACTACATATTCCGCACCACGATATAGCTCAGTATGTCCCTTTTGTCGCCCGAATCCTTTCACGTCGGTTACAGTTAATCCGCTAACACCCAATTCAGATAGTGCTTCGCGCACCTCGTCAAGTTTGAACGGCTTGATGATGGCTTCGATTTTTTTCATGAATATCCTCGATATATATAGAGATAGGAGATAAGTATAACTTATCTAAAAGCCGTCCTGATAACGCACAGTGATTGGATAGCGCCAGTCCTTGCCAAAGGCGCGGCCGGTAATGCGCACGCCAACGGGTGCTTGGCGACGTTTGTATTCGTTGACGCGAATCATACTCACCACCCGATACACATCCGCCTCGGTATATCCATGTGCCACGATCTCAGCGATGGTTAAATTCTGCTCAACATAACAAGACTTTATGCCATCAAGCACATCGTATGGCGGTAAACTGTCCTGGTCGGTCTGATCGGGCTTTAATTCTGCACTGGGCGGTCGCGTGATGATGCGCTCCGGGATTACTCGGCTCAAACTGTTACGGTAAGTGGCCAGGCGATACACCCAAGTTTTGCTGACGTCTTTAAGTACTGCGAAACCGCCCGCCATATCGCCATACAGGGTGCAATAGCCGACGGTCATTTCCGACTTGTTGCCAGTCGTCAGTACCAAAGAGCCGAACTTGTTAGACAAGGCCATTAACAAATTGCCACGAATGCGAGCTTGTACATTTTCTTCAGTAGTGTCCGGTGTTAATCCCTTGAACAAGCCATCTAAAGTAGTGAGGTAAGAATCAAACAGCGGCTTGATGTCCAGCTCATCGTAGCGTACACCGAGTATAACGGCCATTTCGCGCGCATCATCCAGGCTGATTTGTGCGGTATAAGGCGAAGGCATCATTACCGCGCGCACCTTGTCTGCACCCAACGCATCTACCGCTATCGCCATGGTTAGCGCCGAATCGATACCACCTGATAAACCCAATAGCACACCCGGAAAACGGTTCTTGCCGATATAGTCCCGCACTCCCAGGCACAGTGCGCGATAGATGCTGTCCTCATGTTTGAGGGCAGGAACTCTCTCGCCAGTTATTAGCTTGCCGTCGCAAATTTCAATCAGCCCAAGCGTTTCTTCAAAAGAAACGAACTGGTGCGTTAGCGCGCCGTGTGCATCCATCGCAAACGAAGCACCATCGAACACTAACTCATCCTGTCCGCCCACCATATTGGCATAGATTATCGCCAAGCCGGTTTCACTGATGCGATCGCGAATGGTTTGATAGCGCGATGGTTGTTTGTCGATGTGATACGGTGAGGCGTTCAGCACCAGCAATACTTGCGCTCCTGCTTCGCGTGCAAGTTGCGCTGTGTGATCCTTCCAGATATCTCTACAAATGCTAAGTGCAAATTTAATGCCCCGCAATTCAAATATGCAGGGAGATTGGCCCGACGTGAAATAACGACATTCGTCGAACACACCGTGATTCGGCAACTCATACTTGTGATAGGTTGCGATGATCTTGCCGTTGCGTAACACAGAGGCGGCGTTGTAGCGCTTGTCGTCAATTTCTTGCGGATGACCCACTATCACGGTGAGTCCCCAAATTTGTTGCGCAAGCTTCTGCAATGCCTGGTCGCAAGTGCGGTAAAACCCGGTGCGTAACAGCAGATCTTCTGGAGGATAACCACATAAGCTAAATTCGGGCGTAAGTAGTAAAGCGGCTCCCTGTTGCTTGGCCTGTTCTGCATAAGCTAGGATCTTGGCAGAATTGCCAGCCAAGTCACCAAGCATGCAATTGATTTGTGCAACCGCAAGTTTCATATTGAGTTCAGAGTTCAAGTAGGAAATGGATGGGTATCATACCAACGTTTGCTGAATGCAATAGCGTGGGTAAGCATTCATTGCCTTGAATAAAACCGTACTTCCTGTTTCAATCCGCTTATAAACATAAATCGACGATGGGCAAATATGATCCATGTACCAGAAAGAATCAGCATAATCGGCGGCAGCGGAATTTATAACATTAATAAAGTGGCAAGCCTTGATATCACGCATCCGGCCTGACGTTGTGTCAAGACTTGCCCCTTTGATTTTTGGTGATATTAATTCATGGAAGCATTTCCAACCACATTATTGATTGAACGTCCGCTTATTTTTGCGACGATCTATGAACTATCAACTATTATTTTTGGTAGTGAAGGTTTAGCCAAATTATCGACTGGTGATAATCGTGACGAATTCGATAAACTTCGAGTACGCCATGAAGTAGCACAGGCAAGTAAACTTCTTATCGAAATTGCGGTAGTACTTAGAAACTTAATTGATAGCCCTTCATGGCCTATGGATAAGATTCACGAAATCCATGTTAAAGATAGATCTGAAAAATCAGTTGGCACAATTATGGTTAATGAAAAAAAGAGTGAGTTAAGCTTTAGAGAAACTTGTAATAAATTAATCCATGCGGAATCAATTTCCTTTGGTATGAACTCTATTCCAAATAAAATGGATTACCTTGATGGCAATGTTACTATTCATGGAAAAAAACAGAAAAAGCCTTGGGTTGCTGAAGTGGAATTGTCTGACTTCATAAGAATGGCTGTGCGTCAGTTGTAGTATATGAAATTAGCTTTTTTGGTTTCACTTAAAGCCTAACAAGTTGCTGCATTCGACATATACTGCGCCGCGTTTTTGTGCATTTCGCTGCGCTACATGCAAAAATCTCCTGCAGCATGTGCGGCTGAGCAAGGCGTTAGGCCTTAAATAAGGAACATACATATGAAAAGAATTTCAATTTCTTTAGCTGTGTACATATTGCTTACAACCTCCGTTTCTGCAGAGATAACAGGGCAACAAATAGTACAAGCATTAAGAGAACATGGAGTGCCAATTCAAAATATCATAGAAGAAGAAAGAAATCCCGACGCTCCTCTTCCTAATTCTTATGATGTGCGCTGGTCATTTCAAGACACCACTCTTAGTAACGGAAAAGGAGGTCAGTTTTTTATTTGTTCTCGTAAATCGTTCTGTGACGCTATCTTTAAATATTTTGAGGCGTTTAGCTTTTTTGCCGGCCCTTACTTGTATCGCAACCCCGAAGGTACTGTTGTTTTTCAGCTGAATAGCAGCCATTCACCTAAAAGCGCCGAGAAATATGAAACGGTCTTATCCGAGCTGTAAAATGCCTAACGAGAAAAATATAAACGAGTGCCATGAGGGTCAGTCGTGACATCACACATTCGGCCTAACGTTTTGTCAAAACTGGCTCCCTTGATTTAGTGTTGGGCTTCGCAAGCTCAGCGCCAACTTACTGGGCTGAAAAATGCTTGACTTTAAATACGGTATTTACGTTAGCCCAGGCTACGCTTGCTGAGTTCAAGTAAGTAATGATGGCTATCATACCAACGTTTGCCAAAGGCCATAGCGAGGCCAAGCATTCATTGTCTTGAATAAAACCGTACTTCCTGTTTCAATCCGCTTATAAACATAAAACGATGATAGGCAAAGTATGATTCATGTACCAGAAAGAATCGGCATAATCGGAGGCAGTGGAATTTACGATATTGCCGGATTGACTAACAAGCGCTGGGAAAAGATCACTTCGCCGTTTGGAGAGCCATCCAGCGAGTTATTATTCGGTGAACTGGACGGCCACAATATTGTGTTTTTGCCCCGACATGGTCGCGGACACAAGATTCCTCCTAGCGAAATTAATTTTCACGCCAATATCGACGTACTTAAGCGGGTAGGGGTGACCGATGTCATTTCAGTTAGTGCCGTCGGTTCCTTGCGCGAGGACTTGCCGCCGGGCACGTTCGTAATTATTGATCAATTTATTGACCGTACTTTTGCGCGCAACAAGTCTTTTTTTGGTACGGGATTGGTGGCACATGTCTCCATGGCTCACCCTGTTTGCAAAAGGCTTGGCGATCACATTGAGATGGCCGCGAGGGAGTCACATATACCTATCGTTCGTGGCGGCACTTATCTGGTTATGGAAGGGCCGCAGTTTTCCAGTCTGGCTGAATCGAATCTTTATCGTTCCTGGGGGTGCGATGTAATTGGAATGACCAATATGCCCGAGGCTAAACTCGCTCGTGAGGCAGAGTTGTGCTACACCACTATTGCGATGGTGACCGATTATGATTGTTGGCATCCCGACCATGAGCACGTGACGGTTGGGCAGGTTATCAAGATGCTCGTCGAAAATGCCGACAAGGCAAAAACGTTGGTAAAGCATGTCATTCCGCAAGCGGGATCTGATCCTCTGGCCAATGCCTGTAGCTGTCGTTCCACACTGGAATTTGCGCTCATTACTGCGCCAGAAGCGCGCGACGCAGCCATGATTGAAAAGCTGGATGCTATTGCGGGTCGGGTATTAAAAGGTAAGGCATGATGCCATCCACTGAAGAGGCTCTGCGCCTACAGTTACTTGACGTGTCCCAGCGTTTACTTGATCAGGGTTTGAATCGCGGCACTTCTGGCAATGCTGCCGTGCGTTGTGGTGACGGCATGTTGATTACCCCGTCCGCGATGGCGGTAGCGAAAATGATACCCGCGGACATGGTACGCATGGATTTGAATGGTAAAGCCTTGTGCGGTGGCAAGCCCACCAGTGAGTGGCGCTTCCATCGTGATATTTTAGCTAGCCGTCCCGACGTGAGTGCTGTCATTCACACTCATTCAGCGTTTGCAACCACGCTGGCCTGTTTGCGCAAGGATGTTCCAGCCGTGCATTACATGATTGCCACGGTTGGAGGCAATTCCATTAGTTGCGCATCCTACGCTTTGTTTGGTGAACAGACGCTTTCAGACTATACATTATCCGCTCTGGAAGGTCGAAATGCTTGCCTGCTGGCTAACCACGGCATGATTGCGCTGGGTTCAGATCTGGCTAATGCGTTGTCGGTAGCCATCGAAGTCGAATTTTTGTGCGAGTTGTACTGGCGCGCTTTGCAGGTTAGTGAACCGTACATTCTTACGCAGCAACAAATGGACGACGTACAAGAAAAATTCGTCGATTACAAAAAATGTACCTGACAATCTTAAAAAAACATGCCTATCAAATCTCATATTCGTACCATCCCGCACTACCCCAAGCCGAATATCATGTTCCGCGATATAACCTCCCTCCTTAAGGATCCGATAGGTTTCAAGATCACTATAAACGAGTTGGTACATCGCTATGCAGATATGAAAATTGATAAAGTGATGGGTATCGAGGCACGAGGCTTTATAGTTGGAGCGCCGCTGGCGTATGCCCTGGGTAAAGGTTTTGTACCAATTCGAAAACAAGGAAAACTGCCTGCAGAAACTATTGGGCAGAACTACGAACTGGAATATGGTACGGATCGTATCGAAATTCATGCCGATGCGATTAGTCCTGGTGAAAGGGTATTGCTTGTGGATGATCTAATTGCTACCGGCGGGACGGCGGAAGCGGCGACCAGACTGATCGAAAAAATTGGCGGCAAAATTGTTGAATGCTGCTTTGTCATCGACCTCCCGGATATCGGCGGACGTAAGCGCTTGGAGAATCTAGGCTACAGTGTATTTACGTTGTGTGAATTTGAGGGTGACTGAATGCCTGATTAATTGCGATGCTAACATCCGATACAAGATGGTAGTCCAGAGAAACTTTAAACTAGAGGGTACCTCTAATTCAATTTTTCGAGCAGCCGCTTTGCGGCTTGCCTGATTACCCTGTTTTATCTCAATACGGCGTTACTCGAAAAAAATTATTACTTACATATAAACCAGTATGCCGCGCTTGAATTTTTTATTCGTGCCTTGCCTTACTTAGAAGCTTGAATTATTAGAAGCGCCCAGGATAACTACGATGTTGAGGATAGCAATTTATTGAGGCGCCATTATGAAAGTTGAAGCGTTGCGTTGGTCGGATGGTGTGTTGGAGATGATAGACCAGCGCATTTTGCCTGCAACATTTACCTACTTGCAATTCGATTCTGCCGCTTCTGTGGCCGATGGTATCCGCAGCATGGTGGTGCGTGGTGCTCCAGCCATCGGTGTGGCGGCAGCCTACGGCGTGGCTCTGGAAGCACTACGTTTGCTAACTGTTACTGACGAACTCTTCCAGCGCGGCATGAATGAAGGTTTTAACGCGCTGGCTCAAAGCAGGCCGACTGCGGTCAACTTGTTTTGGGCGTTAGCACGCATGAAGCATGTATGGCAAAGCGTAGCGAGTGAAACCAACATGCAAGTAGCTATGCGCCTTTTGGCCGAGGCGCATGAAATTTTTGCCGAAGATATTCGCATCAATCGCACGATGGGGTCGCACGGTGCCAAGTTGTTGCGGGACGGCGCGCACGTACTGACCCATTGCAATGCCGGAGCGCTGGCTACCGCTGGCCATGGAACTGCGTTGGGTGTAATTCGATCCGCCGTGGAAGCAGGAAAAAAAATTTCCGTGATTGCTGACGAAACCCGTCCCTTCCTGCAAGGTGCGCGCCTGACAGCATGGGAGTTGGTGCAGGAAAAAATTCCTGTGACCCTTATCACTGATAATATGGCAGGCTTTATGATGAGTCGCGGTGAAGTGGATGCCGTAGTGGTCGGCACGGATCGTGTAGCCGCCAATGGGGACGTGGCTAACAAGATTGGTACCTATATGGTCGCCGTGCTGGCACAACGGCACAACATTCCATTCTATGTGGCCTGCCCACTTTCCACGATAGACATGTCTATCGCAGGCGGTGAGGATATTCCCATCGAAGAACGTCATGCAGACGAGGTAAAAGGCTTCAGAGATTTCCACTGGGCTGCGCAGGGCGTGCAGATACGCAATCCTTCGTTTGATATTACACCTGCTGAATTGGTTACAGCGCTGATTACCGAAAAGGGCGTGATTCACCAACCTGATGTAAGAAAATTACGCGCCTTATTCAGCTCAGGAGAATGCTAAGTTCTCCAGTGAACGTATGCTACGCCATTTGCGTTAAACTCCTTAGTTCTTGGCGGTGTGTGCTTATATTGCTTATCTAAAATAAAACTTGTTTTTTGTTTCAAAATTGAATATTTTATTCGTTTGTTATAGGCAGCTAAATTAGTTCTTGACAATGTAATACTCGCGCACTAAATCGAAAAGCTTATTCAGAGCAATTTGAGGAAGCAATGCATGCGGCAGCATTTTTTTTGCCGTAATTTAACGATGGGGCCAATATGAAAAAAATTGTACAGTTTGTGATCTTGTTTTTAACATTAAACAGTTACGCTTTAGCAGGAGGATTGTCAGCCGTAATAAATAATTTGGGACAAGTTCACGAGCAAGCAGAGAGCGGTGATGCCAGCGCTCAGACCCGGCTTGGGCAGCTATATGCCAACGGTGTCGGTGTATCTATAGATGCCGACAAAGCCGTGGAGTGGTATGGAAAAGCAGCAGCTCAAGGGGATCCTGAGGCTCAGTTTGAACTCGGCGCAATGTATGGCAGTGGTGAAGCTGTCACTAGCGTGGCTAAGGATCCTGTCAAGGCCGCAGAGTGGTATCGGAAAGCGGCAGCTCAGGGACATTCAAAGGCCCAGTTTGAACTCGGGTATATGCACCTCAAAGGCGAAGGCGTAGCAAGAGATGACACCAAGGCCGTGGAATGGTTTAAAAAAGCTGCAGCGCAGGGCGAAGCCCAAGCACAGACCAACCTCGGGTGGATGTATCAAAACGGTCAGGGCGTGACAAAGGATGGTGTGTTGGCTTATGCATGGCACGATTTGGCTGTTGTGCATGGTAATGAAAATGCGAAAAAATTACGCGGCTTAACCAACTTGAACTCTGTCCAGCGCGCCGAAGCGAAACGACTCTCAGCAAACTGGAAGCCGGGGCAGGTATTGAGTCGGTAATGGAATGGATTTGTAAAATGGCGCATTGTTGATTAACTATCCAGCCTCATATTCATTCCGAGCAACGCGAAAGGCACACTGCTGTTTAACGCTTGCTTTGTGCGAAAGCCAAAGCAAGGCAGAGAATATCTAGAGGTGCAGGTGGATAATGTGCTTTAACGTTTTCTACATAGAAATACTTATTAATGTGATAAATCGTTTTTGCATCAACACTACTTTGTCAGTCGGCAGACATGATGAATTTGAATGAGGTCTAAAAATGTCATTGATACATATATATATGCGCATTACAGGAAAATTACTCTTTGCATTGTTGCTTACTGTTGCAGTGAATGCGTATGGTCAGTCATGGCCATCAGCAATTCAGGACGAAGCAGAGAATCTTTCGCAAATAAAAATGCATGCGGAATCCGGTGATGCAAACGCACAGTATGATTTAGCGTGGATGTACGATACTGGTGGGGATGATAAAATCTTGGCCAAGGATGTCCGCAAGGCCGCAGAGTGGTATGAAAAAGCTGCAATACAAGGTCACGCCAAGGCACAAACTGGCCTTGGTTTACTATATGTCAACGGTCAGGGTATACCTCAGGATTATGTCAAGGGCGTGGATTGGCTACAGAAGGCGGCGGCACAGGGGGATGCCGAAGCGCAGTTGCACCTCGGTTGGCTGTACCGCGACAACAAGGGCATACCGAAGGATCCCGCCAAGGCCTTGGAATGGTGGCAAAATGCGGCAGACCGAGGCTTTGCCCATGCTCAGTTCATCCTCGGAGTGATCTACAATAACGGCGAAATTGTGCCGCAAAATATTGCCAAAACAATTGAATATTGGCAAAAGGCAGCAATGCAAGAGTATCCAAGCGCACAATTAAATCTCGGGTCAATGTACTACTTTGGCAAAGGAGTGCCTCAGGATGCCGTCAGGGCTACGAAGCTATGGCAAAAAGCAGCTGCGTTTGGCAATGCCGATGCACAGTACAACCTCGCTCTGGCGTACCACCTAGGTGATGGAAAGCAGAAGGACGAGTTACTGTCCTATGTGTGGTCCAATCTGGCTGTCGAATATGGTGGTCACGTAAATGCAAAAAAATTACGCGATTCAATCACCTTGGCTCCAGAACAACGCAAGACAGCTGAGGAAATGATTGCGAATTGGCAGCTAGGGAAGGTTTATCGATAGCGATTCGCATCGGTTGTGAGTGCGCTTATAACCATAAGACTCATCTTGAATTGATGAAGAAACAATGGCATGGCGTATCAATTTAATACTGCACTATGTGTCCGCAAAGAAGTTTAATTTAATAAGGTAAGTCCCCAGCTCTGCCGGGGGGGGCTTACCAAGGTTCGACTTAGGCGACGGTCGGTGTGAATCTCCGAGTCTTGACCAAAAGACAAAGGAGATTCACAAATGAATGAGTACCAGAACCTTGCACATACGAGATGGGTTTGTAAAGTTCACGTGGTGTTTATCCCGAGGATGCGAAAGAAGAAAATATTCAAAGTATTGCGCCAGCGAAATCAAGAAGCAGAGGATGAACGATATGACCAGATGCAACTGGACGTATAGCCGCCTTTGGCGGCTCACGGTTTTACCGGCCCCTTTAATTGACGCACTACACTAGTTCAGCACAATTGTCGGTAAACCATATCAGCTATCATGGGGCTGCCGCAATTACTAGAACGACTCGTTTTGGTTCTTCGTGCAACAGGACGCATCTATCAAATCGTACTAATGCAAGTGTTGGTTATCTTTCGGGACGCATTTGCGGAAATAAAATTACATCGCGGATACTGGGGCTATTGGTGAGCAGCATCACCAGCCGGTCAATTCCGATGCCTTCCCCGGCGGTGGGCGGCAGGCCATATTCCAGCGCGCGAATATAATCGCTGTCCTTGAACATAGCTTCTTCGTCACCTGCCTCTCTGGCCGTTACCTGTGCATCAAATCGCGCTTCCTGGTCTTCTGGGTCATTCAACTCGGAGAAGCCATTGGCGATTTCGCGTCCAACCATAAATAGTTCAAAACGTTCGGTAATTTCTGGGCACGTATCGCTGCGGCGCGCCAGTGGCGAGACTTCTGCAGGGTAGTCAATAATAAAAGTTGGCTCAAATAACTGATGCTCGGTCAACTCTTCAAACAGTGAAAGTTGAAGTCCGCCCACGCCATCCGCTGTCCTGTATTTGGCCTTCAGGTCTTGTAACTCGCTGAATAGAAAATCGCGGTCACTCAACTGTTCGTCAGAAAACTGTGGATGATATTTCTGGATTGCCTGTGCAATCGTCAGGCGATGAAAGGGTTTTCCCAAATCAAGTTCACGCCCTTGATAGGAGACCACAGTGGTACCCAGCACCTTGCGCGCCACTTCACTAAACAACTTCTCAGTGAAGTCCATCAAATAACGATAATCCCGATAGGCTTCATAAAACTCGATCATAGTGAACTCGGGGTTATGTCGCGTTGAAAGCCCCTCGTTGCGAAAGTTGCGGTTGATTTCGAATACTTTCTCAAAGCCGCCCACTACCAGCCGCTTAAGATAAAGCTCAGGCGCGATGCGAAGATATAGCTGCATATCCAAGGCATTGTGATGCGTGGTAAAGGGCTTGGCCGACGCGCCACCCGGAATGGTATGCATCATAGGCGTCTCGACTTCGAGATAATTGTGGCATATGAAAAATTCCCGTATAGCCTGGATTACCTTCGATCGGATGATAAATGTATTGCGCGTATCTTCATTGGTGATGAGATCCACATGCCGTTGACGGTATTTTTGTTCTTGGTCGCTCAGACCGTGAAATTTTTCCGGTAGCGGGCGTAACGATTTAGTTAACAGACGTAGCGCGGTCACACGAATGGAAAGTTCACCGGTCTTGGTTTTAAACAGTGCACCTGTTGCACCAAGAATGTCGCCTAGATCATAGTGCTTGAACGCATCATGCGCTACTTCGCCGGTATCGCTATTATTAATGAACAGCTGGATGCGCCCGCTCATGTCATGTACGGTGGCAAAGCTGGCTTTACCCATTACACGCTTCAACATCATGCGCCCGGCTACAGCTACGCTGACATGTGCTGTTTCCAGTTCATCGTGGCTCATTGCTCCATAAGCAGCATGCAAATCACCGGCAAGATTTGTACGCTCGAAATCATTCGGAAAAGCGATGCTTTCTTTGCGAAGAGTAGTGAGTTTGGCGCGGCGCTCGGTGATAATTTGATTTTCGTCTTGTTGAGGGTTGGTTGGTTCAGTAGTCATTATGTTCGGATAGATTAGGGTAAATAATTTAGGAGTGTTTCCACAGGCGCAGGATTGTGGCATGAATGCCTCATTACGTGCAATTTAAGCAATGGACATGTGAATAGGAGGGAGCGTCACAATGCTTTGCTCATAATCGCCATACAAATTTTAACAGCGTAAATCAGGACATGGAAAACTTCTCGTGGCACAGCTGATATATCTCATGAGGATAGGTGCAACTTCGGTTTTACACGGTCTGGGTCCAAAGCGAACTACCATGAAATAGAAATCGTGGGCTGAGCCGTATTTATTTCCGCGATCGCCCTTACATTCAGCTTGGGGGCGATCGTTTCAGATAACAGAATTTTAAGCTCGTTAAGTCGATGTCATTATACCGTCGGTTTATTGTATTCGACTGGCGGACGGATTGAACTGAAGTGTGAAGGTTCCACATGCGAGATAGGAGCCATTGCTGTTAATTATCGGTTGTGCGGTCTCAGTTGCCGTAGCGCCGGGCGCAAGCCCAAAAGTGAGGAAAGGCACTTGGCCCGTTTTTACACCATTGACTATCACATCGAAGGAAAGGGTTGGAGAAACTACGACATCGCTCAAATTAGTAAATGACAACGTAGTCTGACAAATAACCTCAATAATGGGTCTGAATGCCATGGAGTTGAGCCGGATACCTTGGAAGTCAAAAGGAAAGCGACCTGTCTGTATCGGTTCAGTGGCAAACACCTGCCTTGTAATCGTCTTCGATCCTGATACACCGTTGATCGTGTAATTCATCTTGCCGGTATTGGTATCTGTAAACGCAAAATTAATCGTTCCAACCGCAGTTACAATCTTATTAGCGCCGCTCCATGGAAGCGTCAGCGCTGCCCCCCTCGTCACCGTATATAAATCGCCAGTGCAACCATCGGCCGCCACTACACAATTGGACGCGACATACCACGTGGGCCTCCCCTCAAAGTCGAAGGTATAAAGTGTCGCGAAAATCACACTAAATTGTTGAGTAAGTCCAACACCCCAGCCGGGTTCATCCTGATTCCACCATAAACCTGTCATTGGTGAGATCGTGGTATAGACGGTAAATCCCGTCGAGCTGGCCATAGGCGATACAAGAAAAAACGCTAGTGCCATCATTGTGCCAAAGCAAGCGCGCAGCTTGCGAGCGATAGTAATTTGAAAGTCGCCATGGATACTTTTTTCGTGTATCGATATGAGGTTTTTCATAATTTATCTATAACATCTGCGTTGTTAATGAATTTTTTATAGCAAACAATGTGAACATTTTGGTCTGGTTCTGTGAGTTTTACAAGCAGAAGCTGGACTATTTAGTGCAGTGTGGCGCACTGTACAAACTCCTCAAAGTCCTCGACTGGCATCGGACGGCTGAAGAAATAGCCTTGGTAGGTATGACAGCCGATACTGGTTAAAAAGTCGCGCTGCTGCTCGGTTTCAACTCCCTCAGCGATCACCCCTAATCCGAGGCTCTGAGCAAGTGCCACGATAGTCTGGGCTACGGCAGCATCGTTGGGCTCGCTGAGCACGTCGCGCACAAACGACTTATCGATCTTCAGCTGGTCCAGCGGCAAACGCTTCAAGTAGGTAAGCGAGGAATAGCCGGTGCCGAAATCGTCCAGCGAAAAACCCACACCATGGGCTTTCAGCGCTAACATCTTTTCGATGATGTCCTCCACATTGGCCACCAGCAGGCTCTCAGTCAGTTCCAGCTTGAGTAGATTCGGATTGGCGCCTGCTTGGCTGATTGTCGCCATTGTTTTGTCCACGAAATCAGTTTCGCGGAACTGCTGGGCACTAACATTTACCGCTACCGTGAGATGGGACATTTCGGGCCGGATGGCCCATAGTGCCAGCCTGGCGCAGGCGGTTTCCAGTACCCATTGGCCCAAAGGCAAGATCAACTCGGTTTCTTCAGCCAGAGGAATAAATTCGGCAGGTGACAACATGCCGCGTTGGGGATGCCGCCAGTGCACCAGAGCTTCGGCGCCCGTAACACGACCATCGCTGACTACCTGTGTCTGGTAGTGGAGCACAAACTGATTGTCCAGAATCGCTATGCGCAGATCCACTTCCATGGCAGCACGCTCGACAACGATCGTCTGCATTGCCGGATCAAAGAAATGCAAGCCATTGCGCCCCACTGCCTTTGATTTGTACATGGCGAGATCAGCTTGCTTCAGCAAATCGTCTATGGGCGTCTCCTGCCCACGGAACAATGTAGCGCCGATACTCGCTGTGCATTGGTGATGAATATTTCCAAGCTGATAAGGTTGACTAATGGCTCTAAGAATTTTCCTGCCTTCGATTTTCGTCTGGGTGGCCGCCTCCTCAATGGTGCCGATCAAACCCTCCAGCACCACCACGAATTCGTCACCGCCCATCCTCGCCACTGTATCATTCTCGCGTATGCTAGCAGTAATACGTTGCGCCACTTGTTGTAGCAGCAGATCACCCTTGTCATGACCCGATGTGTCGTTCAATATCTTGAATCGATCGAGGTCGATGAACAGCACAGCGCCGAAAGACCTATTGCGGCTGCTAGCGATCATGGCATGCTTCAGGCGATCCAGCAGAAGTGTGCGATTGGGTAAATGGGTAAGAGAATCAAAGAAGGCCAACTCCGTGATTTTTCCTTCAGCCATCTTGCGTTCCGTAATGTCGATGTGTGCCCCGACATGGTGAGTGACAATCCCTTTGCTGTTTTTGACAGTGCTGATGGTAAGTAATTTTGGATAAATTTCACCATTTTTGCGTTTGTCCCAAATTTCTCCCTGCCATGCTCCAGTATCATGTACGGTCTTCCACATCGCACGGTAGAAGTCAGCATTGTGGCGACCAGAGTTAAGTATGCGCGGATTTTTCCCAATGACTTCTGCGGCCGTATAGCCTGAGGTCTCGCAAAATGCCCGGTTGACCCGCAGGATAATATTGTTCGCATCGGTGATCATTAAGCTTTCCTGAGACTCAAAAGCAACAGCGGCAATGCGAAGCTCGTCCTCCGCATGTTTGCGTTCAACCTCATTGATATGCAATTTGTTTTGCATTTCGGACAGACCAGCCAGTACGCTGTTTTCCATACCAGGTTTAACCGTGATGTCGGTAGAAAGATCGCAGTTGCCAATTCTGTCTAAATATTTTTGTATGACATCAGCAGAACCACCCAGCGTTGTGCGCAAGTCAATATAAGTTCGCCAGAGTATGAAGGTCGCCGCAAGTGTGATCGCGATGAATATCAACCGGAATATCAAGGCGATGAGTTCTGCATGATGGACGGCATCAAGCGTTCTCTGTTGCATCAAACGATAAGCATCGTTTATGGGATGCATAATTGATGACTTGATCTGATAATAATTTTTATCATGTAGCATCAGATTGGCCCGAGCATGGTTAACTTCCGAGCCCGGCCCGTCGGACTCAGCCAGTTTTATGGCGGCCAATTCCAATGAGGACAAACGGTCCGAATTCATTTTAGCTTCAGTCAATTTGTCAAGTTCCCTGTCAGGAAAACCGGACTGGCGCAGCAAGTCCATCAAGGAAATGGCCTGCGCATTGTCTGCGCTTAGTGATTGAGTATCTGCCAGAAGCATGGTCCAGTAGCCGTAAAAAAATTCCTTTGGCCGCGGTTTTTGGCCGTTACGGATTTCAAGTATGTCCTGATAGTATTGCTTGTAGCGGGGGTCGCCGATCACCACGAAGGCTCTGGCCATATGGGTTAAATCATCTGAACTTTGACGCAATTGATCCGTCAACTGAAAGGAAATTAGCCGCTGTTCGTTTGCGCGATCAATCCTTGATTCGCTAATGACGTAGAGACTGAAAGCAATAGAAACTGCAAAGAAGGAGGTCAATAGCAGTACGATTTTTGGAGATATTTCTTTACGGTTTTTATTTGAAATCATTTTAAAACTTCGCTCCATCTCTGCATTAAGCCGATACCTTAGTGCTAAAACGACGGCTGGCAGCCTGTCGGTCTTCGAGTTTTATTACCGCATAATATATCGATTGTTATAGATAAGTGTGCTTTTTTAAGTAATGTGTATTATTAATGCAATCAATTTGTTATTAGTTAAATAAGACAGGCTGCTACGGTGATTTGCATGGGCTGTCAAGTCATATGAAAAAATAATACTAATCAAAATAAATGAAATTAGTGTTGAATTGTTAATTCAGCCGGGTAAGCCTCCAGCTCTGCCGGGGGACTCACCAAGGTTCGACTTATGCGACGGTCGGAGTGAATCTCCGAGTCTTGACCAAAAGTCGAAGGAAATTTACAAATGAAAGAGTACCAGAGCCTTGCACATACGAGATGAGATAGTAAATATCACGTGCTGTTTATACCGAGGATGCGAAAGAAGAAAATATTCGGACTATTGAGCCAGTGAAATCCAGAAGTAGAGAGTGAACGATATGATCAAATGAAACTGGACATATAGTCGCCTTGGGCGGCTCATGGTTCTATCGGCACCTTTGAGGGGCTTATCTAATAAGGCTTCGGCTTTGCTGGGGGTAATTTAACTGCACTTATAAACCTGATTAGTTACATTCCTCAGCTGGGAACAATTTTTTACGTACAGGCTCACGTGGTGAGCTACTGAGTGGCTAATAATAGGCGCATTTACCAAAGGAGATGCGTCATGGCAATGAACCGAGTTCAG
>Ga0209344_10002055_pt1 | contig 23506 bp, 19 predicted proteins | sample Cruoilmetagenom6_FD_187293 | JGI IMG/M metagenome (GOLD analysis project Ga0209344, IMG submission 187293) | Oil polluted marine microbial communities from Coal Oil Point, Santa Barbara, California, USA - Santa Barbara Oil Seep Sample 6 (SPAdes)... | ecosystem: Environmental > Aquatic > Marine... | reverse complement strand
GGATGTCCGTAACGGATTATTCGGAACAGATGGAACTCTGCGGACTCAATCTCGTATAGCTTTGCGTCCAGAGCGGGGGCATCGTCGGCTTTCTTGTCGATAGTGCACTACTTGATGTGCAACCCCTGCACCAGCCATACAGGAGAATTCTCGCATGAACGCTATCAATACGCTTTCTATAGGACTGATCGTCACTCTCGCTGGATCAGTCTTTGCGGCCCCAGATCACACACAACACGGTCAGGTGGTCAACAACCAAAATCTCGAGAAAATCCACGGCTGCTGGGGTGATGTAGAAGGAAATCTCGAAGGGGGCGTCTTCTTCCTACCGATGGATCCTGATGCTCGCGAAATCATGGAAGCGGTTGATCAAGCGAATCGAGGATTCATTGACAATCGCGTCGACTTTGTCGTTGTTGGAGATGGTTACACCGCCGCGGAGCAAGGGTTGTTCCATACCAATGCAAACACGATCGAAAACTCATTCTTCCAGTATGAACCTTTCAAAAGCTACGAGTCCTACTTTCGTTTCACGCAAGTTGAAGTTGTTTCCGCAGAGTCGGGTGTAGATAACGATCCAACCCAAGGGATCAATCGAAATACCGCATTGGATATGTCATATTGGTGTGGCGGAACAGAACGCTTGTTATGCGTCAGTGTTTCCAAGGCGTATACCCATGCAGCTGCTGCTCCTGACATTGATCAAGTGATTGCGATTGCAAACTCATCAAAGTACGGCGGCGCAGGGTATTCAAGCAGCAACCTAGGCACTGCTGCTGGGCGCAACGGATCTGCAGCACAGATCGCGATTCACGAAATGGGACATTCACTTGGTGATCTTGCAGATGAATATACTTACGGCGGCCCCACTACCTACACCGGCGGCGAACTGAGTGCTGTCGATGTTTCGATCTACAATCGAAGCGAGCAACTCAATCAAGAGACTAAGTGGCACAACTGGATGGATGCTTCCACGCCTGGCTTTGACAATCCGATTGATACTTACGAAGGCGGAAGTTATTCCCAGTTCGGAGTGTTCCGTCCTTCGAACAACTCGATGATGCGTGCGCTTGGACGCCCATTCAATCTTGTTAGTGCTGAGCGGCTCCTTCGCCAGATCTACTTGGAAGTTAGCCCGATTGATGATGGAACTCCTGACAACTCAACTGTTTCACAAAACGATATAGTCTGGGTCACTCCAATGCAGCCTTTGAGTCATGATCTTCAAGTGCTTTGGTATCTTGACGATTCCTTGATTGTCGGCGCGATTCAACAAGACAGTTTGGATCTCTCTACGCTTGCACTGGATTCTGGTACTCATACGATCCGCGTAGAGGTAACTGATCCGACTCCATGGGTTCGTGATGAAATGATCCGCACAAATCGGATGACAGATAGCAGATCATTCACAGTGGACGCGTGTACTCCTGTCGCAGATTTCAACGGCGACGGAGCTCTGAACTTCTTCGATATCTCTGAGTTCTTGAATGCGTTCAATGCTCAAGATCCTGCAGCAGATTTTAATCAGAGTGGTTCGTTTAACTTCTTTGATATTTCAGGATATCTCTCAGCGTTTGGTGCTGGTGATTGCAGCTAAAGAACTATATTTTCCTCAGAATCACTGATATCGGTGCAATATGGGGCGTTTTGGCTCGTTGAGCATCATGCAATCGCTAGGAGGGAGCAGGTTCGCGGACCTGTACGGAAGATAATCGGGATTCAGATATTGCTTTTTCGATCGTTTTATTGATCGAATCTGTATCGAACCTTGTTTCACGCCGTTGAATAGCGATAGCTCATCAACCATTCACTTGGATGATGAATAGAGTTGTTATGCTTTATGTATGGCAATTTGGGTCATTGTCTGTGATGTTTATTGGAGAATCCAATATTCAGTGACACAATGGTATGGGATACTGGACATTCAATAATGATCCAGTGGATGGTAAAGACAGAATCAGGAGTGACACGATGAAATCGCACCAGCTAGCAATGTTTGTAATGTCCGGGTTAACTTTGATTGCAGGGATTGCACCCAATACTCAAGCACAGGCGCTCGAACGCGAAGATTTGGCACCGACCACTCCTGCGGTTATGGATCCTGCACTCGAAGGCAAGGGCAGCTTGATCTTTGCAAGCAAGACTCAAGATACCGGCGAGATCTTGGATACCGAACTATTCAACATGTCATACCTCTTTCGCAACACAGGCGCAGGTCCGTTGACGATCACTCAAGTAAAACCTTCATGTGGTTGTACTGTTCCTGAACTCGCGAAGAAGACTTACATGCCTGGCGAAGCGGGCACTCTTGAAATTACATTCGATCCGAAGGGAAAACGAGGAGCAGTCTCAAGAACGATTACGATCTTCACTGATTCCGAGCTGACTCCAAACGAAACAATCGTCGTTCGAGCACTCGTCAAGCCTGTCATTCTTATTGAGCCAATGGTAATCCCGTTCGATGCACTCACGAAGGGTCAAACTGCAACCAAAGAGTTTAAAATCTTCGGCCGCACTGATGACTTCAAAGTGACTCGCGTTACTGTCGACAACAAAGAAACATTTGATATCGAAATCATCCATGACGGCGAAGTCGAAAAGAACGGCGAGAAGATGATTCTCAACACCGTGCGAGTAACGATTCGTAAAGATGCGAAGCCTGACAATCATCGCGGCATGTTCAGCATCCGCACTAATGATGAGCGAAAACCAATCTTCTCACTCTCCGCAGTCGCTCGCGTACTCGGCGATCTCAAAATGAACCCAATCCGCGTCACAATGGGACGCATGGTTGTTGGCGACGAGTTCGAGCGTGAGTTCCATGTCACTTCAAAGTCAAACACTCCATTTGAGATCAAGAACGCATATGCAAACTCAGTCGCACTCGATGCTGTATACAGCTACGAGCCTGTTGATCCTGAAAGCAGAAATGACTGGATTGTTCGAGTAAAGGGCACAGTCATCGCAGCTGCTCCACGCTTCAACACTCAGTTGCATATTTTGACTGATGTTCAGGACGAAGAGCAGCTTACAGTTCAGATGTACGGCCAGCTCCGCGATCAATAAGTCGTAGATTGACTCCAATCTTGGACTGTATCGTTTTCATGGCACGGTCCTCCTGCATTCTGGAACATGTATGAAATGTACGCAGACCATCGGTGGCGTCTTAGCGATAGTTGGACTCGGGTATCTCTGTGGAATCGGACAAGCGTTTATGCGTGATGTTCCTGTGATTCTTGGAGCCCAATCAACTTCTACGAACACGACGACTCAACCAGTAGATGTAAACACGAACATCGAAGATACTCAAGTTGATGTTCAATCAGATCCGATCGAACCGACTCCGACTTCAGTAGATTCTCCTGAGGATACGAATCCCCTTCTCGACGCGCCTGTCCCTGAAGGGATGCTGAGCTTACGCGAAGCACTCCAGCTCTGGAATGACGGCGCATACTTCATCGACTCACGCTTGAGAGACGAGTTTGATGCAGGACACATTTCAGGAGCTGCGTATCTCACTGCGGAAACCTTCTTCTCTGAAGAGGGTGAAGCTGAGATGATGACGATCCCTCCAGATGCAACTGTTGTAATTTACTGCATCGGTGGCGAAGAATGCGATGCTTCAAAGAACACGCTCGCATTGTTGCAGCAATCTGGGTTCTCTGATCTTCGGATCATGGGTGTTGGATACGACGAGTGGGCCGCCGCAGGTCTTGAGACAGAGGTGTCCCCATGAGTGCACTCCGTTGGGCAGAATCAATCTTGCTCCAGTTCCCGATGCGAATCGGGCTCGGTGGCCTCTTCGCATTTGCTGCGTTGAAGAAAATCGACAATGTTCAAGCATTCGCTTTTGCAATCAAAGGGTTCAAAATACTGGACCCTGACAAGCACGGCCAACTGATCATCAGCGCTGCATATACCATCCCTTGGGTTGAGTTAATCGCAGGAATCCTCCTCATCATTGGGTTTAAAACCAGAGCAGCGACTGCTGCGCTCGGATTGATGCTCATCGTGTTCATCGCGGGGTTGTTGCATGTGATCTTCGATCCAAGCATTGATGCAGATTGCTCATGCTTTGGAGATATGAACCTAGTTTGTTCATCAAAAGTTGGTTGGTGCCAGGTCATCCGGGATGTCGTCATGCTCATCCCGGTGGTCTATCTGCTCTGGCGCGGAGGCGGAATTCTCGCTCTCGATACCGTGTTTGAGAAGAAGAAGTGCTCTCAAGAGCTCAATTCGGGTCCAAAATCGTCAAATACAGTCGACGATTTGGGTATTCGAGCCTAAATTCCCTTTCGCAAATCAATGATCCGTCGCTTGGGTCGCAAGGTGTTGTTCACCGTTCCCAAGCCACGAAGTCCAAGACGGAGATCACAATGAGCAGAATGAATACACGCGGCGGTGACAGAGATCGAGATCAAGATCGCTTCTCAACAGGTCCTATCAAGGCAACCAAGAAGAGCGGCAAAGACATCGAATATGTCGATTACAAAGACTACGAGTCACTTCGCAGAATGATGACACCCAACGGCAAGATTTACGGCCGTAAGCGTTTGGGAACAAACGCTCGCCAGCAGAGAATGGTTGCTCAAGCAATCAAGCGTGCACGCTTCATGGGATTGCTCCCATTCACAAGCGCGACTCTCTGATCTCGCTTCTTCAAATGATGAATATCAATCAGGCCGGGCTCTGCTCGGTCTGATTTATTTTTGTAGTGCGCATATAATTTAGTATGCCTTCCTACGAACGAGATTATCGATCAGTCGCACTCGCGCTCCAAGAAGTTTCCGGAAATCGGCATCGTCGGATGCATGAGTTCTGTGATGTGATCTGGAGATTCTTCAAGGATCACGGCGTGTCCTGGGTTGGATTTTATGAAAAGGACCCAGTTGAAGACCAGATGGTCCTTGGACCATCGAGAGATAAACCTGCGTGTTCTCCTATCGAGCTTCGCGGCGCCTGCGGGATGAGCTGGGAACGAAAACGGCCGTTGATTGTCAACGATGTCCATAATCTTGGAGAACACTACATTGCGTGCGATCCCAAAGATCGTTCTGAGATCGTCATCCCTCTGTTCAACAGCGACGGTTCAACTTACGGCGTGCTCGATATCGATTCATTCGATCGAAATGCTTTTAACGATCATGATCTGCTCGAACTGAGAAGGTTGCTCGAATCAACTGCGATCAGTTGGCCTGCGCCACACTTGCCTGCGCTGGTGTTTTAGAACGGGATCGGCGCATTGAATGTCATTTGCTTGCCGTTGATCGGATGATAGATCGTGAGCATTGATGCATGTAACATCAACCTATTCGTGTTGTCTTGCGAGTAGAGTTCGTCGCCGACGATCGGCATCCCTAATCCCATTGTCTCTTCAGGATCATTCATCCCCAGCTCCCCAACTGTGGCGATCAATGGATGAGCAGCATGAACGCGAAGCTGATGGGTTCGTCCAGTATGCGGAACGAACTCGATGCGAGTCACTGGTTTCGAGTGAAGCTCTTCTCTTGCGAGCACTTTGTAGTGTGTCGTTGAGGGTTTTCCTTGGACAAAATCAACGAGCATCAAAGGCCGAACATCCATGTCTTTGCGCATAGGACAATGAATTGTGCCTTCGTCGCTTTTGAGATGCCCATCAAGGAGTGCGATGTATCGTTTTTGAACTTTCCGTTGCTCAAACTGGCGCGATAGATTGCGATGAGTATCCGCATCAAGCGTGAGGATCATTACACCTGAAGTTGATTGATCGAGTCGATGACAAGTCATCGGACCCGTTGCGAGTGGATACATCTCTTGGACCCTTGATCGGAGACAATCTTTCTTTTCTGGCGCGATCCCTGGGACTGTGAGTAAACCTGAGGGTTTATCGACAATCACGAAATGCTCGTCCTCATGGATGATCTCCGGGTCCCCAGACGGAGGCCGATAGATAGCCTCAGCTAAAGGCTTGATATTCACCCTGCGGATTGGGAGTGAATCGGGTTGTTGAGACCTAGAATCAGTCATGAAGTTAGAGTGTAGACTCTCAAGGAGGAATCAGATGAAATCTACGAAGAATGTGATCGCGATGTGTACGCTCGGACTTGTCTCAGGACTCGCATGGGCAAGTGGAACCACGAATTCGGTTGATACCGATACAAACCCGAATCCGAATCCTCAATGGGATGATCAATGGCCAGCTCTTGAAGCAAACTTCTTCTCGAACTACCTTCAACTCACTTCAGAACAGAAATACATTAAGGCCGGCGAGAGCTACATCTCACCTGATGGCCGGATGGTTATCTTCCAAGCGATCGAGCGCCCTGCAGCAGGAGAAGAAGCGCTCCCTCATTACTCCATGTATGTTGCAACGCTCAATCACGATGATGATGGAAATATCATCGGACTCAACCAAGCTGGACTCGTCTCACAACTTGGATCTGCAAATACCTGTGGCTGGTTCCATCCTATGGATCCAATGAAGATCCTCTTTGGGACAACACGAGTCGCTCCTGCAGGCGAAGATGTCGCTGGATTCCAGCGCAAGTCATCAAAGTATTCCTGGCAGTTCCCTATCGAGATGGACATCATGGTCGGGCAACTGAACATGACTTACGCACTATCAGATGATGCGGAAATGAGAGCGAAGAAACTCTTGGAGTCAGATAAGAGCGAGACTCCTGAGATCTCACTTGACGATATTGTTTCGATCCCAACATTGAGCGACGAAGCACCAGTCTGGAATCGCGATGGATACGACGCAGAAGGTTCTTGGTCTCCTGATGGACGCTACATCCTTTACACTCGTCTCGAACCAGGCAGCAACAACGGTGACATCTGGATCTATGACTCAGAGGATGGTTCACAGACGCCGTTGGTAACTGCTGATGGATATGACGGCGGACCGTTCTTCTCTCCTGATGGACGCTCTATCTGCTATCGCTCAGATCGTCGCGGCGACAACCTTCTTCAAGTGTACGTTTCCAAGCTTGAGTTTGACGTAAACAACAAAGTCATCGGGATCGAAAAAGAAACTCAGCTTACAGACAACGAGCATGTCAACTGGTGCCCGTTTTACACACCTGATGGGAAGTACCTGTTCTACGCGACAAGCGAAGTCAGCCACGGAAACTACGAAGTATTCGCGATTGATTCAACAGGGAACTATCCGCTTGACGAAACTCCACGCTTACGCATCACAAACGCGAAGGGGTTCGACGGACTCCCTGCGTTTACCTCTGACGGCGAATGGATGATCTGGACAGCTCAACGCGGCGCATTGCGTGACGGCGAAGATCGCCCGAGCAGCCAGCTGTGGATGGCAAAAGTCAATCTCAAAGGGATTGACGCTGCGTATCAATCAGCTCGTAGAGAAATGATCGAGAAAAAAGAAGCTCTTGAGTTTGAAAACTACTCGCCTGAGGATTGAGCGCACAGCGATCGGAGATCTCCGGGATGATCGAACCTGAGGATTATGGATACACGCAAGTGCAAACAGTTGCACATATAGGCGATCCTACACCCTCTCCTGATCACTCGGTCTTCTGGAAGCACTGGTATTCAAGACTGATCGATGAGCAACCCGTTTTGACTCGTCGGACTCAAATCGATGAAACAGATCCGACTGCTTCGCACAGTTTTATCTCTGTCGGCGGCGTCCACATCGGATGCAAGCTTGTCCTTCCGAGTAACAATCTGCCTGTGCGTGCGTCTTTAGTAACTACCCATGGATACACACTGTCGAAGCCGCTCGAAGAATCGAGCAAGCAATGGCAATCGATTGCAGATCGTGGTATCGCGGTACTCATCATTCGACTCCGAGGATATCCAGGTTCACAAATCGGAATCGGAGAACAGGTTAGTCCTGATCAACTCGGCGCAGGATGGATTGCGAGAGGATTCGATAAAGAATCACACGAGGATTGGATTCTTCCAAACGCTGTCGCTGATGTCTGCAATGCGTGCAGAGTAATGCGGAATGCATTGCTCCATCGCGATACGGACACAACGATCACTGTCGCAGATGATATTGATCATCCAGGAGTGTACCTCTCTGGACGATCCCTCGGCGGCGGGATCTCCACAATCGCTGCAGCTCAGCTGATCGGTAAACTCTCTGGAGAATCGATCATAGATCGACTCGCGATCTCACTCCCATCACTGGGAGACTGGAACTGGAGACTCGCTCAGCAGCCTTCGGGAACAACTTTAGATATACAGAGAGTGCTCACTCATCATGAGGATCGACGAATTGATCTGATTAATCGACTTCGTCTGTGCGATGCGGTAGTGCACGGCCGAAAAGTTCGTGTCCCTACTTTGGGCATGCTCGCAAAGAAAGATGATGTAGCTCCTGCTCCGAGCGCTGCTGGAGTGTTTAACTCCATCGAAGCAGACCCAGGCAGAAAATGGAGGTTCGTTGTTCCATTCGGCCACTTTGAAGGCGGAATCACCAACGCTCGAAGACACGCGCTCTTTGAACGAGTGATGTGTGATTTCTTTGACCCAACCCAACTTCCAATCGATTCAATGTCCGCATGGGAGCCTTACCTGCATTCGGGTGCTCCATCAAACAATCCTTCAAGCAAAGAGTAGTGAGAACACACAATGAGTATGAAGCTACGAACAATTGAAACACTGATGACTGGGTTGATTGATTACGCAGGGTTGTTCCCTCCGAGCAAGCTCCCGATGAAGACGGCGGTAGAGAACTACGCAAAGTATCTTCGCAGCGAACACGAGCAGTTTCTCTCACGATTCATTTGCACCTCTGCAAGACTCGAAGAGTTGAGCAAGGAAGCCGCGATGCTGATGCCTGGGACATATGCAACCAGTGGATATCGTGAGAACGCGGACATGCAAGACCCATGGCAAGTCTCCGCGGTCATCGTAGGCGATCTCAATGAAAACCTCGATGCAATCTACGCGTTCAACGAGAAGCATGACAACGAAGAAAACGGGCTCGCGATGGTTGATGTCATTGAGATGAGAATCTCAGAGCCAAGTGATGTGGATGTCGCCATGGATGTATTGCCGGCCATGATTGCTCCTGCGTTCGAACTTCCCAAGAGTGCGATCTTTGATGGAGATCCACGCGGATTCATCGCAGCTCTCGCAGGAAACCAAGCGATCGCAAAGATCCGATGCGGCGGAGTCACTCCTGATCTCTTCCCAAGCAGCGAAGACATCGCACGATTCATGCACGCTTGTAACGCAGCGGATGTTCCGTTCAAAGCAACTGCAGGACTGCATCATCCGATTCGATCTGAGCACGCGTTGACATATGAACCTGATTCACCTAGAGGCATGATGCACGGCTATATCAATGTATTCCTTGCGAGCGCTTTCGTTCGATCAATCAAGGACTTTGATCTTGAAGCAACTGTCGCAGTTCTCAACGAAACCGATTCAAAAGCATTTGTCTTTAACGATGATTCTGTCAGCTGGAATGGGATCGTGATCCCTGTTGCCAAGCTCGCACAGGTGCGTGAAGGATTCGCAATGAGTTACGGAAGCTGCTCGTTTGTTGAGCCTTGCGAAGACCTTGCGGCGATCGGACTACTCTAAATTCTATGACGATTGATCTGTGACAATTAATCGGGTTGTCTGAATAACGCGACTACAGCAGTATGGCCATGCTGGAAGATCTGATTATCGACAGGACCAATTTCTCCACTCGCGAAGAATCCGCTCACTGGAATTCCTGAGTTTGGATCAACTTCGGTTCCAGATTTTGCAAGCGTTGCGCCATCGGGTGCTTTGTCAAACGCATGATGAATCGCGTTTGCGTCGTGACCGTGATCTCCAAAGAATTGACTGCCTCTGCTTGTGCAAGAGATCAGCAAAGCGCCAGCGGGTTTGGAATACAAGCGTTGGCCGTCGAGCAAGAGCGAAAGGTCTTCGCGGGCAGTTTGATCATCGTGAAGATGTAGTTGGATTGTTTGTCCAGCGTGGATCAAGTCCGCGACTGCGACTGCACCTGAGGTTTCATCGCCACCCATGATGTTGCGGATGAGGAAATCTCCTCGTCCGAAATGTGATTTGCTTTCGTTGATGACGCGTCCCATGACGAGTCCATTTCCGAGGAGTTGCTTATCGCTATCGCTGAGTTGCTGAACAACTTCGCGGATCGCATCGACTGCGTTTGCTCCTGCGAGCTCGAGGATGAGATTTCCTCTTGCTTTGGTAATCACCATCGGTTGTCCGATTGGACGACATCCTTGAGAGACGATTGTGTCGACTTGGATGTTGCCTGATAGGGTGACTCCCATCGCGCCTGAGTTGCGGATCTCGCCGTCGAGGAGCAGTGTGTTGGTATTTGCCTTGGTCCCGGCGGAGGCCATCCCTCCGAGGATGGTACCGATCGAGTCGACTCTTCCTGAGCCGGAGACAACTTGCACGCGAGAGGCCGAGAGCGCAGGAATGAGATTCACAAGCGGGACTGAAAACGGATCCGCAAAGAACAAAGCAGCCTTCATCTCCTGCGTAGCGCCGATGCGATCTGCGAGTCCTGCCGCTCGTTCTTCCATTGACTCTCTTGGAGACAGATGATCGATCCAGAACGGTTTGATACCAACTCCTGGGAATCTACACGCCATCACGCTCAGCGCAGGACCCTCTTCAATCTCTGTTGCTCCTGAGACAACTCCCGAAGCTGTAATTCCTAACATATGTTCAGAACCGAGTCGATCACGAAGTGTATCTGCGATCATTCCCATTCTTCTCGCGTGATGAATCGACGCGAAAACCATCAGTAAGCTTGGAGCGGAGTCCATCTGCTGTTTGATTCGATCCGCGACTTGTAAAGCTGCATCAATCGGGTCTTCGCGCGTTGACAGCGCGGTGACCAGCTTGATGGATTCATCGTCTTGGTTAGATTGATCGTTGATGTGCTCTTCCATTACTCAGGCATTGGGTCAATCCGCTCAGGCTCGATCACTTTGAGCTTGAGTGACTGATCTTGGGTTGTTTTCCCAAGCACTCCAACTACTCGGCCGAGCAAATGACGGAAGTCCTGGTCTGCGTTTGGAGCAACATACCCGATGGTTCTGCTTGTGCCTGTTACTGGATCAATCCCTTGGATTCGATAGAGCAACGGAAGATGCTCTCCGGTGTACACACTGCTGACCATCATTTTGCCCACGATTTGGTATGCTCTGCCTTGTTGCCAAGCGTCGATATCACGAGCAAGTTGCTGTGATCGTGCGTCGTAGGCTGCGAGGGTTTGAGCGATCGCTCTGCGTTGATCTCTTGATTCAATACGGATGTTGAGCCATTCGATTCGCTGATCAAGCGCCTTTGCGAGTGAAGTTCCATCGTCCGCTTGATTGCGTGTGCGAGTAAACTCTGCACGAAGCTCAGAGAGTGCTTCATCAAGCTCACCTCTTGGGAGTTTCCGAGCATTGCTAAATGCTGATTCAAGATCTTCGAGTTGTGAAGCGGAGATTGATCCGTTGGATGCAACACGCTGTGTTGACTCTTGGACTGAAGAATCATCAACGTCTTCGTCAGTGTCTGAAGGAGCTCGATTGATGATCTCAACAGGTTCAACTTGATTTGCTCGTTCGATCGTTTCAGATTCTGAATCCATTGGATCTACCAATGTTTGATCGACATCGTTCATATCAATCTCATCTCGTGCATCATCGACTGAATCAGCAACATCATCTGCTTGTTGAGGCGCAGGAGTTACAGTTGGAACTGAAGGGCTCGGAGCAGAATCATTTGAGTCGTCGTTGAAGTTTGCGATATCTTCTGATGTTGCATCGCGGAGCGAAGCAGTTTTGATATACGCGACTGGGAGCTCGCCGTCGGTCCCCTTTGGAGCGACAACACGGTATCCAACCACTTCGTCCGAGGCGTTCTTCAACTCTTCGATCACTTCGAGAGAGGTCCCTGAATCGAGTGGCGTGTTGTAGAGCCCCTTCCATGACCCGGGGAGTCCAAGCAGCATTGAGGGTGACAAGAGCTTCGAGGATGTCTTGAGCACAACACGGTTGTTGACAGGACTCTCAACGTCGTTGATCGCGACGAGTGCGCCAACCGATGCGGGGAGGATCACCTTCGTGTACGCTCCAGATTCGCCGGCGGTACTCAAGATTGAGTTCTTGGTCATCTTGGCAACGCCATAGAACACATCTTGATCGCCACAACGGAGTTGAGCATTGTCGACAGTGACGACTTTGAGCTCGATCCCATCCTGATTGACAAGCTCTGAGATTAATGTCTCATTGGCCGAGCTCAAGTGGAGAGCTGATCCTGATGACAGTCCGGCACAGAGCCCGGTGATCATGAGCGATGAAATGGTGATCGAGCGGAAGATATTCTTTTGCACGGCTAGCCTCCTGGCGCGTCTCTAACTGGGTCGCAAATGCCCATCCATTGAGTGTACCCAACGATAGCATGTCAGGTTCTGTTGATCGGGCAACGACTCCACATTCTACCCAACCTACCGTAGATGTATGGAGACGCACCCACGCAATCGTCTAGTCCTTGCCCAATCACTGATCTTTACGCAAATCGGCGCAATCCTTGCCATTTGTGGGGGCTGCCAATCCCCGATCGAGCGCCAAAGCGAGCGAGAGCTCCAAAGGAGCATGATTCGGGCAATCGAGACTGAAATTGAACAAGCAAAGCTCAATCAAGAGCCTCGACAACTTGGGCAGCAGCTCAACTTAGAGAAACTTGAGATCCGTGAGGATCATCTCGAGCAGATCGAGTCTGATTATTCTCCTGACGGGTATATCGCTCAGTTGCTTGAACAAGCCCCTGACGGGGACGACCCGATCTCCTCGCTTGTAGGCGAAAACTTGATGGGGCAATCCACTCAACTCATTGGACTCACTCTTGAGAACACGATCCAGACAGCTGTTCGCAACAATCTCGCCGTTGAAGTCGCGAGCTTTACTCCTGCGATTTCTCAGAGCGCCCTGACTCAAGCTGAAGCTCAGTTCGATTGGTTGTTCTTTGCCAATGCGCAATACCAAGACTCCATCATTCCACAGTCAGGATCAGGATTTGGTGGCTCAACAAGCTTTGTCCGAAACAGCTCGCAAACCGCGACTGGATCAGTTGGATTGTCTCGACAAACGAGTACTGGCGCGACAATTGGGATCAGCAATGATGTGAACTACACAAATGTTGATAGTTCATTCTTTGGTACTCCTCCAATCCCGAATCCAGCGAATGCTTCGAATGTGACACTTGACATCACGCAGCCGTTACTCCAAGGGTTCGGCCGAGACACAAACATGTCGCAGATCCATCTCGCTCGCAATGCTGAGCGTTCGGGTGTTGTGAATCTCAAATCAACGCTGATTGATGCAGCGAGCGATACCGAGAAGGCCTATTGGACGCTCGTATTGCGATACAAAGAGCTCGTCATTCGTTCAAAGCTTCTCGAACGCGGAATCAAAGTCCGCGATGACATCAAAGCTCGTCGAGTACAAGACGCAAGACAAGCGCAAGTCGCAGATGCAGTTGCTCGCGTCGAGCGTAGACGCTCAGATTTGCTTGTCGCTCGCACGAATCTCCGAAATGCAAGCGATCATCTCAAGCAGCTTATGAATGATCCGTCGCTCCCTGTTGGATCTGAAACATTGATTGTTCCTCGTGAAGACGCGAGCAGCATGGCGATCTCCTATTCATTACTCGATTCGATCACAACAGGGATCACAAATCGGCCTGAGATGGAAAACGCGTTGCTCTCAATCGACGACGCAACTATCCGTCAGCAAGTTGCTAAAAACCAACGACTTCCTAAGCTCGATCTCCAAGCGCAAGCTCGATTACTCGGATTTGGAGACTCCTTTAGTGACTCTTACAACGATGTCGATGCGAATCGATTCGTGGATGATTGGCTTTTGGGGATTCATTTCGAGCAGCCTGTCGGAAATCGAGCAAATGAAGCTGGATATCGCAAAGCAAGACTTGAACGGATGCAATCCGTCGTTGCGTATCGTCAGACTGCTCAGAGTGTCGTCTTTGACATCAAAAACGCACTCAACAGTGTCGTGACAAACAATGCTTTGATTGCTCAATCTACCCTTTCGCGCGTAGCTCAAGGAGAAGCATTGCGTTCCTTGATGGTTGAAAAAGAGCTCACAAATGCAGGATATTCCGTTGAACGATTGAATCTTGAACTCAATCAGCAAGAATCGCTCGCAAATGCTGAAGTGCTCGAAGCAACGGCCTTGATCAACTACAACATCGCGATTGTCGATTTGTATAAAGCAATGGGTACGACACTAGATCAATCTCGCATTGACTTTGTTGTTCCTGATGCGAACCAACTCGCTCCTGGAGAATCTGCTCTTGAGTATGTTGCAGAGTCAGCTGACACAGAATCAGACGTGAGCACAGACAAGGAACAAGATAATCAGGATGACTGAGATCCACTCAGGGCCACAAGCGATTTCGATGGGTGTTGATCGACTTCATGATCAACGACTCGTCGCTTTCCCAACGGAAACTGTTTATGGGCTCGGCGCCAACGCACTCAATGCTCAAGCAGTAGATCATGTCTTTTCACTCAAAGGACGGCCGAGCAACAATCCTTTGATCGTTCATGTCTCGGGTATCGAGATGGCGAAAACAGTCGTTGCTGAGTGGACTGCTGAAGCAGAAAAAATCGCACAAGCATTTTGGCCTGGTCCAGTTACGATCGTGCTTGGAAAAGGATCAAGTCTCCCAAACAATGTCTGTGCGGATGGCTCAACAGTCGCAGTGCGTTGCCCTGCTCATCCTTGTGCATTGGCGCTCATTGAAGCATTTGGATATCCGATCGTTGGACCCAGCGCCAACCCATCGGGCTGGATCTCCCCTACGACTCCTGAGCATGTTGCTGATGGATTCAAAGATGCGGACTTGCTCGTGATTGATGGCGGCCATTGTCGAGCAGGTATCGAATCCACAGTCGTCGATCTCACTCAAGATTCGATCCGAATCCTTCGTTTAGGAGTTGTCGGCGCCCACGAGCTCGAAGATGCATTGGGTCATACTGTTTCATCTCCAATCAGTGGATCTGAAGTAGACTCAGATATTGATCAGGTTCGATCTCCAGGAATGATCGGCGCTCACTATCAGCCTCGCACGAAGACGAAACTGGTCAATACCCCAGATCTGAAATCCGCAACGATTGATCAAGCTCTTATTAGTTGGTCGATTAAAACCCATCCTGCAGATGGACAACTTATAAAGATATCTGAATCGATGTCGGATTATGCATCTCAGATTTACCGAGCTCTCCATGATGCGGATCGGCACGGGAACGCAGAAATCTGGGTTGAACCGCCACCGAGCAATCAAACAAGCACTCAAGAACGAGCTATTTATGAAGCGGTCATGGAGCGACTCGAACGCGCAACTCATGCGTGAGAATTCTCTGATGACCCAGAATCTGGGGAAATGAATGCCTCTCGGTAGAGTTTGTTCATTTCCTCTCGCTTGGAAAGCCCATAACGACTCACTCAATAGGCCTATCGTGCCGAATAGAGCAGAAGAACTCGATCATCAACCCCCCAAAAGAGGTGGACCATGTCAGACAAGTTACGCATCGCACTCGCCCCAGGCGATGGAATTGGACCGGAAATCACTCGCGCGTGTCTTCATATCTTTGAAGCGGCTGGAGTTCTCGATTTAGTCGAGTTTGTCGATGTCGAGATGGGTCAGAAAGTCTTTGCGAGCGGGGAAACCCGTGGTATGACAGATGAAGCAGTCGAACTCATCGAAGAGACTGGAATCCTGTACAAAGGACCAATGGGCACTCCAATCGGGGGCGGCGGAAAGTCAATCAATGTGACACTTCGCAAGACCTTTGGAGCATTTGCAAACTTGCGACACTTCCAATCACTACCCGGCGTGGAGACCGTGTTCTCTAGAGCAGGAGTGCCGGTCGATTTTTATGTCGTCCGTGAGAATGTCGAAGATACGTACGGCGGGATTGAGCATCGACTCACTCCCGATTCCTATGTCGCAAAGAGATTGATCTCGACTCCTGGATGTGATCAGATCTGCCGATTCGCATTTGAAACTGCAAAGAATTTTGGGATTGATCAAGTCACCTGTGGGCACAAAGCCAACATCATGAAGATGACTGATGGAACTTTCCTTGATCGCTTCCGCTTCCTCTCAGAAGATTATCCAGATATTGAAACCGAAGACTGCATCATCGATGCGTTGTGCATGAACCTCGTGTTGCGTCCTGACAAATACAAGATGATCGTACTGACAAACCTTCAAGGCGATATTGTTTCAGATCTCGCTGCTGGATTGGTAGGCGGGCTCGGATTTGCTCCATCTGCGAACATCGGAGATCAGATCAGTATCTTCGAAGCAGTCCACGGGACAGCGCCGGACATCGCAGGACAAGATCTTGCGAACCCAACAAGCTTGTTGCTCTCAGGCGTGATCATGCTTCGTCATATCGGTTTGCGTAAGAGTGCTGCGATCATCGAAAACTCGTTGCTCTACACACTCGAAAACGGTGTACACACTGGTGATGTCAAAGGCGTCGGAGAAGCAGTAGGAACTAAGGCGTTTGCGGCTGCGATCGCTGAAAATCTTGGAAAGACTCCAGAGACAACTGAAGGATGTGTTGTTCCAGCAAGCGACGTCCTTTGTCATACGCCTCCGGTTCGTCCGAGTGTCAACGAGATGATGGTTACGAATGAGCAAGTAGAATCAACTGTTTGTGGCTGCGACATATTCCTCCATACGACGATCACTCCTTTGGATCTTGCCGCGAGACTTCAACGAATCTGTGAATCAACTCCGTTCAAGCTTACAGTAATCTCAAACCGAGGCACCCAGGTTTGGCCTACAGGTTCGCCGTATACTGAGCTTGTGAACGAGTGCTGTGTCCGATTCGAACTCACCGGAGGCACAGTCATCGGGCAAGGACCAACAGTCCATCTTCTATCAAAGGTCGCAGAGAAGTTCACAATTACAGATTTCATCCCGATTAAGATGTACGACGGCGAAAGAGGATACTCACTCGCTCAAGGGCAGTAAGTAAAATCAACCCCATAGATAAACACGATGCCCTTGCACGGAAACCAATCCATGCAAGGGTATTTTTTTGTCATATGAGTAGTCAATTCCACAAGAGTGTCCAGCACCAAATCCATCAATCGTGTGGTAAACTCTGATATGAGACACACATCGAACAGAGCTATTCTTCTCACTTGTATTTTATGCATGTGTATCGCCCCTGCGATCGCACAGAGTGAACAATCAATCGCTGAGATCGAGATCAACTCCAGAATTAGCACGGAGGATTGGCAAGAGGATCTCGATTTCCTTGCAGAGAATCTGCTAAATCGACATCCCAACTTCTACACAAAGCACACCGTCGAAGAGTTTGAAACAGCACTCGACACTCTGTATAAACGAATCGATGCGCTCGACAATCTCCAGATTGTAATCGAACTCAATCGCATCCTTGCAATGGGAGGCGACGCACATACAAACCTTTCATTCTCACAATATCTCAAACAGATGAATCGATTACCTATCCAATGCATCATGCTAAAAGACGGCATGTTCATATCAGCGACGACAGCGAAATACAGCGATCTCATTGGCGCTCAAATCCTCAAGTTCGGAGATACTGATGTCCACGAATCAATCAATCGTATAGGTGTTCTATTCGCTCACGAAAACCACTCAAAGCTCATCAACTCTGGAAGCACGTACCTCACGATGATGCCTGCACTCGCAGCGGTTGGGCTCGCGGAATCGTTCGATGCGCAAACTTACAATCTCAGTATCAAAGACTCTCAAGGCGAACGAGAAATCAAACTCGACTGCTCAATCCCCAAAGCACGGCTGTCATGGGTAAGCTTCGCTCAACAGTTCAAAGATGGGCTCCCGCTCATGTACCGCAAGAGCAGCGGGTACTACCAAACAGAGTTCCTCGCTGATTCGCAGACGATGTACCTTGCGTATAACAAATGTAAAAACGCGGAAGACTTTCCGATGGAGCTACTTACCAAGTTCATCAGAGAAAAATCAGAAGAGCATGATGCAAAGCGCATCGTCATTGATCTGAGAATGAACGGCGGCGGCGACGAAACCGTCCTTTGGCCGATGATGAAAATGCTTGAAGACTCTGAACGTTTCGCAGATCCAGGTGACATCATTACTCTGATTTCACGATATACGTTTAGTTCTGCGATGAGCAATGCGCATCAGCTCAAATCTCGGACTGGTTCAATCCTGATTGGAGAACCCACAGGCGGGAAACCAAACCATTTCGGCCAGCTCAACTCCTTTGAGCTCCCCTACTCCGAGCTCACAGTCTGGTACTCGACTAAGTGGTTCAACAAAGTTGAAGGCGATCCAGACTCTGTCTATCCGGATATCTTGATTGAGTTTGAGTCTTCCGATTTCTTCGATGGACAAGATCCAATGCTCGAAGCAGCTCTGAGCTATGAATCGGATGAGGAATAGGTATTTGGATGCTCTGAGAGCCTGCTCAGAATCAACGCTGCCAATCTGACAGCCTGTACCAAATTGGGCACCCAAATACGCTCTTCTGAGCTGATACAGACGAGAATTTGGGCGTACTTTATGGCACGGGAGTTGCAACCTGTAGAACGAACAGAAAAGTGCAAAGACCCCTATATCAGTGCTGTCACCTGAATCAGGGGTTCTAAGAAGGAGGCTTATCATGGGTAAAATCATCGGAATCGACCTTGGAACGACAAACTCAGTAGTCGCCGTCATGGAAGGCGACTCTCCAAAGGTCTTGATCAATAGTTCAGGCAATCGTACCACGCCGTCCGTTGTTGGATTCACCGACAAAGGCGAGCGTCTCGTAGGACAACAAGCAAAGCATCAGCAAGTCACGAACCCGAAGAACACTGTGTTCTCGATCAAGCGGTTCATGGGTCGCCGTCATAAGGAAGTGAGCTCAGAAGAGAAGCTCATTCCTTATGAAGTCACTGGAGGACCCGAGGACTTTGTCAAGGTAAACATCCGCGGCGAAGAGTTTACTCCTCAAGCGATCTCAGCGATGATCTTGGGTGAGCTCAAGAGAACCGCAGAAGATTACCTCGGAGAAACAGTTACCGAAGCAGTCATCACTGTTCCTGCGTACTTCAATGACGCGCAGCGTCAAGCAACGAAGGATGCAGGAGAGATCGCAGGACTCACAGTCAAGCGCATCATTAACGAACCAACTGCTGCTGCTCTGGCGTACGGCCTCGAAAAGAAAGCAAACGAGAAGATCGCAGTATTCGACCTCGGTGGCGGTACATTCGATGTATCGATCCTCGATGTCGGCGACGGCGTATTCGAAGTGCTCTCAACCAACGGCGACACCCATCTCGGTGGCGACGACTGGGACCAGCGTTTGATCGAGTTCCTAGCTGAAGAGTTCCGCAAAGTGGAAGGCGTCGATCTCACAAGCGACGCGATGGCGATGCAACGACTCAAGGAAGCTGCTGAAAAAGCAAAGATCGAACTTTCCAACTCACAGGAAACCACAATCAATCTGCCGTTCATCACAGCGACAGACTCAGGTCCGAAGCATCTTCAGCAGACACTCTCTCGCTCGAAGTTTGAATCACTCTGTGATGATCTCTTCAATCGCGTGAAAGCTCCATGTCTCAACGCGATCAAGGATGCAGGTATCGACATCGCGAAGATCGACGAAATCGTTCTTGTCGGCGGTTCGACCCGTATGCCTAAGGTTCAAGAGATCGCGAAGGAACTCTTCGGGAAAGAACCAAACAAGTCGGTAAACCCTGACGAAGTCGTCGCGATCGGTGCAGCTGTCCAAGGCGGCGTACTCTCCGGCGATGTTAAAGATGTTCTCTTGCTCGATGTGACTCCATTGTCACTAGGTGTGGAAACAATGGGTGGCGTGATGACCAAGCTCATCGAACGTAACACGACAATCCCAACATCGAAGAAGGAAACTTTCTCGACTGCTGCGGATAATCAACCAAGTGTTCAGATCCATGTCCTTCAAGGCGAACGCGAATTCGCGAAAGATAATCGGACATTGGGTATGTTTGAACTCGCGGATATCCCACCTGCGGCACAGGGAACACCTCAAATCGAGGTTGAGTTCGCACTCGACGCGAATGGCATCCTCCTGGTTACCGCGACCGACAAGGGAACAGGCAAGAAGGCCGACATCCGAATCGAAAACTCAGGCGGTCTTGATACTTCCGAAATCGACAAGATGAAAGCAGACGCAGAAGCGCATGCTGAAGAAGACAAGAAGCGTCGAGAACTCGTTGATCTGAAGAATCGTGCAGATGGCACAATCGCTCAGGTCCGCAAGAGCCTCGAAGAGCACGGTGAAAAAGTCACTCCTGAAATCCGTAGCTCGATTGAATCAGCAATCTCTAGCCTTGAATCAAAGCTGAAGGATGACTCAATCACGAAGGAAGCAATCGAAGCTGGACTCAAAGAACTTGAATCCGCTTCGATGGAACTCGGCAAAGTGATCTATGAAGCAAGTGCTGCAGAAGCAGGCGATGCTGAAGGAGCTGCAAGCGAACCAGCAGCTCCAAGTGATCCAGATGTGATCGATGCTGAGTATGAAGTGAAGGACGAAGGCAACTAAAGCTTTCCAAAAACAAATCCAAAGCCCGTCTCCAAATGAGGCGGGCTTTTTTTATTTGTTCTTCGGTTTGGGTAACGCAAGACCGTCGCGTGTCCACAGAATTGAAAGCGATACTCGACTACGAGGAGGGAGCGAGACGAGCACAACGAAGCGAGCAACACTTCGTCCGATATACACTCCCAAGAGACCAAAGATCGCGGCGCAGATCACCATGATTGGACCGATGATAAACGTGAGATGATCTCGAGCGACTTCGCTTGCATATGACATCATGCTGTCGCTGAGTGAGGTTGAAACCACAAGCACAAGTGCAAGGAAGCTGACCAAGATTGGAATAATGATTGCGACTCTCCTGCGAGACCCAAGGAGCGCGACGCTCCAGAAGATCCCCGCGATCATCGACACGATCGCGATCGGAATCATCATAATCAGGAACTCGCGATTCACATTTGCCCAGAGCCCACCTTTTTGTTCGAGCATGGGTCCAAGCTCATTCTCAATCCAGTTATTCGAAATGGTTGTCCATCGATATGAACCTCCCATGAGTGAGCTGGTTTGAACACCATTGATCGAAGTAGATGTTGTTGTTGATCCATCACTCTCTGTAGTGACGGTTGTTGTGATGCCGTTAATTGTTGTGGCAACTGAACCAGAGACTCTATTTTGAAGAGCTGAATCTGTCGTTACAACTTCGGGATCTTCAACCGTATTACTCGATTCGGATTCAATCACTACTGGCTCACTCTCAACTGGATTCATCGAGTCTCTGACTCGTTTCTGTTCTTCGATCGCCGCGAGCGATTGAGCTTCAACCCATCTGCTGTGCGCAAATCCAATCTCCTCACTCAGTTTTTCACTTGCGATATCAACTGCTCCGAAGCTCATTCCCATGATGATGAGCGAGTTAATCGCGATCGCAGCAATGAGTGTTACAACCCATCCTGCGCCGATGATTGCTCTGAATCGGTTCACCCAGTGCGACATAGTTGGATAGGTTTGAATCGCGGCGACTTCGCCGCACTCAGGACAACGCGCAATTGCAAGGTTGTAGTGCTCTTCTTTAATGACTGGTTGGCCAAACAAGTTAAACCCGCATCCGATGCATGCGCGATCCGCGCGGATTTGCTCGTTGTTCTCACTATTGAGAGATTGCTTGGATGAATCATTGGTTGTGTTTTCTGATTCCATTTTGATTAGCTCCAAAATCTCAAATTCAATTTGTTTATATATGTGACCTGATCAGTTTTCATATGCTCGTCTTTTCCGTTGCTTTTTGAGGACTCGACGAAACTTCTTCGATTCACTTTTTTTCATCGAACCTTTCAATAATCGCACAACGAAAAAACCTGAAAGGATCGGTATCAAAATCAACAGTACCAATTTTCCACGTATCAGCAGTTCGCTGCTTGATGGGCTATCAGTCATTGCTTCAAAAGACCCTAGCAAAGCGATCAGTTCGACAAGCTTGCTCGAGGTGTAGTCAATCGTTCCAAAGAAGGTCCCGGCTGTGAGGAGGATTACCAATGGGACCCAAAATCGATGATGCGCATAAATCAAGCGGATCGAATATCCCATGATGAATGAGAAGAGCACAATACCCCACGCACCTAATGCGGTATTGATATCCAACGAAGTAAAAGCTTCGCGGATTTGAATTTTTCCTCGAAAGTCGACAAAGACATCCTCTGACCATACGACGAATGCCCAAAGTAATAACCCTGAAATGAGCGTGACTAGGAGTTTCCCAATCGCTAATCTGATCGCGATATTTGTGCGATGATAACTTCTCCAAAACACTCGATCTGGGTGTTTGGTTCGGACACATGCAGTCTTGCACCCAGGACACACAACGACTGGTAAGCCGTAATGTGGATCTGGAACTGCACGGATCCTCGCGAGCTCAACTAGACAAGATGGACAAATGTGTGATTTGGGCACATCAATATCATACCGATTTCTTGATTGCCAGTTTCATCGAATGTAACAGTTGACTCGGATGAGTATGGTGCCTTTCCTCCATGACCCGAGCTCGGGGATGATGCTACGGGTGAGAGGACTTTCGAATCTTTCGAGAAGAAACAGGTGAATACTTATGAATAAGAATCGTATGAATACGGCCGCAATTATTGCGATCGTTGCAGGAATGAGCACTACTGGGCTTGCAGCGGAAGACACAACGACCGCGCTCGAACGTCTTGAAGCTGCACGAGTTGCGTTCGAACAAGCAAAGATCGAACTCGCAGCGGCACAAGCAGCAGTGTCAGGTGAAATCAGCTCTGAAGTTCAAGTAGACGCAGAAACAGACGCAACTCGTCGCGCTCAACCTGAAGAAGAAGCAGAAGTGCCTGCGGATCCAACTTCATGGAGCCAAGGCTGGGAATGGGCAGCGAGCGTTGCAATGACCGGTTCATCGGGTAACACTGAGAACTTTGGTGCTCGCGCTGCAATCGACGGCGAACGCAACACTTCAGATTATGAAACATCACTTTCATTATCATACATCTACGGCACATCCGACGGGACGAAGAACACTTCTCGCGGCCAACTTGCTCTTCGCAACGATTGGTTGACTGAAGGCAAATGGCGCTACTTCGCAGAAGGCAAGTACGAGTACGATGAGTTCCAAATCTGGGAACATCGTCTGTCAGGCGCTGTCGGCGTTGGATACGAACTCATCAAGAACGACAAGCAAACCCTCATCGGGCGCGTCGGTGTTGGAGGCAGCTACGAAATGGGTGGCGCCGCAAAGGAAGAGTTCGTCCCTGAAGGACTCATCGGGCTCGACTGGGAATACAAAATCTCAGACAACTCCACTTTGACTGCTTCAACAACCTACTACCCAAGCTTTGATGATCTCGGCGAGTTCCGCTGGAACAACAACGCAGGTCTCGAAGTCGTTATGGATGCAGAAACAGGTATGACACTCAATACCGGTTTCGAGCATCGTCA
>Ga0209344_10002053_pt1 | contig 23531 bp, 22 predicted proteins | sample Cruoilmetagenom6_FD_187293 | JGI IMG/M metagenome (GOLD analysis project Ga0209344, IMG submission 187293) | Oil polluted marine microbial communities from Coal Oil Point, Santa Barbara, California, USA - Santa Barbara Oil Seep Sample 6 (SPAdes)... | ecosystem: Environmental > Aquatic > Marine... | reverse complement strand
CGATGTCGCCGACGAGGATAAGTTGAAAGAAGAGTGCGGCGTATACGGCGTTATCGGCGTGACGGATGCCGCCAATTTCGTTGCCCTCGGCCTGCATGCGCTGCAGCATCGCGGACAAGAGGCAGGCGGGATCGTCTGCCACGATCCCGAACAGGGCTTCAACAGCGCCCGCCGATTCGGCTATGTCCGCGATAATTTCACCAAGCAAAGCCTGATGGAGACGCTGCCCGGCCCGTTGGCCATCGGCCATGTGCGTTATTCCACCTCTGGCGGCAAAGCCCCCCAGATTCGCGACGTACAGCCGTTTTTCGGCGAATTCGCGATGGGTGGTGCGGCGATAGCGCATAACGGCAATATCACCAACGCCGACGCCTTGCGCAAAGAGCTGATCGAACGTGGCAGCATTTTCCAGTCCAGCTCAGATACAGAATGCATCATTCACCTGATGGCCCGCTCGCTGCAACGTACCATCCCTGAGCGGATGGAGGATGCACTGCGCCGAGTCGAAGGCGCGTTCTCGATTGTGGCGATGACCCGGACCAAGCTGATCGGTGTTCGTGATCCGTTGGGCGTGCGCCCGCTGGTGCTGGGCCAGGTGGCCGATGGCTGGGTGCTCAGTTCGGAAACCTGTGCTCTGGACATCATCGGCGCGAAATACGTGCGCGAAGTGGCGCCGGGCGAGATGGTCGTGATCAACGGCAACGGCGTCGAGAGCCACTTTCCCTTCCGCCCGCAAAAGCCGCGCTCGTGCATCTTCGAGCATGTCTATTTCAGCCGCCCCGATTCGATCATCGGCCAGCGCAGCGTCTACGAGACACGCCGCCAGATCGGGATCGAACTGGCGCGCGAGGCTCCGGTAGATGCGGATATCGTCTGCCCGGTGCCCGACAGCGGCACGCCTGCGGCCATCGGTTTCAGCCACGAAAGCGGTATTCCCTACGCGATGGGCATCATCCGCAATCAGTACATGGGCCGGACCTTCATCGAGCCGACCGAGCAGATCCGCAACATGGGCGTCCGGCTGAAGCTGAACGTGAACCGCGCGCTGATCAAGGACAAGCGCGTGATCCTGGTCGATGACAGCGTGGTGCGCGGCACCACCAGCCGCAAGATCAAGGAAATGATCCTTGATGCGGGCGCAAAGGAGGTGCATTTCCGAATCGCCTCTCCGCCCACCGCTTGGCCCTGCTTTTACGGCGTGGACACACCAAAGCGCGAAAAACTGCTGGCCGCGACCATGTCCGAAGAGGAAATGCGCGAGCATCTGAACGTTGACAGCCTTCGGTTCATCTCGCTTGACGGGCTTTACCGTGCCGTCGGTGAGGAATCGGGCCGCAACTCCGCCTGCCCGCAATATTGCGACGCCTGTTTTTCCGGTGAATACCCGGTGATTCCATCGGATCAGGTCGAACAGGGGTTTGTATTGAAGGCGGCCGAGTAGGCCGCTCATTCCGATACTTGGATACGCAGGCTATCGGCGGCGCTTTGCCGCCGCCGATGCTGCGACGCGGCATTTTCCCGCCGACGCCCGACACCTCCCCTTTCGCCCGACCTTGCACAGGGCTAAATCGCGCTGAAACACGCCTTGAAAGGGGATCACGTGACAGATTTCAGCGATACCTCAACACCCTCTCAAGTGGTCGGAACGGCCGCGACCCAAGAGGCCGAAATACCATCGGGAACCGTTCTGATCGGGACCATCAACGCCAAGAACCGCGCCTATGCCCTGGTTAAATCCAGCCGCGGCGAGATCACGCAGGTCAAACCAGGCGACCGCATCGGCCGACAAACCGTGGCCGCGATCGAGCAGGGGCAGATCATTCTGATGCATAACGGGCAGACCGAGCGGATGGTCATCCCGGGCGGGTAACACTCCGCCTCGGGCGGAGGCGAGGTCTCGATCCCGCACTGCCCGCCAAGCGAAGGCGCTTTGCCTCTTGATTTGCAGAGCAAGGAATGAAAAGTCCCTCGCATGACCAATGACAGCACCACACCCGTTGCCCTGATCACCGGCGCCTCGCGCGGCCTCGGCGCCGCGCTGGCCGAAGAATTGGCCCCGCATTACCACATCGTTGCCGTGGCCCGCACCACCGGCGCGCTGGAAGAGCTGGATGACCGCATTCAGGCTGCCGGGCACAGCGCCACGCTGGCCCCGATGGACATCACCAACCCCGATGCGATGCGCCAGCTTTGTCGCTCGATCCATGATCGCTGGGGCGGTGTCGCGCTCTGGGCGCATACAGCGATCCATGCGGCTCCGCTCACGCTGGCGGCGCATCTGGATGCCCGCGACTGGGACAAATCCGTGGCCTGCAACGTCACCGCCACCGGGCAGTTGATCCCGTTCATCGCACCGCTGCTGGGCACGACGGGTCAGGCGATGTTCTTCGAGGATTTCAAGGCAGGCGAGAAGTTTCACGCGGCCTACGGCGCCACCAAGGCGGCACAGATCGCGCTGGCGCGCTCCTGGCAGGCCGAAACCGACCGGACCGGCCCGCGCGTGCATATCGTCAGCCCGGAACCGATGCCCACGGCCACCCGCGCCCGCTTCCACCCCGGCGAGCCCCGCGATGATCTAGCCGATCCGCGCAGCGAGGCGCGCCGTCTGCTGGGGCTACTGCAATAGGGCAATATCGCGGCCCCGCAACCGGATGCGCCCTGGCAGGGCTTTCAAAGCAACAAATGAGTGCCGCGCCCGCTTGCCGGACTGCCCCCTGCCCGCTACACAAGACCAAACGCGGGGCAGGAGCGGAAAATTGCGCATTCTCATCACCAATGACGACGGAATCAACGCACCCGGCCTGGAGGTAACCCAGGAAATCGCCGAAAAGCTCGCCGGACCGGGGGGCGAGGTCTGGACCGTCGCGCCCGCATTCGAGCAATCGGGCGTCGGACATTGCATTTCCTACACCCAGCCGATGATGGTCAGCCAGATGAGCACGCGCCGCTATGCGGTGCAGGGCAGTCCCGCCGACTGCGTGCTGGCAGCAATCCACGACATCATGAAAGGTGCGCTGCCGGATCTGGTTCTGTCGGGCGTCAACCGTGGCAACAATTCGGCCGAGAACGCCGTCTACTCCGGCACTGTCGGCGCCGCGATGGAAGCCGCGCTGCAAGGCGTGCCCGCCATCGCACTCAGCCAGTATTACGGCCCCGACAATCGCGATCTGGACGATCAGTTCGACGCCGCGCGCCAGCACGGGCTTGATACGGTCCAACGCCTGCTCGACAAGGGCGTGTGGGAACGCGAAGACTACGGCATCTTCTACAACGTGAATTTCCCGCCCGTGGCCGCCAGCGCGGTCAAGGGGCTGCGCGCCACCCGCCAAGGCGTTCGCAGGGACATGGGATTCGGCGTTAAACCGCAAAGCTCGCCGTCGGGACGCCAGTTCCTGTGGGTCACCGGTGCGCCGCAAAACCAGCAGACGGCCGACGGATCCGACGCTGACATGAATCTCAAAGGGTACATCTCGGTCACACCGATGCGGGCCGATTTGACCGCGCATGACATTCTGGAGTCGCTGAAAGCCATTGAATGACCAGCCTGATCAGATAGCGGAACGCAAGATGCAGTTCCTCTTCGCACTCCGCTCCAAGGGGGTGACAGACGCACGCGTGCTGAACGCGATGGAAAAGATCGACCGCGGTCCTTTCATCCGCGGCTATTTCTCGGGTCGTGCCTACGAGGACATGCCGCTGCCCATCGCCTGCGGTCAGACAATCAGCCAGCCGTCTGTCGTGGGGTTGATGACCCAGGCCCTGAAACTCTCGGCGCGCGACAAGGTGCTGGAGGTCGGCACCGGCAGCGGCTACCAGGCGGCGATCCTCAGCCAGCTGACCCGGCGCGTCTACACAGTGGACCGTCACAAGCGCCTGGTCCTTGAGGCGACCGAGATTTTCCGCATGATGGACCTGACCAATATCACGGCGCTCACCGCCGATGGCAGCTTCGGATTGCCCGATCAGGCCCCCTTTGACCGCATCATCGTGACCGCCGCCGCCGAAGACCCGCCCGGACCGCTCTTGGCGCAACTTAAAATCGGGGGTATCATGGTTGTGCCGGTCGGACAGTCCGACGCCGTGCAAAGCCTGATCCGCGTGACGCGCAACGAGGACGGCTTTGACTATGACGAGTTGCGGCCGGTGCGGTTTGTACCACTGGTCGAAGGTTTGGGCCGGGACACGGCATAGTTGGTTGAATAAGGCAAAGCCCCGGCGCACAAGGGGCAAATGATGAGGACGTGATCGAGATGAGTTTTTCCAAACGCCCCGCCATTTTCTTGGCCGGCGCTGCGGTGCTGGTTCTGGGCGGTTGCAGCGCGCCACTCGACTTTGACATGCGCGGCGGAATCGGCCATGGGCTGGATACCGCCGAAGCGGCCCGCAAGGCCACCGCAGCCCGGCCCGACCCGGACAGCCGCGGCATCATCTCGTATCCCGGCTACCAGGTCGCGATCGCGCGACGCGGCGACACCCTGGCCAGCCTTGCCGACCGGATCGGCGTTGACGCGGCCGAACTGGGGCGGTTCAACGGTATCGGCCCCGACGACAGGCTGCGCCGGGGCGAGGTGATCGCCCTGCCCGGCCGCGTCGCAGAGCCGACAGGCGGCCCGATCCGCCCCGACGGCGTGGACATCGCAACCATCGCCGGCGGCGCGATCGACAAGGCGGACAAGAACCAGATCGAAACCAGCGCGCTGTCCCCCGCGACGCAGACCGGCACCGAGCCTGTACGCCACAAGGTCGCGCGCGGCGAAACAGCTTATACCATAGCGCGGCTCTACAATGTGTCGATCCGCAGCCTCGCCGACTGGAATGGGCTGGGCGCTGATTTCGGCGTGCGTGAAGGCCAGTACCTGATGATCCCCGTCGCGCTGCCCGGCGAGGTCGGCAAACCCTTTGATGCGACAGACATCCCTCAGACCGAACCGCCGGGAGTAGGATCGCCCACCCCCGAACCGCCAAGCGCCGTGAAGCCGCTGCCAGAGGACGATACGGTTCCGGTCACCGACATCTCGACGCCCAAGGTCAAGCCCGGCGACGCGCCCGATCTCAGCAAGACCGTGACAAAGAAGAGCAAGGCACGCATGGGCTACCCGGTGCGCGGCGACATTGTGCGCGCCTATGCCAAGGGAAAGAACGACGGCATTGATATCGCCGCAGCCCCCGGCACGCCCGTCAAGGCGGCCGACAAGGGCACTGTGGCTGCAATCACCCAAGACACGGCCGGCACACCGATCATTGTTGTGCGACACGCGAACAACCTGATGACGGTCTATTCCAACGTCGATAATCTCGTGGTCGAAAAAGGTGACAAGGTCAGCCGCGGCGACACGCTGGCCAAGGTCCGCAGCTCCGGCCCCGCAGCGATGCATTTCGAAGTACGCGAAGGGTTCGAGAGCCTAGATCCGGTCCCCTATCTCACCGAATGACTGGTAAGATCCCCGGTGACAACCCACCCGTCAGCGGCAGGTTATCACCGGGGATTTAGGAGCCAGCCGCAGACAACTCGCGCGCCCGTCCCTTTTCGAGGGCGCATCTCGGGTCGCCAAAGCCACCCGCCTAGTCCTTCATTTTGCCAAAAATACTCAATCGCCCGGCCCGCTTACCCGGCACGACGTCAGGCGGGTATCGCCACACCTCGCCGCCCTGCCAGGTCGGTCACGTATTGCCAGGCCACCCGGCCCGAGCGCGAGCCGCGCGTCGCTTGCCACTCGATCGCTTCGGCGCGCAGCGTCTCATCGTCGATCTCGATCCCGTAGGCGTCACAGTAGCCCCGGATCATCGCCAGGTATTCATCCTGCCCGCAAGGATGGAAGCCCAGCCAGAGGCCGAACCGGTCGCTGAGCGAAACCTTCTCTTCGGTCGCTTCGCTCGGGCTGATCGCACTGGCGCGTTCGTTTTCGATCATGTCGCGCGGCATCAGATGGCGCCGGTTCGACGTGGCATAAAACACCACGTTCTCAGGCCGCCCTTCAATGCCACCATCCAGCACGGCCTTGAGCGATTTGTAATGCTGGTCATCATGGCTGAAACTGAGGTCATCGCAAAATAGAACAAAGCGCATGTCACTGGAGCGCAGGAGCGCCAGCAGGCGGGTAACGCTGGTCAGATCCTCACGTTGCAACTCGACGATCTTGAGCGGCAAGCCCTCGGCCACGACTGCGGCATGTACCGCCTTGACGAGGCTTGATTTTCCCATGCCGCGCGCACCCCAGAGAAGCGCATTGTTGGCAGGCAGTCCACGGGCGAAATGGCGGGTGTTTTCAAGCAACGTGTCGCGCGAACGGTCCACCCCCAGAAGCAGGCTCATATCCACGCGCGAGACCTTCGGTACCGGCTGCAGCCGGTCAGGCGCAACCTGCCAGACAAACGCATCGGCCTTGGTGAAATCGGGGGCATCGAAAGGTGGTGGGCTGACACGTTCCAGTGCAGCCGCGATCCGTTCCAGCGGGTCGCTCATTTGCGCGGCTCCTCATCCGTCCCTTCCGGTTCGTCCTCGGGGTGGATTTCGTCGTCGGGCATGTCGGTCTCATCGTCATCCTCGAACCACAGGCCCTCGGCGCGCAGCTTCGCCTCGCGCTTCTGCTCGACCCGGCGCACTAGGAAAATGGAGATCTCGTAAAGCCCGTAGACCACGACAAACAGGATCACCTGGGTGATCACATCGGGGGGCGTGACCAGAGCGGCCAATACCAGGATGCCGACCACCGCATATTTGCGCACCGCTTTCAGACCTTCGGCACCGACCAGCCCGGCCTTGCCCATCAGGGTCAGCAGCACGGGCAACTGGAAGCACAGGCCGAAGGCCACGATGAACTTGATCGTGAGGTTCAGATACTCCTGCGCGGAGCCCTGAAAGACGACGCTGAGCGGTGCTGGGCCTTGCGCGCCCTCGATCGCCTCGCCACCGGTCCCGAATTGCTGGAACCCGAGGAAGAAATCATAGGCCAGCGGTGTCACCACGTAAAAGGCAAAGGCCGCCCCGAGGATGAACATGAATGGCGATGCGATCAGGAATGGCAGAAACGCGCCCTTTTCCGTCTTGTAGAGCCCGGGCGCCACGAACCGCCACATCTGGTTGGCGATATAGGGAAAGCCCAACATGAAGCCCCCCAGCAGCGACACCTTGATGGCAACGAAAAAGCCCTCTTGCGGCGAGATGAAGATCAGGTTGCAGTCCTGCCCTCGGTCCGCCAGCACCGAACACAGCGGTGCAGTCAGGAAATTGAAGATCGGCGTGGCCACGGAAAAGCAGATGACCATGCCGATGATAAACGCGATCACTGACCGGATCAGGCGCGTGCGCAGCTCTGCCAGATGCTCGATCAATGGCGCGCTGCTGTCTTCGATCTCGTCGGTATTGCTCATGCCTTGTCCTCAGCCGCCTTTTTCCTGGCTGGCTTGGCCGCGGCCTTCGGGGCGGTGGTTTTCTTTGCCGCGGGCTTGGCCGCGGAAGGTTTGGCCGCAGCACTCTTGGCTGCCGGTTTCTTGGCTGTCGGCTTCTTGGCGGGCGCGGCTTTTTTCGTCGTGGATGTCTTGGCGGCGGGCGTTTTCGCCGCCGCGGATTTGGCGTTTGCCTTCTTGGCTGGTTTGGCCGCTGCAGCAGCGGCCTCAGCCGTTTCTTTCGCCTTGCGTTCGGTGGCTTTCTCGGCGGCTTTCTGGCTGACCTTGTCCGCCACTTCTTGCCGCTCGGGGCTCAACTTGGGCTTGCCCGCGTCCTGAGTGGCTTGGGTAAAGCTCTCGGTAGTCTTGCGGACTTCGGACATGGCCGTTTTGACCGGGCTTGTCGCCTTGCGCAACGTGTCGGTGACATCCTTGACGCCGGACTCATCCGCCGCATCGTTCATTGCCTTGGAAAACTCGCGCGCCATGCCCTTGGCCTTGCCCACGAACTGTCCGACAGTTCGGAACATGCCAGGCAGGTCCTTCGGCCCCACGACGATCAACGCCACGATGCCGATCACCATAAGCTCGGTCCAGCCAAGGTCGAACATGTTGCGTTCAGGCCTTGTCTTTTTTGGATTCGGGCGTCACGTCCTTGGCGACTTCATCGGTATCGTTCGCCGCATCTTCCAGCTCTTTGTTGCCTTCATGGATGCCCTTCTTGAACGAAGTGATGCCCTTGCCCACCTCGCCCATCAGCGACGAGATCTTGCCGCGTCCGAAAAGGACCAGCACCACAACGGCGATGAGCAGGATGCCCGGAAGGCCGATATTGTTCAGCATGAGTATTCTCCCTGTCTCGGGGGTGGATCGAATGTGCCCCGGGAATTTCGTCAGTATTATCTAATCCCTCTGGGCGCAGGTTAAAAGAACGAAAGCGCGGCAGCGCGGCATTTTTGGCCAAGCGCCCGATCAGCGTCCCGGTCAACGTCCCGATCACGCGAGGCTCGCTCCCTTGCGGGCGGGAAACACGAAACACCGGTCGCGCCGGATCATCAGCCACAGGTTCTGACCTTCGTTGGGCAGGAAAACGTTGGGGACGGTGGCGCGCAGGGTCGATCCATCATGCGCCATCGTGAATTCCACAAGGCTTTCGGAGCCCATAAACCGTGCGCGCCGCACGACGCCCAAGGCCGGCGTCCCGTCGCCGGGTGTCGGATTCGGCCCGCGCCCGTGCCGGTCAAAGTCGATCTTGATGTGCTGAGGGCGGATGACGATATCGACCTCCTGCCCATCCGGCACGCCGGGGGCCAGGAATTGACCAAAGGGCGTATCGGTCAACGCCCCTTGAACAGTTCCCCTGATCACATTGATATCGCTGAAGAATGACACCGCATCTCGATCTACCGGGGAATTGTAGATGTTGTAGGGCGCACCCTGCTGGACGATCCGCCCTCCCCGCATCAACGCGATCTCGTCGGCCATGCGCATCGCCTCGACCGGTTCGTGCGTGACCAGCAAAACGGCGGCGTCCTCTTCGCGCAGGATCTCCAACGTCTCGTCGCGGATACCGTCGCGCAGACGGTTATCGAGGCCCGAAAACGGCTCGTCCATCAGCATGATGCGCGGGCGCGGGGCAAGCGCGCGGGCCAGCGCCACGCGCTGCTGTTCGCCCCCCGACAGCTCGTGCGGAAAGGCCGACTCGAACCGCGCAAGCCCGACTCGATCGAGCATCTCGCGGATTCGGGTCGCACGGGCGTCCCGGTCCCCGCTGAGCCCGAAGCCCACATTCTCGAAGACGGAAAGATGCGGAAAGAGCGCGAAATCCTGAAACATCAGCCCGATATTGCGCCGTTCCGGTGGCACACGGGTGTGCGTGTCGCAAATCAACGTGCCATCGACCCAGATTTCGCCCGAATCCTGCATCTCGACGCCGGCGATCATCCGCAATGTCGTGGACTTGCCGCAACCCGAAGGCCCAAGCAGGCAGGTCACCTGTCCCGGGCCGACTGCGAGGGATACGTCATCGACCACCACGCGCCCGTCATAGCTGCGTGTAAGGTTTTTGATTTCCAGTCGCGAGGGCCGTTCTGCCACAGGCCATCCTTTCGGCTTGTCCGATGAAAACAATCGGAATTATCAACCGGCAGATAGCAACCCTTCGCGCCACACGCAAGACATGGCGGCACGTCACACCCGGCGCGACGATCCCGCCCAGACCGCAATACCGCCGGCCAGCAGCACGGCGATACAGATCACCAGAAGCTGTTCGTACTTGTGCCCTTGCGGCAGCAGCAACACAGCCCAGGCCGCATCCCGCGCGAAATAGATAGCCGCCCCGATGATCGCAGCCCCGAACGCCACGAGGTATGACCAGAGCGCAATGTCGCGTCGCATCACCAGCCCTGCCAACAGTACCGGACTGAGGAACATGCTTGCCGTGCCGCTGACTGCAACCGCGTCAAAGAGCGTCTGGTTTCCCCAAAGCGTCAGCCCGGCACCAACCGCCATGAAAGCGAACATCGCCATGCGCCCCGCCGTCAACGTGCGCGGCGCCAGGTGCAGTTCCTCAACCACCAGCCGCGCGGCGCTGGCCAGTGCGGAATCAAGCGTGCTGAGCGCCGAGATCAGCAGCGACACCAGCAACGCGACGTAAAGCCAGGGCGGGAACATCGTGGCCCAAGTGGTCAATAGCTGCCCCTCGTAGGCAGCACCGACGAGACCGGCCTGAATGCCGAACATGCCAAAGGCGATGATGCTGAGCGAAGATATCCAGAACGCATGCAGGAACGATCTGCGCGTGGTGGCCGGATCGGCCAGAAACCCGCGATCCATCATCACCGGATCATGCGCGGGATAGGAAAATACCTGCAACAGGGCCACCAGCAACAGCACCTGAGCATTCCACGCGCCGGATGTCCCCGGCGCGGTCAACACCTCAACCAGCGAGAACCCCGGACTGACAACCAGCGCCACAAAGGCGGCGGCAAAGACACCGAGAAAAACCAGCATCTGCATCACATCGGTGCGCAATGCCGCGCTCAACCCGCCCCATGCGCTATAGCCAAGGCCGAGCATGGCCACGACCGCGATTGACGCCTCGCGCGCCATGTCAATCTGCGGCAGCGCCGCGGCAAAGATCAGCCCTACCACCAGCAGATTGGCAAAGACTTCGGACAGCAGGCGCAGCACCACCACCAGATTGTAGCACGCCTGCCCCACCGTACCGAACCGCGCGCCAAGCCAGTCCTGCACCGAATGTGCGCCCTGCGCCCGCAAGCGCGCCACGATGAACCCGCCGGTCAGAAATGATCCGTAATAGGCGGCATAGGCCAACGTGCCCCAGATCCCGTAGAAATAGCCCAGGATCGCAGAGTTCATCAGCGACCGGGCAAAGATCCATGTTGTCACCTGGCTCAGCACCAGAACCCAAAGACCCGGCGCATGTCCGCGCGCGCCAACCCCGCCAAAGAACCCTTCGACCGTGGCCCGGCGCGGGGCCACGACGATGCTGGCGGCGACGACAAGACCGAATGCGGCTATAATGGCGATGGCCTGCATGAGGCGGGCTCCCCTTTGGCTGTTTTTGCCAATGGGTAGCCCGACAGCGCGCTTCGGACTATGCCCGATCAGATCACAAACGCGTTTGTGAACGGTTTTCCCGGCCTGTCAGAGTGTCGTGTTGACCGCACCACCATCCAGCAACAGGTTCTGCCCGACGATGAACCCCGCATGTTTCGAGCACAGGAATGCACAGGCGGCGCCGAACTCCTCGGGTGTGCCGTAACGCCCTGCGGGGATCGACGCGCAACGCTGGGCGCGGACCTCCTCGAACGTGCCGCCCTGCGCGTCCACAACCGCCTGATCCAGCGAAGTGGCCCGGTCGGTGTCGTGAATGCCCGGCAACAGATTGTTGATGATCACACCCTTGCCCGCCACCTGACGCGACGTGCCGGCAACATAGCCGGTCAGGCCAGCCCGCGCCGAATTGCTGAGCCCCAGCACGGGGATCGGCGATTTGACAGATTGCGAGGTGATGTTGACCACCCGGCCCCAGCCACGGTCGATCATGCCCGGCAGCAAAGCCTTCATCAAAGCGATCGGCGTCAGCATGTTGGCATCAAGAGCCTTGATGAAATCGTCACGGTTCCAGTCATGCCACATGCCGGGGGGTGGCCCGCCCGCATTGTTCACCAGAATATCCACATCGCCAGCGGCTTCCAGCACGCGCGCCTGACCTTCGGCGGTGGTGATGTCAGCGATCACTTCAGTGACCTCGACGCCAAACTCATCGCGAATCGCGCTTGCCGCCTGCGCCAGCGCCTCGGCACCGCGGGCGTTCATCACCAAATTGACGCCCTCGCCCGCCAGCGCCCGCGCACAGCCCAGCCCCAGACCCTTGGACGACGCACATACCAGCGCCCGTTTTCCCGTCAGCCCCATATCCATCACTTGCTCTCCTTCATTCTCATGTATTGTTTCTGCCTGCAGCCCGGCGATTTTTCCCCGTGACGTCAACGCACCAACGGGCCAGAATGTCCTGAAATCCGCCGCGGATCGGCCTCTCTTTGCCACAATTTCGCTTTAACTTCAGCTTACGGCACAGCCTGCCGGACCAAAAGATGTAAAACGAGTTGTGCAGATGATCCAAGCCCTTGTCCAATCCATCCCAGTCTACCCCGCCGATGCAATCAGCGTGGTGAATGGCGCCAATCTGGGCGACTCTCTGTCTTTCGCAGCCGAGCTTGACCTGGACGACACCTATGAACTGGGCCTTGACGTCGCGCTGCAACGGCTCTCTTTCAGCACCGATGGCGCGGGCGCGCTGACCGTCGCACAAGGCACGCAGCTTGGCCGGCCGGGGGACGTGCTGCACATCGATTGCTGTGTGACGATGATGAGCGCGACAGGCGCCACCACCGAGATCCTGATTCTCGTCGAAGTGGACGACGCGGGCGATGTCGAGGAGATCTTTGCCATTCCGCTGGCCCCGATGGTGCCGCGCACGGATTACACGCTGGTCGGGATCGACATCGAAGGGGCTGCGGCGAAATTCGCCGAATTGGCCTGTGTCTCATTCTCGCGCGGCACGAATATCACGCTGGCCTCCGGCGCACAGCGACCGATCGAAGAGCTGAAAGTTGGCGACATGGTGCTGACCCGCGATGACGGCCCCCAAGAGGTGCGCTGGATCGGCAGTTCGACTGTGCGGGCGGTGGGCGCCTTTGCACCGATCCGCATCCGCGCGGGTGCGCTGCACAATACCAATGATCTCAATGTCAGTCCCGATCACAGGCTTTTCATCTACCAGCGCTCGGATGCACTGGGGGCCGGTCGCCACGAATTGCTGGTGCGGGCGCGGCACCTGGTGAACGGCGATACCATCGTTCAGGCTGATGGCGGGTTCGTCGATTATTTTCAATTGCTGTTTGATAGCCACCAGATCATCTATGCCGAAGGGATCGCGGCCGAGACGCTGCTGGTCGACACCCGCACACGCCCCGCCCTGCCACCGGAACTAAACGAGAAACTCGCACAGGTGCTACCGGGGCATTCAGAGCGCGTTCATCTCGACTTCGAAGTCAGCAAGGCGCTTCTGGACCATCCAGATGCCGCCGCCATGTTGCGGCGGGCCTCGACACGCTAAGGTCCGCTATCCCCGGATAGTCCTTCGACCTGATCGTCCGAACCGTCAAATCCCGCAGCGCATTTCCGGTTCCATCGCCTGGCATCTCCATTCTGTATCAGGGTGCGGCGCGTATTGCGCGCCCGGCGCCCGCGCCGTATACGCGGCGCATGTTGGACATCGCCCCAAACCGCCCCGATCTGCCGCTCGAAATTGCGCGCCGCCGTACTTTTGCGATCATCAGTCACCCTGATGCCGGCAAGACGACGCTGACCGAGAAATTCCTGCTGTTCGGCGGCGCCATCCAGATGGCCGGCCAGGTCCGCGCCAAGGGCGAGGCCCGGCGCACGCGCAGCGATTTCATGCAGATGGAAAAAGACCGGGGGATTTCGGTCTCGGCCTCTGCCATGTCGTTCGATTTCAAGGAATTTCGCTTCAATCTCGTCGACACGCCCGGCCACTCGGATTTCTCCGAAGATACCTACCGCACCCTGACGGCAGTGGATGCGGCGGTGATGGTGATCGACGGTGCAAAAGGAGTCGAGAGCCAGACTCAGAAACTCTTTGAGGTGTGCCGCCTGCGCGATCTGCCGATCCTGACCTTCTGTAACAAGATGGACCGCGAAAGCCGCGATACGTTCGAGATCATCGACGAGATACAGGAAAATCTGGCCATCGACGTGACCCCGGCCAGTTGGCCCATCGGTGTCGGCCGCGATTTTGTAGGCTGTTACGACATGCTGCGCGACCGGCTGGAATTGATGGACCGGGCCGACCGCAACAAGGTGGCAGAAAGCATCGAGATCAACGGGTTGGACGATCCGGCGCTCGATGAAAACCTGCCTGCCGCGCTGGTCACAAAGCTGCGCGAAGAGGTCGAGATGGCGCGCGAATTGCTGCCCACGCTCGACCCGCAAGCGGTGCTCGAAGGGCATATGACCCCGATTTGGTTTGGCTCTGCAATAAATTCCTTCGGCGTCAAAGAGTTGATGGATGGAATTGCCGTCTACGGACCCGAGCCACAGATACAATCGGCCCAGCCCCGCCAGATCGCCCCGGAAGAAACCAACGTCACCGGTTTCGTGTTCAAGGTGCAGGCCAACATGGACCCCAAGCACCGCGATCGCGTGGCGTTCCTGCGTCTGGCCTCGGGGCATTTCAAACGCGGCATGAAACTGACCCATGTGCGGACCAAGAAGCCGATGACCATCTCCAATCCGGTGCTGTTTCTCGCCTCCGACCGCGAGTTGGCCGACGAGGCCTGGGCCGGCGACATCATCGGCGTCCCGAATCATGGCCAGCTGCGCATCGGCGATACCCTGACCGAGGGCGAAGCCCTGCGCGTGACCGGCATACCGAGCTTTGCCCCCGAATTGTTGCAGACCGCGCGTGCGGGCGACCCGCTCAAATCCAAGCATCTGGAGAAGGCCCTGATGCAGTTTGCCGAGGAAGGCGCCGCCAAGGTCTTCAAGCCGGTCTTCGGCTCGGGTTTCATCGTCGGCGTCGTGGGACAGTTGCAATTCGAGGTTCTGGCCAGCCGGATCGAGCTGGAATACGGCCTGCCGGTTCGTTTCGAACCCACTCAGTTCAAATCGGCCCGCTGGGCACAGGGGTCGAAAACGGCACTGGAAAAATTCATCGCGGCCAACAAGCAGCATATCGCGCATGACAATGACGGCGACGTTGTATACCTGACGCGCCTGCAATGGGATATCGACCGGATCGAGCGCGATTACCCGGACGTGACCCTTACCGCGATCAAGGAGATGATGGTCGACTAGTTCGGTCTGCGTCTGATCCCGGAGTCCCGCCACATCACAGGCGGGTCGCCGGAAAGCAGGATAGCACTACAGCTGAGGCGGCGCGGCCACAGACCGGCGCGCGTGATGTCCCCCTGTCTTGCTTTGGCGGCGGGTCGTCTGGTCTGGTGGTACAGAGCCATCCCACCAGCACCGTTTGCAGCCGAGGACCGCGCCCATGTCCGTCACATTACCCGCCGATCTGCCCGCTCTGCTCAACGACTGCTCCACAGGCTTTGCGCTACCGCGACCGTTCTACACGCGCGCGGATATCTATGAACACGACATTGCCGCCTACTGGAACCAAAGCTGGATCTGGGTCGGGCATGTCTGCCAGATCCCCGATGCGGGTGATTATTTCCTTTTCGACTATGCGCAAGAATCCCTGATCATCACCCGTGACCGCACGGGCAATGTGCGCGCCTATCTCAACATCTGCCGCCATCGCGGCTCGCGCGTCTGTACCGAAGCGGCGGGCAACACGCGCCTTTTCGTCTGCCCCTACCACGCGTGGAGTTATGATCTGAACGGACAGTTGCGCGGCGGGCGCGACATGGGGCCGGATTTCGATCCGTCCGCATACGGGCTCTTCGAGGCGCATCTGCGCGTTTTTGACGGGCTGATCTTCGTCTGTCCGGGCGAGACTGCGCCGGAGATAGACCCAGGCCTGGACCGGCTGCGCCCGCTGACGGCACCGTTTGGTCTGGAAAACCTGCGGATCGCACACAGCGCGTCCTATCCGGTGCCTGCCAACTGGAAACTGGCGGTGGAAAATTACATGGAGTGCTATCATTGCGCGCCCTCCCACAAGGAATACTCGCGCAGTCACAGCCTCAAGGATCCGGCGTCGATGACCGATGAATTGCTGGGGGCGATGCGCGACCGGGCGCGCGCCGCTGGCCTGCCGGACGAGATTCTGAGCCTGCCTGAAACTGGCGATACGGGCATGAATTTCTACTATCGCCGCTACCCGCTCTATCCCGGTTATGAGACCGGCAGCCGCACCGGCGCACCGCTGGCGCCGTTACTGGGCACGCTCGGTGGTTACGATGGCGGCACAACCGATCTGCAGATCGGGATTCTCAACAATTTCCTGATCTATTCCGATCATGTGGTCGGCTACCGTTTCATCCCGCGCGGCCTGCAAGAGACTGATATCCAGGTCGTCTGGTATGTGCGCGGCGACGCCGAAGAGGGGCGCGATTATGCTCGCGACGCCCTTGCCTGGCTCTGGCATGTGACCTCTCTGGATGACGAACGGATCATCCGCGTCAATCAACAGGGCGTGAATGCGCACCGCTTCTTGCCCGGCCCGCTGTCACAGATGGAATGGGGCGTGCAGAGTTTCTACGACAACTACCTGAGCTCGATCGGCCGCAGCGTCTCCTGACAGTTATCGACAAAACGTCGCTATGCAACGGTTTGCCGCAACGCATCAATCCTCGCGTTTCGCGCCACCCTTGCGATGCGGCGCCGGTTTGCCACCGGGTTTACCGGAAGGTTTGCCAAAGGGTTTGCCCGCACCTTTATGCGCAGTTTTGCCAACTGCAACGCGGGCGCGGTTCTTCTTGCTGCTCGGTTTGCTTTTGGGCGGCGGTGGGCCTTTGGCGTGGTCGGGCTTGCCGCTCTTGGGCTTGGGGCCGCGCTTGGCCACCAATGCGCCATCCTCCATTGCCACCTCGGACTTGGTCTTTGGCTTGGCCTGTTTCGGCCCACCTTCGGATTTCGCATATTTGGCCGCACCGGCAGGTTTGGCATATTTCGGCGCGCCTGTGGGCTTGGGGGGATGCGCGGATTTGTAGGTTTTGGCGAAATCCGGCGCGCGGTCCAGTTGCGTGACCGTGGCGTTGCCCTCGACCGTGCCGCCGGGGCCGATGCTCGTGATGAAGTTCGCGGCACTCGCCGCGCGGATTTCGACATAGCTCATGTCGTCGCGCACCCGGATCGCACCGATATCGTCGCGGGTGATCCCCCCCGCGTTGCACAGGATCGGCAACAGACGGCGCGGCTCGGCACCTGCCGCGCGCCCACCCGACACCGAGAACCAGACCGACGGGCCGAAAGGTGCGCGCGGCTCGGGCTTGGCGCCCGGATCCGACAAGTCCTCCGGCGCGGAATGACGCTCGGCACGCAGCCGCAAGTAGGCCGCCGCCAGTTGTGCGGCCGAGAAATGGCCGGTCAGCTTGTCCACCGCCTCTTGCTCTTGCGGCTCGATGGCCTCGTGCCAGGCGGGATCGGCCAGCATGCGGGCCTCGTCCTGCGCAATCACCTCGTCAGCACCCGGCGCGGGGCCCCAGGTGGCGCGCACCTTGGCGCTTTGCAGGATGCGCTCGGCCTTCTTGCGCGATTTCGGAGGGACGATCAGCGCACTGATGCCCTTGCGCCCGGCGCGTCCGGTACGGCCAGAGCGGTGCAGCAATGTCTCGTGGCTGGATGGCAGTTCGGCATGGACCACCAGATCGAGGTTGGGAAGGTCGATCCCGCGCGCCGCCACGTCAGTGGCCACACAGACCCTTGCCCGCCCGTCGCGCATCGCCTGCAAGGCATGGCTGCGCTCGGCCTGGCTCAACTCGCCCGAAAGCGCCACAACCGAAAAGCCGCGATTGGACAGGCGCGTGGTCATCCGGCTGACCATCGCACGGGTGTTGCAGAACACGATGGCGTTGGGCGCCTCGAAATACCGCAACACGTTGATGATCGCATTTTCCGCATCCTGCGGCGCCACCGACAGTGCGCGATACTCGATATCAGCGTGCTGGCTCTCCTCGGCCTTGGTCGAGACGCGAATCGCGTCACGTTGATATTTCTGCGCCAAGGCCGCGATGGATTTTGGTACCGTGGCGGAAAAGAGCAGAGTCTGGCGCTCTTCTGGAGACTCGCCGAGGATGAATTCCAGATCTTCGCGAAACCCGAGGTCGAGCATCTCGTCAGCTTCGTCCAGCACAACGGCACGCAATGCACTCAGGTCGATCGAGCCGCGTGTCAGGTGATCGCGCAGACGACCGGGTGTCGCCACCACGATATGCGCACCGCGTCCCAGCGCGCGCCGCTCGTCACGCATGTCCATACCGCCCACGCAAGAGGCCAGCACCGCGCCGGCGCCTGCAAAGAGCCAGCTCAGCTCGCGCTTGACCTGCAACGCCAGTTCGCGTGTCGGCGCGATGACCAGCGCCAGTGGTGCGGCGGCGGGTTCAAAGCGCTCCGCCTCGTCCAGAATGGCAGGCGCGATGGCAATACCAAAGGCCACCGTCTTGCCCGATCCGGTCTGGGCGGAGACCAGCAGATCAGACCCCTCCAGCCCGGGCTCGGTGACCGCCTTTTGCACAGGGGTCAGGTCCGTGTAGCCACGGGATTGCAGGGCGTCGGCGAGGGCTTGTTTCACGTGTGGTCCGTCTCTTTGAGGGTCGTTGAATGCGGGGCGATCTGCAAAAGCACAAGGCGTCGCCACCAAAGAGCGCCACCTATACCGCCGCAGAGCTAAAGTATAGCACCGAATGCGGGCTTGCGCAGTATGTCGCGGCTGCCGGCTCTACCAGACCGGCGCTACCGGCGCATTATGTTGGGCCAGCCGTTCGAGATTGACGATGGTGGACAGCATCAACCGATCATGGCTCCAGTCGCCAGAGCGTTGCGCTATCGCCGCCAGAGCCAGCAATGTCAGAACCGTCACACCGATGATCGCGCTGCTGGTGATCCGCCCGGTGCGCGCCAGCGGTCTGGCATGCAGCATCGACAGGACCCGCCCGCGCAGCACGGTCGAGGCGCGGCACCCTGCCCGGCCAGCACGCATCGGCACCAGGCTAACCACCGGCACGCCGATCTGGCCGCGGCGGTTGTCGCGCAAGCTGTTGCGGCACACCCGGATCAGGCAATCGCAATATGCCTTGACCCCGAATCGACCGCTCGCCAGCACTTGCTGGTCGCAGGCCAGTTCGCGCAGCCGTTCAATCTCGCGGCGCCAGAAATGATAGGCCGGATTCCAGAAGAACAGCCCTCGCAGCGCCTCGATTCCCAGTGCCCAGCCCAGATCGCCCTGCCGGATATGTTGAAGCTCATGGGTGACCGCGATACGCAGATCGCTCTCACGTGCCAGCATCTCTGACGGAAGCACCACATGGTGCCGCCACAGCCCGCGCGTGGAAAACGGCACATGGATCTCATCCGTCAACCGCAGCTCAACCGCCCCGATCCGGCGCCAGAGGTAGCTGCGCTTGATCAGCCCGCGGACCCGGATCAGGCTGCGCAGGCTGCATGTCAACGCGGCGGCGCTGCCGATGATCAAAAAGGCCGCAATGGCCATCCCCGCCCAGCCTGTGGGCGCAGCGACGGCCTGCGTGAACGCGGCACGCCAGCCCAGCATCTCTTCGAATGCCACAGGTGACATCGCGATCCGGCCTTCCAGAAACTGCGCCACAGCGATGTCCGAAAGGTGCAGCACTGCGTTCTTGTCCAGCAGGCTACTGGCCCGCGCCAGATCAAGCGCCGCCTGGCACAGCGGCACCAGCGTCATGGCCGCCAGCAGCGCATAGGCCAGCCGCAACTGCGGCGCATAGGCCCCGCGCAACGGTGTCGCCCGCAGTACCGTGCGTGTCAGCAGCCAGACAACCGCAGCAAGTGCCAGCACGATGTTGGCGTCAAGATAAGCATCGAACACGTCATTCAGCCGGATCATCTCGCAATCTCCTGTCCAGAAGTGCCCGTATCTCTTCAAGGGATTCCTCTGACATGCCGGTATCATCGACCAGTCGCGCCACTAGGCTGGCGGGCGTGCCGTCAAACAGCTTGTCCGACAGATCGCGCAGGGTCTTGACCTGATAGGTATCTTTGGCCAGGATCGGCTCGTAGATCAGCGATTTGCCCTGCTTGTCGCTGCGCACAAAGCCCTTCTGCTCCATGATCCGCAGGATCGTCGCCGCCGACGTGTAGGCCAGCGGCCGCTCCGGCGCGAGCAGGCCCATCACATCGCGCACCGATCCGCGGCCCAGTTCCCACAGGTGCGTCATCAGTTCCAATTCAACATCTGTCAGGAAATCGTTCTTCTTTCTTGGCCGCATTCCGTACCCTGCTTTTCCGGTTGATCCCTCGTCTGCTCGTATCATCCAATAGACAGCATATCCGGCTTTCTGCCAAGCGCGTCGGCTCAGACCTTCCAGAAGCAGAAAATTCCCCACGCGATGCTCAGCCCCAGTGGCGCCCAGAGCGGCATACCCACCAACCCAAGCCAGGCGAGGAAGATATAGACCGTGCCCAGAAGCGTAATGAAGAGCCGGTCCCCACGGGTCGTGGTGAGGCCAAGCGCGCCCTTGCGTTCATCGCCGCCGGGGCGACGGATTTCCAGCACGGTGATGACGCCCATCGCCGCAAAGATGCCGATGAACAAGAGCAACGTGACCGGCGTCCAGGCCATCCAGAAACTTGGCCAGAGGGGCGCTGTCCACGAAAACGGCTTTTCCGCCTCCTGCGCCACGGTGCCCCAGCTGTTTTGCGCCGTTGCTGCGGCAGGCAGGACAAGCAGCGCCAAAGTCGCGATGCGTCTCATCACACCCTCCCCAGGGCAAAGCCCTTGGCGATGTAGTTGCGCACGAAATAGATCACGATAGCACCGGGTATAATCGTCAGCGTCCCCGCAGCGGCCAGCAGGCCCAGCTCATAGCCCGCGCTACTGGCGGTCTTGGTCATGGTCGCGGCGATGGGTTTGGCTTCTACTGCGGTCAGCGTCTTGGCCAGCAGCAATTCGACCCATGAGAACATGAAGCAAAAGAACGCGGCCACGCCCACGCCCGCCTTGATCGACGGCAGAAAGATGGTGACGAAAAACCGTGGAAAGCTGTAGCCATCCACATAGGCCGTCTCGTCCAGCTCCTTGGGGACGCCGCGCATGAATCCTTCCAGGATCCACACCGCCAGCGGGATGTTGAACAGGCAATGCGCCAGCGCCACGGCCAGATGCGTATCGAACAGGCCTACCGCCGAATAAAGCTGAAAGAACGGCAATGCAAAGACCGCCGCCGGCGCCATCCGGTTGGTCAGAAGCCAGAAGAACAGCTGCTTGTCCCCCAGGAACCGATAACGCGAGAACGCGTAGGCCGCGGGCAGTGCGACGCATATGGAAATTACCGTGTTCAGAGAGACATAGATGATCGAGTTTATGTACCCCCAGTACCAGGTGGGATCGGTGAAGATCACCTTGTAATTCTCCAGCGTGAAGGTGCGCGGGAACAGCGAGAATCCCGAGAGGATCTCGTTCGTGGTCTTGAATGACATCGACACCAGCCAGTAGATCGGCAGCATCAGGAAGGCGATGTAGAGGATCGGGATCAGGCTGCGCTTTTTCATGGCTCGTCATCCTTCGTCATCAGAGTGTAGAAGAGCCACGACACCAGCAGCGTCACCGCGAAGTAGATCAGGCTCATCGCCGCTGCCGGGCCGAGGTCGAACTGCCCCAGGGCGATCTTCACCAGATCGATGCTGAGCAATGTCGTTGAATTGCCCGGCCCCCCGCCGGTCAGCACGAAAGGCTCCGTATAGATGTTGAAGCTGTCCATAAAGCGCAGCAGGATCGCGATGGTCAGCACCTGTTTCATCTTGGGCAACTGGATGTGGCGAAAGACAGCCCAGCCTGACGCCCCGTCGATCTTGGCTGCCTGGTAATAGGCATCGGGAATGCTGACCAAACCTGCGTAGCACAACAGCACCACCAGCGATGTCCAGTGCCAGACATCCATGATGACGATTGTGATCCACGCCGCAGTCGGATTTTGCGTCATGTCATAATGCACGCCCAGCACATCGTTCATGAAATAGCCCAGCATGCCGATCCGCGGCAGGGTGAATATGTTCCACATCGCGCCCACGACGTTCCACGGGATCAGCATCGGCAGCGCCATCAGCACCAGACAGACCGGCACCCACATCCCCTTACGCGGCATGGCCAGCGCAATAATGATGCCCAGCGGGATTTCAACCGCGAGGATGATCCCCGTGAACAGAAACTGCCGCCCCAGCGCGGCATGAAACCGGTCCGAATTCAGCAACTCCTGGAACCAGCGCAGCCCTTCCCAGAAGAACACGTTGTTGCCAAAGGTTTCCTGCACCGAATAGTTGACCACCGTCATCATCGGGATAAGCGCGTTGAACGCCACCAACAGGAGGACGGGCAGCACGAAAAACCATGCCTTCTGGTTATGGGTTCTCATGTCGCTTCCCTTTCGGTGGCCAGCCAGCCGTCGCGATAGGCGCGGGTCTGATCCGGGCGAAAGCCCAGATGCACAGTGCTGCCGGGGACCGGCACGTCGCCTTCGACCACCAGCTTGACCGACGTTTTCCCAACAACCGCCTCGACCACATTATGCCGACCGACATCGGCAACGCGACGGACCGTTGCAGGCAGGCCCGTTTCCGCCAGTTCAATGAACTCGGGGCGTATACCGATCTCCAGCCGCCCCGCCCCGCCAGTCACCGGCCCTTCGAGCGCGACCGCATGCCCTTCGAACAGCACGCGCGCGTCGTCTTGCACCGCTGGCAGCACATTCATGCCGGGCGAGCCGATGAAATGGCCCACGAAGGTATGCGCGGGCCTCTCGAACAGCTCTACCGGCGTGCCGATCTGCACAATCTCGCCATCCTGCATGACCACCACCTGATCAGCAAAGGTCAACGCCTCGGTCTGATCGTGGGTGACATAGATCATCGTGGCACCGACGCGGGCGTGCAGTTCCTTCAGCTTGCTGCGCAGCTTCCATTTCAGATGTGGGTCGATAACGGTCAGCGGTTCGTCGAACATCACCACGTTGACGTCATCGCGCACCAGCCCTCGCCCCATCGAAATCTTCTGCTTGTTGTCGGGGCTGAGCCCTGCCGCGCGCGTGCGCAAGAGATCGGTGACATCCAGCATCTCGGCAATCTCGCCCACACGCTCGGCCACCCGCGCCTCTGGCACACCGCGATTGCGCAATGGAAAGGCCAGATTGTCGTAGACACTCATCGTGTCGTAGATCACCGGAAACTGAAACACTTGCGCGATGTTGCGCCGGTCGGGTGGCAGGGCTGTCACATCGTGATCGTCAAACAGTACCTGCCCCTCGGACGGGACCAGAAGCCCGGAAATGATGTTTAGCAGCGTCGATTTCCCGCAACCCGACGGGCCCAGCAGCGCATAGGCACCGCCATCGGACCAATCCAAATCAATCGCCTTCAGCGCATAATCTTCTGGCCCCTTGGGGCTGGGCTCGTAACTGTGCCGGAGGCCTCTGAGGGTGATTTTCGCCATCAGACCACGCCCCCCTGCGCCGCCAGCGCGCCGTCCTTACCAAAGTAGTAGCAGCCCGCCGGATCAAGATAGAATGGATGCTGCTGGCCGATCTCGAACCGGGTTACCCCGTGCGACAGCGACACCCACGCGGCATCCTGCATCTGAAAATGCGCGCTCGACTCCGAGCCGCTGACTTCCGTTACCAGCACCTTGCCGCTCAGCTGAACGGTCGCGGTTCCGCGCGGGTGGGGCGTGACGTGGTGCGGTCGCACGGCCAGCGTATACGGGCCATCGGCCAACCCCTCCTGCCCGCGCGGCACTGGCCAGCGCGCGGCATCACCCATCTGCATTTCACTGCCGGTCTTGCGCACCTGTGCCACGTTGATCGGCGGGTCGGAAAAGACCCGTGCCGCCCCAAGCGTCGCAGGCTTGCGGTAAATCTCGGCCGTCGGGCCGAATTGCACCACAT
>Ga0209344_10002052_pt1 | contig 23541 bp, 22 predicted proteins | sample Cruoilmetagenom6_FD_187293 | JGI IMG/M metagenome (GOLD analysis project Ga0209344, IMG submission 187293) | Oil polluted marine microbial communities from Coal Oil Point, Santa Barbara, California, USA - Santa Barbara Oil Seep Sample 6 (SPAdes)... | ecosystem: Environmental > Aquatic > Marine... | reverse complement strand
CTGGCTGGGCGATGCGCCGCTGGTCAGCCGCGCCGAGTGGCATGTCGCGGTCAAGGTCCGCTCGACAAGGCCGCCGCGCGAGGCGGTGATCCGCCCCTTGCCGGACGGCACAGCCGAAGTGGAATTACTGGCCGCCGAAGAAGGCGTCTCGCCCGGGCAGGCCTGCGTGTTCTACGACACCACCAGCACCCGTATTCTGGGCGGTGGCTGGATCTGGCGCGGGGCGTAATCCCCTGAGCCGGGCACGCTGACCCCAGCGCCGCCGCTGATACCCGATTTTAGAGCCGGGACAGCACCGCGCGGGCCGCGCGCAGGCCCGGCGCTTCTCCACCCTGCCCCAGCCGTTGCATGGTCAGGCGCATCGCCGCCAGTTGCGCGGTCGGATCGGCCAGCACCTTCTGCAGGGCTGCCGCGATCTTTTCGGGTGTGCAGTCGGCACCGTTGCATTCGGGCACGGCGCGGGTGTCGCTGACCAGGTTGACCAAGGTCGCGGTGTCGATCAGTAGCATGCGTTTGATAATGCTGCGCGTCAGCCAGTTCGCATCATAGGCCATGACCATTGGCGTCTCGGTCGCGGCCAGTTCCAGCGACACGGTGCCTGAAGCCGCCAAGGCGGCGGAGGCGGCAGCGAAAGCAGCGGCCTTGTCACGCTTGTAGGCTGCCGCGCTCTGCCCAGAGGGGCCGAGGATCAGCGGCGCCTGCGGCCAATCCGCAGCAATCTGGCGCACCTGTTCCGTTACGTTGCCGGTGGTCGGCACCACCAGACGTAGCGTGGGATGTGCTGCCAGAACCGGCCCCAATGCGCGGCCAAAGACCGGACCGAGCCGCGCCACCTCTCCACTGCGCGAACCCGGCAGCACCAGAAGGAGTGGCGCATCACCCAGCCCGTGCGCGGCACGAAATGCCGCCTGCTGCGGCGCGTCGGCCACAGGTTCGGTCACCACCGGATGACCGACAAAATCGCAGGCCATGCCCGCCGCCTGCATATAAGGCGGCTCGAACGGTAGCAGGGCCAGCACATGGTCGATCACCCGAGCCATTTTCTCGGCGCGTTTGGGGCGCCATGCCCAGACCGACGGGGCGACATAATGGACCGTGCGGGTATTGCTCTGGGCCTTGACGATACGTGCAACACGTAGGCAGAAATCCGGACTGTCGATGGTGATCAGCACATCGGGCCGTGTCTGAAGCACCGCCTCTGCCGTCTGCGCGATCCGGCGCTTCAGGTGTCGATACTTGGGCAAAACCTCGACAAGGCCCATCACGCTCAGCTCGTCCATGGGAAAGAGGCTGTCCAGCCCTTCGGACTGCATCAGCGGGCCGCCGACGCCGGCGAACTCCACATCTGTGAGTGTCTTCAACCCGGCCATCAGAGCGGCACCAAGCCGGTCGCCCGACGCCTCGCCCGCAACCAGGAACACTTTCATCAGACTGGCCGCGAAATGAGAAAGATGCCGCTTTGCTCCACTGCCGCCTTTACCGCCTCTGGCTCCAGCACCAGTACCTGACCTTGGGCGACCACGAGCCCCGCCAGACCGGCATTTGCGACGCCCTCGATGGTCCGCACGCCGATGGCGGGCATATCTATGCGCAGATCCTGGCCACGCTTGGGCGCCTTGACATAGACGCCGCGCTGACCGCGCTTGAGCGGCTCTGGCGTGGTGGCAATGTAGCGCAGGTTGGCGTCGGTGCCCTGGATCGTCTCGATCCCGAGGCACAGCCCGCCTGCCACTGCGCATCCCTGCCCCAGATCGAGCGGCGCGATGGCATCGAGTATATCAAGACCACGAGTGATATCCGCTTCGTCGCCCCGGCTAGGCTCTGGCCCCAGATGCAGCCCCGCGGGCGCGGTGAGGTCCGGCAGCAATTCATGCGCGCCGACGACCTCAAACCCTTCGGCCTCAAAGACCCCGATGACAAAGCGCAAGAGCGCATCGTCGCCCTTGCCCACCGCCTGCATCAGGCCCGGCGCGAGCCGCATCATCGTGGCATCAAACTGCGCCGGATTCAGCGGCGGGCGCGTCAGATCCCCTGCAAAGACCATGCGGGTGATGCCCGCATCCCGCATGGATTCGAAGATCGCGCCAAATTTCTCTAGCTGAAAGCTTTGCGACGATCCGCTCAATTCGCTCGGAATACCGTCCAGCGTGATCTGCATCGCATCCGGAAAAGCCTCGGCAAGGCGCACCGGCAGTGCGCCACCACAAGCCAGGATCGCCAGACGCCCCGCCATGCGCACGCCTCAGCCCTGACCAGGCGTCAGGAAGGACCGGTCGCTATGGCCGGTCACGAATTTGACGATGTTGCGCACATATTCGCTGTCGGTTTCCTCGCCCAGACGGCGGGCGCGGTCCTGAAACGCGCCTTCGCCCTGTGCGAGCATCTGAAATGCGGCCCTGAGGGCCGTGATATCGCTGCGCGCCACACCGCGCCGCTTGAGCCCGACAAGGTTCAGCCCGTCCAGTTCACCGCGCGGGGCCTGTACCAGACCGTAGGGGATGACATCGTTCGTCACCATCGTAACCGCGCCGATGATCGCGCCCTGTCCGATACGCACGAACTGGTGCACGCCCGACAAACCGCCCACCAGCACGTCATCCTCGATGATGCAGTGCCCGGCGATAGCGGCATTGTTCACGATGATCACCCGGTCGCCGAGGATTGCGTCATGCGCCACGTGGCACCCTGCCATCAGCAGGCAATCGGCGCCGATCCGGGTCAGGCTGCCGCCGCCCGCGGTGCCGGTGTTGATCGTGACATGCTCGCGGATACGAGTACGCGGGCCGATTTCCAGCCGGGTCTTTTCGCCCTTGAATTTCTGATCCTGCGGAATCTCTCCGACGCAGGCGAAAGAGAAGATGCTGCAGTCATTGGCGACGGTCGTATCGCCGGTGATCACGACATGGGATTTGACGACGCAATTGTCGCCCAGAACCACCTCGGGGCCGATCAGGCAGAATGGGCCAATGATACAACCCGCACCAATCTGCGCACCGGGTTCGATGACCGCGCTGGGATGTACTTGGGGTTCGGCATCGCTGCGCATCGATGTCATGCTCCGGCGAGGTCCATCATCGCAGTGAACTGCACTTCGCAGGCCAGCTCTCCTTCGACTTGGGCCACGCCGCCGAATTTCCAGACTTTCGCACCGGGTTTGCCACGCAGAGTGGTCAGTTTCATTTCCAGAATGTCGCCCGGCACCACCATGCGCCGGAACTTGCACGACTCGATGGCCATGAAATAAACCAGCATGTTGCGGTCGGCCATGTCGAGCGCGGTGCCAACCATGACGGCGGCGGTCTGTGCCATTGCCTCGATGATGGTCACGCCCGGCATGATCGGTTTGCCCGGGAAATGGCCCTGAAAATGCGGCTCGTTCATCGTGACGTTCTTGATCCCCACCGCCGATGAATACCCGTCGATATCGCGCACCTTGTCGACCAGAAGGAAAGGATAGCGATGCGGGATGATGCGCTGGATCAGGTGAATATCGGCGCTTCTGAGCGGCTCGGTCATGTGGGTCCTTTCGCGCGGGCTTTTGCCCTATGTCCCTGAAGCGTTTCTACTTAAACCTGAGGCAGGGTTAAGTGGAAACGCCGTGCACAAATCAATGTTGTGGGCGTCTCGGGACAAACTCGTGATTCAAGTTTATCCCGAAACGCTTTAGCAATTCGGCGGCCTGTGGGCAAGCAGCGTCGGCCTGGGGCGGCCATGATGACCGGTTACCGCGCAACCCCTTGGCGTTTGCACCTTTCCAGAATCAGGGAAAATGCAAAAGCTCTAGTCTTGCGCCGCACCGGGGTCTGGCGTTTCAGGCTGTTCTGCGTCGGGTGAGACTTGCGGGGCATCCTTCGGAGCCTTTTCGGGTGCATCCGGTTCTGGCGTTGGGGCCTCGCCGATGAGGCCCGTACCGTCACCGATTGCCTCGTCGACGCCGGCAATCGCCAGATCTGTGATGTCGATCACGTCGGCGCGCAGCAGGACCTGCCGGTGGTCAAGAATGACCATGCCCCCGGCATCGCGCATGATCTGCACCAGAACCGGCTCGGCCAACCGCATCAGTTGCACAGGTGCAACCTCGCGCCGTCGTTCCAGATCAAGCGCCTCGCGCTCGTTATCCTGCCGGATGCCGCGCACCTTGGCATCGAACGCATCGGCCAGATCGCGAAACTCGGCGGGGGTAACGGTTGGGCGCTTCTTGGTCAGGGCCAGTTCTTCGGCACGCAATTCCGCCTCGATCCGGCGGTTGTTGGCGATCAGACGCTCGCGCTCTGCGTGATAGTCGCGCGTCATGCGCTGCCCGGCTTGCGTGCCGTTAAAAAGAGCCTCGATATCAAGAACGAGAATCTGGCTTTGAACAGTGCCGAGATCCTGCGCCTGCCCCGCAGTCGGCAGTCCGCCGCAGATCAATGCGGCGGCCAACACCAGCCCATGCCAGACCGAACGGCCCCGCATGATCAGAATTCCGATTGAATCGTCAGATCGAACTGCTGTTCCTTGTCGAACGTTTCTTTCTGCAGCGCATGGCTGAAGTTGAACCGCAGCGGCCCGAAGGGCGATTGCCAGATCAATGCAACCCCGACAACGTGACGCGGCTTGAACCCGTTCGAGGAGACCGCAGCCCCGCCCGCAGAGGCGTCCACGTCCCAGATCGCGCCCATATCGTAGAACGCACCGGCAGAGATGCCGTATTCGTCAGGCAGGCCCAGCGGGAACTCGGCGTCCAGTTTCAGCGACGCATAGAAGTTGCCGCCCAATTGCTCGCCGCTCTGAACCGGGCCGATGCCATTGGGTTCGAAACCGCGCATGATCTGACCCGCGTAGCGATCGACCGCGCGGCTGTTCTGGCTGCCATAGAAGTGCAATGCGCCACCTTCCAGCGTTGCGCGCAACGTTACTTCTTCGTTCAGCACCTTGGTCTGTGCGATGGCGCGGACCGAACTCTTGATATATTCGGAATCGCCGCCCAGCCCGTAGAAATCCTGACCAAAGGACAGCAGCACGCCGGCATTCGGGTTCAGGCCGGTCCGGCGCGTATCGTAGGTGTAGTTATAGCCGATGCCACTGGAATAAAGACCGCCGACCGTTGACTCGGCGGCAAGGATCGCGCTCGCGCCTGTATAGTTGTCCATGTCCTTGTAGGCAGCGCTATACGAGAGGCTCAGCCGCCCGTTCTCACTGACCGGGAAGGTCAGGCTGGGACGGAATGTTCCGGTCACCGTGTCATAGAGGGCAAAATCATCGTCGGTTTCCAGCAGGCTGAAGCTGAGCCCGAAGGCTACGTCCCGCCCGAGGAATGCCGGTTCGACGAAGTCGATATTGTAGTTGATGTTGTCTGCCGCCGCAGCAATCGAAGCCGTCAGACGCTGACCACGCCCGAGGAAGTTACGCTCGGAAAAGCCGACCTGCACACCCAGACCGCCGCTGGTGGAATAGGACGCGCCAAACGACAGCGTACCGGTCGATTTCTCTTCGACATCAACATCCACCACGACCTGATCGGGGCGCGAGCCTTCGCGGGCATCCACCTCGGCATTGGCAAAAAAGTCCAACGCACGGATACGCTCTGCCGCTTCGCGGATGGCGCGCGGGTTGAACGGGTCACCCTCAACGGTGTCAAACTGACGACGGATCACACGGTCGAGCGTGGTGGTGTTACCTTCGATGTCGATACGTTCGACAAAAACGCGCGGGCCGCGCAGGATCACGAATTCCACATCCAGTGTCAGATCGCGGTCGTTGCGGGTGATCCGCGGCTCGACCCGCAGGAAATCATGGCCCTGCCGGATGCCCAGACGTTCCATCCGCGCGATGGAGTTTTCCACGATCGAAGGGGAATAGATGACGCCGGGGCGCACTTTCAGCGCGGCCTGGTAATCCTCGGCTTCTACACCGGTCATCTCGCTGACCGTGGTGATCTGGCCAAAGCGGAATTGCTGCCCTTCCTGAACATTGAAGGTCACGAAATAGGTATCGCGTTCGCGCGCCAGTTCGGCATTCACGCCGGTCACACGGAAATCGACATAACCACGCGCGGCGTAGAAATCGGCCAGCACCTGCTTGTCGAATTCGATCCGGTCCTCGACGAAGGTATCGCGGTTGACCAGCGCACGGAAAATGCCGGTCTGCTTGGATTGCAGAACGCGACGCAGGCGACGGTCCGAGTAAGCGCGGTTGCCGACGATGCTTATCCGCTGCACCTCGATCTTGCGGCCCTCGAAAATCTCGAACACCAGATCGACACGGTTATCGCTGCGCCGGATCACGCGCGGGGTGACACGGGCGGCACTGCGTCCGGTCTGGGCATAGGCATCAATGATGTTGGCAGCGTCGCGTTCGGCCTTGGCGGGGTTGAACACCTGCCGCGGCGCGCTTTCGACCATTCCGACGAGGTCCTCGTCCTTGATCCGCTTGTTGCCCTCGAAATTGATCTTGGAAATTGTCGGGTATTCCTTGACCCGGATTTCCAGCGTGCTGCCGCGCGGATTGATCGCCACCTCTTCAAAAAGGCCGCTCGCCAAAATGCGCTGATAGGCATCGTTCAGTTCAGCGGCGCTGATGCTCTGGCCGCGAGCGATTCCCGCATAAGTCAGGATAGTGCCCGCCTCGATCCGCTGATTACCCTCGATCGCAACCGAGCTGAAGCGATAGTTTTGCGCGCTGGCACCCGAAGGCAAAAGCGAAAAGCAAAGAGAAAATAGAGAGATAAGTACCAGGGAGGACAGTGTCTGCCTCATGGTCGAAATTGCCATTCGCCCAAGGCGCAGGTCACACTTATAATTCATTGCTCAAACCCAGTCTGCCATCCCAGTTGAAATGTCAGTAACGGGTCTGTCAGGCCTTGTCAAAACGCCAATGGCACGCTGTTCGCGCCTGTTGTCGCAAGGGCGCAGTGACACGCCCGGCCCGTCAGAGCGAGGCGATGTAGGACGCGCCGAAAAGCGCGACGCCGATCGCCCCGAGATAGAGCATCCGGTCCCTGTTCAGATCGACAAGAAGGCTAAGGCCGCGGTATCCGCCAATGAGCGTTTGCATTTGATATCCTCTCACGAATCGAACGTTGATAGAGAATATTGGCATCCGAATATGGCGCGGAACGGCGCATAAATGTGGCCGAAATATGGCGGATTCTCGGGGCTGCAATAATCATTGCAACCCCGCCCCGTTCAGTAACTGCCCGTCAGGGACAAAACAGATCCTGTGTCAGAGCAAAGAACATCAACCCCAGAACCAGCGTCAGCCCGGCGGTCATCAGGATCCGCAGCGCACGGTCGCTGGGCGGTCGGCCGGTCACCGCCTCGTAGGCGTAGAATACCAGATGCCCACCATCGAGCACCGGGATCGGAAAAAGGTTTAGCAGGCCGACAGCAGTCGACAGAACCGCAATGAACCAGATGAAGCTCTCGACCCCTTGGCTGGCCATCGCACCCGAGACCTGGGCGATCCCGATGGGACCGGACATGTTACAGCTGCTGATTGCGCCGGTAATCATGTGATACAGGCCCGACAGCGATCCTTCGATGATCCTCCCGGTTTGCACGACACCGCCCGTGACCGCCTCGAACGGGCCCAGCCGCTCGGTTCCCGGCTCGAACGCCCAGCCGCCTGCGATTCCGATCCGCCACTGTGTCGCGAAGCCGCCCTCATCCTGCTGTTCGTCGGTCGCACGCGGCTTGAGCGCGAATTCCAGCATTTCACCGTCGCGCCACACATCCAGCCGCAACACCCGTCCGTTCGAGCTTTCGACAATTTCCTTCAATTGCTCAAAGGTGGCGATGGGGCGGTCGTCAATGGCCGTGATCACGTCGCCCGGCTTCATGTCGATGGAATAGGCCGCCGATTGCGGCGCCAAGCGGCTCACGATGGGCGGCAGCGGATGCGGGCCGATCGCTGTCTGCTCGACCCCGTCGCGCAGGATGCGGTATTCGACCAGCGGTGCATCCGGCAGGCTTTTGCTGAACGCCTCGTAGCTATCGGGCTCATCGGCGGTCGGCAGCGGCACGCCGCCCGCCGCAAGCAACTGGTCACCCGGTTGCAGGGTCACGCCTTCAACCGGCATGGGTTTCAGCGCGCCGATGCTGATCGGGTCGGTGGGTTTGCCCTGCGTCATCATGATCGCCGCAAAGACGAGGATCGACAGAACGAAGTTGAATACAGGCCCGGCCGCCACTGTCGCCGTGCGCGCCCAGAGCGGTGCGCCGTGCATCGTCTGACGCAGCCGCACCGGATCGACCTCGGCCATTTCCATGACTGCTTCATCCTTGCCGCTGGCAGCATTGGCGTCGCCCAGAAACTTGACATAGCCGCCGAACGGCAATGCGGCCAGTTGCCAGCGCGTGCCGTGCCGGTCCACCCGCGACCACAGCACCGGGCCAAACCCGAGACTGAACACCTCGGCCTTGATCCCCGACCAGCGGGCTACGATGTAATGGCCGTATTCATGAATCGCGACGATCACCGACAGGGCGACAACAAAAGCCACAAGCGTCATGAAAACACCGCCAAACTGCGGTAAAATCGTGGAAATATCCAAAACCCCGTCCTAACCGGCCCTGCGGCCTACCTGCATATCCATGTGTTGCCGTGTAACGTGGTCCACGGACTGTACTCTTTCAAGCGTGATTTCCGACACGGCAAGCTCCGGATGCCCCGCCAGCCCGTCCAGCGCGGATTGCACGAGGTCCGCCATCGCCATGAAACCGATATGCCCCGCGATGAAGTGGTCGAGCGCGCGCTCCTTGGCGGCATTGAATACCGCGCCGGTCAACCCGCCAACTGCCATAACCTGCCACGCCAGCCCAAGCGCGGGATAGCGCGCCGGATCGGGGGCGGCAAAATCCAACCGGCCGATTGTTGCCAGATCGAGCGCCTCAACGGGCAGGTCGCGCCGCGTGGGCCAGTTAAGCGCATAGCCGATCGCGTGGCGCATATCGGGCGGACCAACATGCGCCATCAGCCCGCCGTCACAGAATCCGATCAGCGCATGGATGATGGATTGCGGGTGGATAACCACTTCGATCTGCTCTGGCCGAAAACCGAAAAACTCTTTTGCTTCGATGACTTCCAGCGCCTTGTTGAACATGGAGGCGCTGTCGATGGTGATCCGCTGGCCCATCGCCCAATTGGGATGGGACGATGCCTGCGCCACGGTCGCCGCGCGCATCCGCTTCAGCGGCCAGTCGCGGAACGCGCCGCCGCTGGCAGTGATGATCACCCGGCGCGCGGTCGCGATATCTTCGCCGGTCAGGGCCTGAAATATCGCCGAATGTTCGCTGTCTACCGGCAGGATGCGCGCGCCCGTGGCCTGCGCGCAGGCCATCAACAACGGGCCGGCCGTGACCAGCGATTCCTTGTTTGCCAGCGCCAGCGTGCCGCCGTTTTCCAATGCCGCCAGTCCGGGTGCCAAACCCGCCACCCCGACTATGGCGGACATGGTCCAGTCTGCCGGGCGCTGTGCCGCCTCGATCAACGCAGCGGCCCCTGCCGCCACCTCCACGCCGCTGCCCGCGAGCGCCGCGCGCAGGGGAACCAGCAGATCGTCATGGGCGGTCACCGCCAGTTCCGCGCCAAACGCCCGCGCATCCGCCGCCAGTTGCGCAATATTGCGCCCGCCGGTAAGCGCCACCACCTGGAAAGAGCCCTTCGGCGCCCGGCGGATCAGATCAAGCGTGTTCTGCCCGATGGAGCCCGTCGCCCCGAGGATCGTTACGCGCCTCATGTCAGCCCCGGCATCAGGCCCAAGCCCCACAGCAGGCTGGCCGCCAGTGCCGCGCCGAGCATCGCATCGAACCTGTCCAGAACGCCGCCGTGACCGGGGATGAGGTTCGAACTGTCCTTGACGCCGGTGTGCCGCTTGATGGCGCTTTCGGCGATGTCGCCCATCTGCCCGGTGAAGGCGACCAGTACCGAGATCGGTGCCAGCATCGGCCCTGCCCCGGTCACGAATCCGAAAATAACGCCGATCACCGCTGCAGCCACCCAACCGCCGATCGTGCCAGACCATGTCTTTTTGGGGCTGATGCGCGGCCAGAACTTGCGCCCGCCCAATGTCTTGCCAACAAAATACCCGGCCACGTCCGAGGCGATGACGACGCAGATGACCCAAAGTATCCACGGCAACCCGGCCACCTCGCGCAGCATCACCATCGCATGACAGGCCAGCAGGATCGCGGCGGTGAATCCGACATAGCGCCAACGCTCATGCCGCAACTGCCCCATCCCGACAAGGGCCGCGCCGATGAGTAACGGCAGCACCAGCAGCCCCGGCAGCAACCAGGCCAGCACCAGCGCACCACCGGACAACAGCGCCAGTTGCACCGGCAGGCCGCGCGCGGCGGGTGCCAACATGCGCACCAGTTCCCACACCATCAGGCTGCCAGTGATCCAGACGCCAATGGCAAAGACATAGCCACCCGCCCACAGCCCCAGCGCGGCAAGAACCAGCATCACCACTGCCGAGAACACCCGCGGTCCCAGATCGCTCCAGCGCGCAGATGTGCTCATGCCGGCACGCTCACAGGTTCACGGCACCGAAACGGCGCTCGCGTTTGCCATAGCTGCCGACCAGCCCGGTGAATACGTCACGCGTGAAATCGGGCCAGAGCGTGTCGATGAATTCATACTCGGCATAGGCCGATTGCCACAGCAGGAAGTTCGAAATCCGGGCCTCACCACTGGTGCGGATCACCAGATCGGGATCGGGCAGAACATGGGTGTCGAGATACCGCGTCAGCGTGGTTTCGGTAACATCCTCCGGAAACAGCTGACCAGAGGCCACATCCTCGGCCAGCCGCTTGATCGCGCGGCTCACCTCGTCGCGGCTGCCGTAATTGATCGCGATGGTCAGATGCACCCGGTCATTATGCGCGGTCATCTGCTCCAGTTCGTCCATCAACGAAGTCAGCTTGTCATCCAACCGCACCCGGTCACCGATGAATCGCACGCGCACGCCTTCATCGCACAGCGCGCGCGCCTCCTTGGTGATGTAGCGGCGAAAGAGGCTCATCAGCCCGGCGACTTCGGTCTGGGTGCGCTTCCAGTTTTCCGTGGAAAAAGCAAATACTGTCAGGTACTTGACGCCCAGATCGGGGCACGCCTCGACGATCTCGCGCACGCGTTTCGCCCCGGCATGGTGACCGAACAGCCGCGGACGACCTCGCGATTGCGCCCAGCGACCATTGCCATCCATGATGACAGCCACATGTTTCGGCCCTCTTGGCCTTGTCTGCTCTTTTTCCTGGGCACCATCGGGCATCAAACTTGCATGATCTCCGCCTGCTTCGTCTCCAACTGCTTGTCCACCTGAACAATCAGCCTGTCGGTCAGCTCCTGCACTTCGGTCTCCCAGAACTTCTGGTCATCCTCTGACATGCCGTCGGCCTTGGCCTTCTTGATCTGGTCCATCCCGTCGCGGCGAATGTTGCGGATCGCGACGCGGGCATGCTCGGCATATTGCGAGGCGACCTTGGTCAGCTCACGCCGGCGTTCCTCGTTCAACTCGGGAATGGGCAGCATGATGATCGTGCCGTTCATCTGCGGATTGATGCCCAGACCGCTCTCGCGGATCGCTTTCTCGACCTTGTTCACCAACCCCTTGTCCCAGACATTGATCGTGACCATCCGCGGCTCGGGTACGTTGACTGTGCCGACCTGGTTGATCGGAGTTTTCACGCCATAGGCGTCCACCATCACCGGCTCCAGTATCGAAGCCGAGGCCCGGCCCGTGCGGAGCGAGGCAAACTCGGTCCGGAGCGATGCGATCGCGCCCTCCATCCGGCGCTCCAGATCAGCGGTATCAATTTCGAAGTCGTCGGCCATATTATTCTTCCTCTTGGAGGTCGCGCGCGTCTGCGCCCGACCTTAACGTTAGCTGTGCACGGTTGTATAGGTGCCTTCCCCGGCCAGAATGCCCTTGAAGCCGCCCGGCTCGTCGAGGCTGAAAACGATGATCGGCAGGTTGTTGTCGCGCGCCAGAGCAATGGCGCTGGCATCCATCACCTTCAAGTGCTTGGCCAGCACGTCGTCATAGGTAATCCGCTCAAAGCGTACCGCATCGTCATTGGTCATCGGATCCTTGTCATAGACGCCGTCAACCTTGGTGCCCTTCAGGATCGCCTGGCAGGCCATTTCATTGGCGCGCAGCGTGGCGGCCGTGTCGGTGGTGAAATACGGGTTGCCAGTGCCTGCGGCAAAGATGCAGACGCGTTTTTTCTCAAGGTGGCGCACCGCGCGGCGGCGGATATAGGGCTCGGCCACCTCATCCATGCGGATTGCCGAAATGACCCGGCAGAAGACGCCCATCTTTTCCAGCGAACTCTGCATTGCCAGCGCATTCATCACGGTGGCCAACATGCCCATGTAATCAGCTGTTGTACGCTCCATCCCCTGCGCGCTGCCCTGCAATCCGCGAAAGATGTTTCCGCCGCCGATGACCATGCAGATCTCGACGCCCATATCGTGAACGCTTTTCACTTCGCGGGCGATCCGCTCTACCGTCGGTGGATGCAGGCCATAGCCCGCGTCCCCCATCAGCGCCTCCCCCGAAATCTTCAGCATCACGCGTTTGAAAGTGGTTCTGGGGGTATCGCCATCGGTCATGTGTCGCGCTCCAGTTGGGGTCCCGTGTCGTCGCGCGCAAAATGTCCCAAACACCGGCCAAGTTCAATGCAATAAACCCGCCTCTCGTGGAAACCACGGCCGCCACTCGCATCGGCGCGCGTGATGGAGTAATCGAAGCCCATGAAATGGTCACGCGACATATCCCCCGAGCAGCCAGTGCTGATCGCCGGGCCGACCGCCTCCGGCAAATCGGCGCTGGCGCTGGAGATCGCCGAGCGTCAGGGCGGCGTGATCGTCAATGCCGACGCGCTGCAGGTCTTTGACAACTGGCGCATCCTGTCTGCCCGGCCCTCGCCTGCGGAAGAGGCGCGCGCGCCGCACCAGCTCTATGGTCATATCCCGCATGACGCCGCGTATTCCGTCGGACACTGGTTGCGCGAGGTTGCGCCATTACTGCGCGGGCCGGAGCGAGTGATCATCGTGGGGGGCACCGGGCTCTATTTTACTGCGCTCACCGAAGGACTGGCAGATATCCCGCCCACACCTGCGCCGCTGCGCGCCGAGGCGGACGCGCTGCGCAGGCAAGGCGATCTGGACCGGATGATCGGCACACTTGATGATGCGACAAGGGCGCGAATCGACATTGCCAACCCGATGCGCGTGCAGCGCGCCTGGGAAGTGCAGCAGGCCACCGGGCGCGGGCTGGCCGCGTGGCAGGACGCAACGCCGCCGCCCCTGTTGCCGCTGGGCAGCGCGCGGGCGATCGTGCTTGATGCACCCAAAGACTGGCTGACTCCGCGCATCGAGGCCCGGTTTACCCAAATGATCGCCAACGGGGCGCTTGACGAAGCGCGTGCCAACATGGCGCTGTGGGATCCTGCGCATCTCTCTTCCAAGGCGATTGGCGCGGCTGAACTGATGGCCCATCTGCGCGGCGAGATGACCCTGGATGAGGCCACCCGGGCAGCCGTGATCGCCACCCGCCAATTTGCCAAACGCCAGCGCACCTGGTTCCGGGCCCGCATGAAACGCTGGGATTGGTCAACCTGTAGATAAAATGTGGGTAAAACAGCAGCCAACGAAAAGATTTCCCTAATACAACCATTTCGAATGACAAGCGCCGGAAAATGTGAGATTTATTGACTAATTTCGATAAATCATCATGAGGCCCGGCAGCGGCGATGATTGACAGACCGCAGATCCTCACCCTCACACAGTGGATGCATGGCGCCGCATGGCGGCTGCAACTGCAGCATGCGCTGGATCATCACGCGTTGGTCTGGGTCACTCGTGGTCAGGCACGCGCCACGGTTGATGGCATTCGCCGGGGTGTGGGCGCCCACAATGCCCTGGCCATCCCGTCCCGGACGCTTTTTTCTTTCGAGATGGGTGTGCAGTGTTTCGGCCTTGTCTGCCTCATCCCTCCCGGTGGCCCGACCCTCATGCCCGACCGGGCACAGCATCTGCGCATTCGCGAGGTCAACGCGCAGATGGAACTGACCGCGCTGCTCGATTCGATGCAACGCGAATCGAATCAGCCGCGCGAATTCTCGGATGAGGCGCTCGAGGCGCATGCGCAACTCATGACCGTGTGGCTGCGCCGCGCCATGATCGCGCACGAATCCCCTACCCGGCCGAATGCAGCGCAGCGCTTGGTGACGGCGTACTCGGCAATGGTGGCGTGTGACTATGCAACGCCCAAGCTGATGGCCGACTATGCCCGAGATCTGGGGGTGACGCCGACCCACCTGACGCGATCGTGCCGCCAATGCTCCGGGCTGACGGCTGCCGAAATGCTGACCCAGTGCAGCCTGCACGCGGCGCGCGTCATGCTGGAAAACGGTGACGATTCGATTCGCCATGTCGCAGTGCAGTTGGGATTTCGCAGCGCGGCCTATTTCTCGCGCTTCATCCTGCATCATACAGGACATACGCCTTCGGTGCTGCGCAAGGCAGCAAAGTCCAAGAAGGCCGCGTAGGATGTTGCGTGGTAAATGATAGCGCGCAGATGGCTGGGTTTGGCGTCAGCCGTTAACTAGCTGCCCCAAATTACTTTTACGTAATTCCTGGTCTCACTGTAGGGCGGCACACCACCGTATTTCTTGACCGCTGCCGGCCCTGCATTATAGGCCGCCAGCGCCAGTCGCCATGAGCCGAATTCACGATATTGCTGCGCCAGATAGCGCGCGCCACCTTCGAGGTTCTGCTTGGGATCGTGGGGATCGACCCGCAGCACCGCCGCGGTGCCCGGCATCAGTTGCGCCAGCCCGATTGCGCCCTTGTGGGATCGTGCCGTGGGCTTCCAGTTGCTCTCCTGCTGGATCAGGCGCAAAAACAGGTCTTCGGGAACATTGTGGCGCTGCGCCGCTGCCTTGGCCAAGGCCAGGTACTGACCGCGATAGCGCCCATCATAGGCTTGGCTCGAACTGCCCCACTTGGTCGGCGTGTTGATCTTCTTGGGTTGCAGGCGCACGGACGCCTTGTATTGCTTGGCCGCGCGATTGTCCAAAACGCTGGTCTGCGATTTGAACTGCTTCACGCGGTTCTTGGTCGAAAGAATATCTGCCTGGCCCGCCGAAGCAGTTGACAGGCAAACCATCAACGCGGCTGAAACGACTTTTTGCATGTCTTGATAAAGTCCCGTCCCCAAACTGCAGAGCATGATACTGATTTCGACAGCAATTTCCAGCATCAGGATCGACAATCGGCAGCATCCCGCACGATCCGGTGCATTTTACGCCAATTTTAACCTTCCCTTCATGCGCTTGCGATGATGTAAACGCGCAAACCAATCTGATGCAGACGTTCAGGGAGACAATCATGGCGGGCTCGGTAAACAAGGTAATTCTCATCGGCAATCTGGGCCGCGACCCCGAGGTGCGCACCTTCCAGAACGGCGGCAAGGTGTGCAACCTGCGCATCGCCACCTCCGAGACGTGGAAGGACAAGAACACAGGCGAGCGGCGCGAGCGGACAGAATGGCACAGCGTCGCCATCTTCAACGAGGGGCTGGTGCGCATCGCCGAGCAATACCTGCGCAAAGGGTCCAAGGTTTATATCGAGGGCCAGTTGCAGACCCGCAAATGGCAGGACCAGAGCGGCGCGGATCGCTACAGCACCGAGGTTGTGCTGCAAGGTTTCAACGGCACTCTGACCATGCTGGACGGCCGTGGCGAAGGTGGCGGCGCCGGCGGCGGTAGCCCCGACACTTATGGCGGCGGTCAAGGTGGCAGCCAGGGCGGCGACTATGGCGGCGGCAGCAGCGGCGGCCCTTCGTCGAGCCAAGGTGGCCCGGCACGTGATTTCGACGATGAGATCCCATTCTGATCGGGTTTTAACCGCTATTTAGGGAATTTCCGGCACTTGGAGGGCGATGCAAATTGCCCTGAAGCCCCTGGCTCAATCCCCCGCCTTGCCAGGCAACGCGATACAGCAGCATCCGCATTATGCGGGTGCTCTTGGCGCTGAGCTTGAAGGTGCAAGCGGCGGAATTTCGGCGCGATGCCAGTTACTTGGGACGTGCCCAATTCGTCATCCGCCGACTTGGCCCAATCCGAATCGCGTGGCTACCGCGCGACCCGGTCTTTAACAGCGCAGTGCGCCCTGGGGCTGGACCGATTCAAGCTGGGCTGCGGCGCTCGGGCCCGTCATACCGGGCCAACCATGCTTGCCGCGCGGCTCTGAGCCGTTTGTGTTCGTGACGCAGCGATCCCGCCTATTCCTCGCTTTCCCTCTGGCTTTTCTCCCGAGGCCCGTATAGGGCGCAGAAAACATCTGAGGAACGCTCTAAATGGATCTTCGCAATATCGCGATCATTGCCCACGTCGACCACGGCAAGACAACACTGGTGGACGAACTGCTGAAACAATCCGGCGCATTCCGCCAGAATCAGGCAGTGGATGAACGCGCGATGGACAGCAACGACCTTGAGCGAGAGCGTGGCATCACCATCTTTGCCAAGCCCACTTCGGTGGTCTGGAAAGGCACGCGAATCAATATCGTCGACACCCCCGGCCACGCCGATTTCGGCGGCGAGGTGGAGCGCATCCTGAGCATGGTTGACGGCGTGGTGTTGCTGGTGGATGCGGCCGAAGGCCCGATGCCACAGACCAAATTCGTGACTTCCAAGGCGCTCGCGCTTGGCCTGCGGCCCATTGTCGTGCTCAACAAGGTGGACAAGCCGGACGCTGAACCGGACCGGGCACTGAACGAATGTTTTGACCTGTTTGCCAATCTGGAAGCCGATGACGACCAGCTCGATTTTCCGCATATGTATGCCTCGGGGCGCTCCGGTTGGGCCGATCACGAGCTAAATGGCCCGCGCAAGGATCTCAGCGCGCTCTTTGACTTGGTTGTGAACCATGTCCCCGCGCCACGTCAGATCAAGCAGCAGGACGACGATTTCCGCATGCTCGCCACCACGTTGGGCGCCGATCCGTTTGTTGGCCGCCTGCTGACGGGCCGGGTCGAGAGCGGCCACATCAAGGTGGGCGCAACCGTGCAGGCGCTCAGCCGCGTCGGCCAGAAAATCGAGCAGTTCCGCGTAACCCGCATTCAGGCGTTCCGCGGCCTTGCCAGTCAGGACATCGAAGAAGCCCAGGCCGGCGATATCGTCAGCCTGGCAGGCATGTCCAAGGCAACCGTGGCCGACACGATCTGCGCGCTCGCCGTTGATACACCGCTGGCCGCGCAACCGATTGATCCGCCGACGATCACCGTCACTTTCGGGATCAATGACAGCCCCCTCGCGGGCCGCGACGGTAAGAAGGTGCAGAGCCGGGTGATCCGCGATCGCCTGATGAAAGAGGCCGAATCGAACGTTGCCATCAAGGTTACCGACACACCCGGCGGCGAGGCTTTCGAGGTCGCGGGCCGCGGCGAATTGCAGATGGGCGTGCTGATCGAGAACATGCGCCGCGAAGGCTTTGAACTGAGCATATCCCGCCCGCAGGTCGTCATGCGCGAAGGTGAGAACGGCGAGCGGCTGGAGCCGATCGAAGAAGTCACCATCGACGTGGACGACGAGTACGCCGGCGCGGTGATCGAAAAGATCACCGGCACGCGCAAGGGCGAGATGACCGAGATGAAACCGGCAGGGGCGGGCAAGACGCGGATCATCGCGCATATCCCGTCGCGTGGCCTTATCGGCTATCACGGCGAGTTTCTGACCGACACGCGTGGCACAGGTGTTCTGAACCGCGTCTTTCACAGCTGGGCGCCGTACAAAGGCGCGATTCCGGGCCGTCGTGCAGGTGTTCTGATCTCAATGGAAAACGGCGAATCAGTGGCTTATGCCCTGTGGAACCTCGAAGACCGCGGCCGCATGTTCATCGGCCCGCAGGCCAAGATCTATACCGGCATGATCATCGGTGAGCATAGCCGCGAAAACGATCTCGAAGTAAACCCGCTCAAGGGCAAGAAGCTGACCAACGTGCGCGCTTCGGGCACCGATGAGGCCGTTCGCCTGACCACGCCGATCGAAATGAGCCTGGAGCAGGCCATCGCCTATATCGATGACGACGAACTGGTCGAAGTGACACCGAACGCGATCCGCCTGCGCAAGCGCTACCTTGATCCGAACGAGCGCAAGAGAAAGTCGAAAACTGCCTGAGCCGGTATAGGCCACGCCGTAAATCACGCGGGGCCAACCGACGGTTGGGCAACGAAAAAGCCGCTACACTCAGGTGTGGCGGCTCTTTCATGTCCACTAGTTCGTGTTAGCAAACCGGATAGGCGCCGCGTTCAATTCCGGGATTTGATCGTTTCAGCCAGCCAAAAGGCGGGGTCAGACAACAACCGGCGCGGCGCGTCGGTGCTAAACCGCACGACGCCGCAGATCACTCAGACGTTTCGACCACCAGAAGCTCGCGTTCAGACGCGCCGCGGGCATGGCTTAACGCCTCTTGATACTCGGGCGAGTGATAGCACGCTTCGGCCGCTTCAAGACTGGGAAAGCGCGCCACGACATTGCGTGGGCGGTCCTTGCCCTCCAGCTGCACGTAGCGTCCGGCGCGGGCGATGAAATGCCCGCCGTGCTTGGCAATCGCGGGGCCGGCCAGCGCGGCGTATCTGCCGTAGGCCTCTTCATCAGTTACGGTCACATGGGCAATCCAGAGTGCAGGCATGGTCTATCCTTTCAGCAATGTCCTGACAGCATCGATCGCGGCATCGGCATTGGTCACATCGCGCCCGCCACCTTGGGCCATATCGGGGCGGCCACCACCGCCCTTTCCCCCCAATTCCACCACGGCGCTCTTGACCATATCCACCGCTGACACGCGGTTCGTCAGATCATTGGTCACGCCCGCAGCCACGGCAGCCTTACCGCCCGTGTCGGCGATCAGCAGGACAGCGCCGCTGCCGATTCGTGTCTTGTGCTCATCAATCAGCGCGGGCAGGTCCTTGCCCGATACACCGTTCAGCACCTGCGCCATAAACGGAACGCCACCGATATCCTCGACTTCTACCGCACCGCCCTGCCCGGCCCCGCCGGCCATTGCCAGTTCGCGGCGCAACTGGGCGACCTCGTTGGTCAGGGCCTTGCGCTCGTCCATCAGGCCACGAACCCGGTCCAGCACGTCATCCGGTTGCGCCCGCAGCTCCTGCGCCAAAGACGCGACACGGTGATCCTGTTCGCTGAGATAGCGGAACGCATCCGCACCGGTCAGGGCCTCGATTCGCCGGACGCCAGCGCTCGACGCTGAGTCGCCTAAGGTGACAAACACGCCGATATCGCCGGTTCGCGCGACATGCGTACCGCCGCACAGCTCGATCGAATAGGTCGCGCCATCGCTGCCCTTGCCCGATCCGGGCTGCGTGCCCATCGACACCACGCGCACCTCGTCGCCGTATTTTTCGCCAAAGAGCGCCTGAGCCCCCAGCGCGCGCGCGTCATCTGGTGTCATGATCCGCGTCTCGACGGTGTCGTTCTGCCGGATATAGGCGTTCACGTCATCTTCGACCTGTTTCAGCTCCTCCGGCGTCAGCGCCTTGGTATGGCTGAAATCGAACCGCAGCCGGTCCGCGGCATTCAGACTGCCGCGCTGCGCGACATGGGCGCCCAACACCTCGCGCAGTGCCTCGTGCAGAAGGTGTGTGGCCGAGTGATTGGCGCGGATCTGGCTGCGGCGGACATGGTCCACCTCAAGCTGTGCCGCATCGCCCTTGGCCAGCGTGCCCTTTGATACCGTCGCGAAATGAATGAACACGCCCGCTACTTTCCGACAATCGGTGATATCGGCCACTGCGTTTTCGGTGCGTATGGTACCGGTATCGCCCACCTGTCCGCCGGATTCGGCATAAAACGGGGTCTGGTTGAGCACGATCTGTACCGTGTCACCGGCCTTGGCCTCGGCGATCAGCGCACCATCTTTCACCAAGGCGCGGATCTGGCCTTCGGCCACTTCGGTGTCATAGCCCAGAAAATCGGTCACACCCTCGGTCTCTGCGATGTCGAACCAGATGTCGGCATCCGCCGCCTCGCCCGATCCCGACCAGGCCGCGCGCGCCTTGGCCTTCTGCTCGGCCATGGCCGCATCAAAGCCGTCAGTGTCGACCCCCAGCCCCTTTTCCCGCAGCGCATCCTGCGTCAGGTCCAGTGGGAAGCCGTATGTGTCGTAGAGTTTGAATGCCGTCTCACCGGGCAATTCCCCGCCTTCGGGCAAGTCGACGATGGCATCGTCCAGCATGCTCAACCCCCGGTCAAGCGTCTGCTTGAACCGCGTTTCTTCCTGCTTCAGCGTTTCTTCGATCAAGGCCTGCGCATGTCCCAACTCGGGGAATGCCTGCCCCATCTGCGCCACCAGCGCAGGCACCAGCCGGTACATCACCGGATCCTTTGCCCCCAGCAAATGCGCGTGCCGCATCGCACGCCGCATGATCCGGCGCAGCACATATCCGCGCCCCTCGTTCGACGGCATCACGCCGTCGGCCATCAGGAACGAGGTCGAGCGCAGGTGATCCGCGATCACCCGATGATGCACATTTCCCGGCCCGTCCGGATCCTGGCTGGTGACATGCGCGCTGGCCTCGATGAGCGCGCGCATCAGGTCGGTATCGTAGTTGTCGTGCTTGCCCTGCAACAGCGCGCCGATGCGTTCCAGCCCCATGCCCGTGTCGATCGACTGCATGTCCAGATCGCGCTGCGAGCCATCCTCGAACCGCTCATTCTGCATGAAAACGAGGTTCCAGATCTCGATGAACCGGTCGCCATCTTCCTCGGCGCTGCCCGGTGGCCCGCCCCAGATCTCCGGCCCGTGATCGTAGAAGACCTCGGTACAGGGGCCGCACGGGCCCGTGGCCCCCATCGACCAGAAATTGTCGTCCGTTGCGATACGGATGATCCGGTCATCCGGGAGGCCCGCGTATTTCTTCCAGATGTCCGCGGCTTCGTCATCTGTATGGTAAACCGTGACCAGAAGCTTGGATTTATCCAGGCCGAAATCCTTGGTCAGCAGGTCCCAGGCATAGGGAATCGCCTGTTCCTTGAAATAGTCGCCAAAACTGAAATTGCCCAGCATCTCGAAAAAGGTGTGATGCCGCGCGGTATAGCCGACATTATCCAGATCGTTATGTTTTCCGCCCGCGCGCACACATTTCTGGCTGGTCGTGGCGCGGGTGTAGTCGCGGTGTTCGACCCCGGTAAAGAGGTTCTTGAACTGCACCATGCCCGAGTTGGTGAACATCAGCGTCGGATCGTTGCGCGGCACCAAAGGAGAGCTGTCGACGATCGTATGATCGTTGCGCTCGAAAAAGTTAAGAAAGGTCGAGCGGATTTCATTCAACGTCGGCATGGGTATCTCTTTCCGGGTAGTGGGTCCCTGTGATTTATCCGCCCCTGCCCGCCCTGTCCACCGCAAGAAAATATGCCCCCCGAAACCCATGAAAAAACCCGGCCGCAAGTGCTGGCCGGGCTTCTGATCTGTCAATCGTCGTCGGCGGTTATGCCTCCAGGATGTCGCTTCCGTCATCCGTTGCTTCGGGCATATCGAATTCAAGCCCGTGCGCGGCCCTGATCTTGTCCTCGATCTGCAACGCGATGCGGCTGTTTTCCTTCAGAAACGTCTTGGCATTCTCGCGCCCCTGCCCGATCCGCTCGTCGCCATAGCTGAACCAGCTGCCGGATTTCTCCACCACGCCAGCCTTGACCCCGAGATCGAGCAACTCGCCCATCTTGCTGATGCCCTCGCCATACATGATGTCGAATTCCACCTGTTTGAAGGGCGGTGCGACCTTGTTCTTGACCACTTTGACGCGGGTGGCGTTGCCGACCACCTCATCACGATCCTTCAGCGCGCCGATGCGCCGGATATCCAGCCGCACCGAGCTGTAGAACTTGAGCGCGTTGCCGCCGGTCGTGGTTTCGGGGCTGCCGAACATGACGCCGATCTTCATGCGGATCTGGTTGATGAAGATCACCGTGCACTTGGTCCGGCTGATCGAGCCGGTCAATTTGCGCATTGCCTGGCTCATCAATCGCGCATGCACACCGACGCTGCTGTCACCCATGTCGCCTTCCAGCTCGGACTTGGGCGTCAGGGCCGCAACGGAATCGACGACGACCATGCTGACCGCACCCGAGCGCACCAGCGTATCGACGATCTCCAGCGCCTGTTCGCCGGTATCTGGCTGGCTGATCAACAGCTCGTCCAGATCGACCCCCAGTTTGCGCGCGTATTGCGGATCAAGCGCGTGTTCGGCGTCGACAAAGGCGCAAACGCCGCCCTTTTTCTGCTCTTCCGCCACGCAATGCAGGGTGAGCGTCGTCTTGCCCGAGCTTTCTGGGCCAAAAATCTCGACAACACGGCCCTTTGGCAGGCCGCCGATCCCCAGTGCGATATCCAGCCCCAGTGATCCGGTGGAGGTCGATTCGATATCCTGAATGGCGTTTTCGCCGCCCAGTTTCATGATCGAACCCTTGCCGAACTGCCGCTCGATCTGCGCTAGCGCGCTGTCGAGCGCCTTTTGCTTGTCCGCGCTTTTTTTGCTGTCCATGCTGAGTAAATCTGCCGTTGCCATTTTCATTCCTGCCCTTATCCCACACCCGCATGCGGGCGGCAATTGCTGCATTTGTTCACATCTTGTTCTGCAGTACATGCAGACAAAACGAGAACATTTCAAGTGATTTGTTCACGGCCCCACTTTTTCCCAATTGTGTTAAAGAGTAGTTTACGAGGATCACAGGAACGGGCAGAAACAGGATTATCGCACGTATGTTGGTGTTTAATAAAGAGAAATTGGTATTTCTGTCGGTCCCCAAGACCGGAACCACCGCTTGGCAGGCCGCTCTTGGCGCGCGGGCATCGATGGTTGTAAGCGATCCGCCGGAACTGAAACACGCGCCGGTTTTTCGCTACAACCGGTTCTTTCGTCCCATGCTTGAAAAATTCGTTGGTGAAGGGCTGGATGTGATCGCGGTCATGCGCGAACCGATCAGTTGGCTGGGAAGCTGGTACCGCTACCGCCAGCGCCCTTTTCTTGACGGCCACGCCAACAGTACGGCGGGGCTCAGCTTTGACGACTTCGCGACAGCCTACATGAAAGGCAAGGCGCCCAGCTTTGCCAATGTCGGCGCGCAGTCCAAATTTCTGGAACCGACACGCAACGGCACGGCCGTTACGCATCTGTTCCGTTTCGAAGACCAGCCGGGTCTGATCGCCTTTCTGGCGGACCGGTTGCAATGCGAGGTCACGCTGGAGCGCCGCAACACGTCAACCGGGGGCGCGCCCGTGGCAGGCCCTCCCCAGCTTTCGCCTCAGGTGGAACGTCGATTGCGCCGCAAGTTCGCGCCGGACTTCGCGCTTTGGGAAGGGATCGGTGCCAATGGGACCTATACTCCGGTCCCGGTGCCTTCAATTTAGAGTATCCGTCTTGATCAAGCTGTTTTCGGTGTCCATTTGCGGTTTTGCTGGACGAGTGCGTTTGCCAATTCGATCATCTTTCGCATGAGCGCTGTCAGGGCGACTTTCGCAGGCTTTCCGGCTT
>Ga0209344_10002050_pt1 | contig 23561 bp, 17 predicted proteins | sample Cruoilmetagenom6_FD_187293 | JGI IMG/M metagenome (GOLD analysis project Ga0209344, IMG submission 187293) | Oil polluted marine microbial communities from Coal Oil Point, Santa Barbara, California, USA - Santa Barbara Oil Seep Sample 6 (SPAdes)... | ecosystem: Environmental > Aquatic > Marine... | reverse complement strand
AACAATAATCTCCACAGTACTTGTCGCTGCGTTAGTCATTTGTCTAGTATGACTAACTGCTATGTATATTGGACTGAGGCAGCGAAGGGCTCATCCGAGCGCCCTACTGTAAAAGTACCTTATTACTCTTACGTAGTATTTAACCTCAACTCGGGTTAATGGACTTTATAACCAATTGATTTATTGCGTTATTGTTTAAATTATTCGATATCTCTTTTAAAGCCATCGCTTAACGATGCCTCAATGATGAAATTTAAGTGCTTAGCAAGGCATTTATACAAACCAATAGCGAGCTATTGGGCGTAAAAATAACGCTGATAGGCGCTTAAATAGCATTATTGAGTAAAGTAGCTTAACCCGAGTTGAGGTTATTTCGATAAATATGTTTGATAGTTAAATGAAGGGTAATGCCGGCAGATGCCATCCATGAGTAACCTTGCCTATTTTAGTCATCCTGCTCGTTTCCTAACGAGTTAACTTTACCCTTAAAGTGTCCTTAACAAGCCATCCCAACTCATTACTGTTGTCGATAAGCAAAGTAACTGAATGTTAATTTTCGTTTATCATTGAGCTTTCGTTTTTAGAAAAACCTGGCTTAATTTTTATTGTTGTACCCTCACCTCAACGTTATTAACTAAGTTTTCTTAGTCGTATATTTTTACAATATAAGACTTTTGACGATAAGTGTTACCGCCATGATGAGCTTCATTTTGTGATTAACCGTAACATTATAAACCGTTCATATTGCTACGGAATTCTTTGTTGTCGATGAATGTTTGATTGTTATACGTATTTTGATCTAGCTTGCTCTACTTTTGCGCTACAGAGCAACTCTGGTGTTAACTTCGCGACCCACCTCTTTTTATTTATATTATAAATGAACATATAAGAACTATTAATTTTTATTATGACTAATATCCGTATAGGATTTGCTCAATGTTAAGCAAAACATAACCTTGCAAATGACTATTTCCCTTGCCCGGTTAATGGGCTGGAAAGAAAAATTATAAAACCTAAAGCGACCTCAACTAAGTTATGAGGAATAGCTGAACAATAAAAAGTAGGATAATTAGATGTATAATAAAAATGATAAAATCCAAGGGTATGATGATGTCCTATGGACTGCGATTGCAAATGAAGAAAAGCGTCAGGAAGAGCATATCGAGTTGATTGCATCAGAAAACTACACAAGTCCCCGTGTTATGCAGGCGCAAGGTTGTGGACTAACTAATAAATACGCCGAGGGTTATCCTCAAAAACGCTACTACGGCGGTTGTGAGTATGTTGATGTTGTTGAACAACTAGCAATTGATCGTGCTAAATCGTTGTTTGGCGCAGATTACGCCAATGTTCAGCCACATTCCGGTTCCCAAGCTAATGCCGCTGTATATATGGCGTTATGTGAGCCTGGCGATACTATACTAGGTATGAGTTTAGCCCATGGTGGTCATCTGACTCATGGTTCTAAGGTAAGCTTTTCGGGCAAGATCTATAACGCTATTCAGTACGGTATAAACGAAGCAACCGGCGAGATTGATTACGATCAAGTTGAAGCACTGGCGTTGGAACACAACCCGAAGATGATTGTAGCTGGGTTCTCTGCGTACTCCCGTATCGTTGATTGGTCTCGTTTCCGTGAGATCGCTGACAAGGTTGGTGCTTATCTGTTTGTTGATATGGCACACGTTGCCGGTTTAGTTGCTGCTGGTCTTTATCCTAACCCAATGCAGTTTGCTGATGCCGTTACTACGACAACTCATAAGACTTTGCGTGGCCCACGTGGTGGTCTTATTTTAGCAAAATCTAATCCTGAACTTGAGAAAAAATTCAACTCAGCAGTCTTCCCTGCTGGTCAGGGTGGCCCTCTGATGCACGTAATCGCTGCTAAAGCGGTGGCGTTTAAAGAAGCATCTGAGTCTAGTTTCATTGAATACCAGACTCAGGTTGTTAAAAATGCGAAAGCAATGTCTGAGGTGTTTATTGAACGCGGTTATGAAGTTGTTTCCGGCGGTACCGATAATCACCTGTTCTTGTTGAGCCTTATCAAACAAGGACTGACAGGTAAAGATGCCGATGCAGCTTTAGGACGTGCCAATATTACCGTTAACAAAAACTCCGTACCTAATGATCCACAATCACCGTTTGTAACTTCTGGTTTGCGTATTGGCTCTCCAGTTGTGACTACGCGCGGTTTTCGTGAAGAGCAGTGCCGTCAGCTGGCTGGCTGGATTATTGATTTGTTGGATGTTCTGGCGCAGCCTGAACAACTCGAACAGAGAATATCCGAAGTCAAAGAGCAAGTGAAAGCACTGTGTGCTGATTACCCGGCTTATGGCTAAATTTATTTCTTGATAGTTACCAGCAGCCGACCCTGCTGGTTTAGCTACTCCCTGTAATCATCCGGTTACAGGTAACTAATGGGAGCTGATGATATGCAGCGTTATTCAGGTTTTGGACTGCTTAAACACAGTCTTACTCATCATGAGAACTGGCAACAAATTTGGCGTAATCCAACGCCAAAGAAAAAATATGATGTAATTATAATTGGTGGTGGTGGGCACGGCCTAGCTACAGCTTACTATTTGGCCAAAAAGCACGGTATAACTAACGTTGCGGTAATAGAGAAAGGTTATTTAGGCGGAGGTAACACTGCGCGTAACACGACTATTGTACGCTCTAATTACCTGTGGGATGCGTCGGCGCAGCTGTATGAACATGCAATGAAACTGTGGGAAGGCCTGTCTCAGGATCTGAACTACAACGTGATGTTCTCACAGCGTGGCGTACTTAACCTAGGTCACACGCTACAGGATATGCGTGATATTGAACGTCGAGTTAACGCGAATCGCCTTAATGGCATTGATGGTGAAGTACTGGATCCACAGCAGATCAAAGAGATTGTTCCGCATATGGATTGTTCAGGTGATAGCCGTTATCCCATTCTGGGGGCTTCTTGGCAGCCACGTGGCGGTGTTGCTCGTCATGATGCGGTTGCTTGGGGCTATGCCCGCGGTGCCGATTCATTTGGTGTTGATTTGATCCAACAGACCGAAGTGACTGATCTAATTATCGAAGATGGCACTATTATTGGTGTTAAAACTGATCGTTATGGCGACATTAAAGCTGACCGTGTCGGCGCTGTTGTCGCGGGTAACTCGAGTGTCGTGGCCAAGATGGCTGGTTTCGAATTGCCACTGGAATCACATCCATTGCAAGCACTGGTTTCCGAACCAATCAAACCTGTTCTGGATACGGTTGTTATGTCTAACCATGTTCACGGTTATGTCAGCCAGTCTGATAAGGGCGATCTGGTCATTGGTGCTGGTATCGATGGTTACACTGGATATGGTCAGCGTGGTTCTTATCCAACGATTGAGCATACTGTTCAGGCAATCGTGGAGCTGTTTCCTATTTTCAGCCGGGTACGCATGAACCGTCAATGGGGCGGTGTCGTAGATACCTGTCCGGATGCTTGTCCAATAATCAGTAAGACTCCGGTTAAGAATCTGTTTTTTAATTGTGGTTGGGGAACCGGCGGTTTTAAAGCCACTCCAGGCTCTGGCGAAGTCTTTGCTGCTTCGCTAGCTACAGGTGAAATGCACCCATTAGCTAAACCATTTTCGATGTTTCGATTCCATAACGGCGCGCTGATTGACGAGCACGGCGCCGCTGGCGTAGCTCACTAAGAGAGGTAATTCAATGTTTCATATCTATTGTCCTAATTGCGAGGAATATCGTGAAGAAGAAGAGTTTCACGCCTCAGGTCAGGCGCACATTCCGCGCCCGCTAGATCCTGATTCCTGCAGTGATAAAGAGTGGGGTGAGTACATGTTTTTTAGAAAAAATCCTCGAGGTATACATCATGAACTATGGGTTCATGCCGGTGGTTGTCGCAAGTTCTTCAATATAACTCGTAACACCCAGACCTACGAAATTAAAGAAGTCTACAAGATTGGCGAGCAGCCATCTGTAGTTGCTAAGTAATAGGAGCGGAATGATGACACAGAAAAACCGCCTCCATAATGGAGGTCGTATTGACCGCTCCAAGCCGATGACGTTTACCTATAATGGTAAGCAATATAAGGGCTGTAAGGGCGATACACTGGCATCTGCCATGTTGGCTAACGGCATTAATGTCGTTGGCCGTAGTTTTAAATATAGCCGTCCTCGGGGTATTGTGGCCTGTGGTGCAGAAGAGCCCAATGCGGTACTTCAGCTGGGCGCCACTGAAGCAACACAGGTGCCTAACGTGCGTGCGACGCAACAGGAACTGTTTGATGGCCTAGTAAGCAAGGCAACCAACGGCTGGCCTAGTGTTGACACCGACGCTATGGGCTTAATTGGTAAGATCGGTGGTAAGATGATGCCTCCTGGTTTCTACTACAAGACCTTTATGTACCCACAGTCGATGTGGCCTACCTATGAGTCGTTGATCCGAAAAGGTGCAGGACTTGGTCGTTCGCCACTGGTAAATGATCCTGACAGCTATGACTCCCTTAATCAGCACTGTGACGTTCTGGTTGTTGGTGCAGGTCCTGCCGGTTTAGTTGCCGCACTTACTGCTGCCCGCAGTGGTGCTCGTGTAATTATTGCTGATGAGCAGAGTGAATTTGGCGGCAGCTTGCTAGGCAGCCAAGAAACACTTGATGGTAAGCCTGCCTCTGACTGGATTAATTCGGTAGTTGAAGAGTTAAGTAGTTTTGACAATGTGATTTTGTTGCCCCGTTCTACTGTTAACGGCTATCACGATCACAACTTTGTAACCATTCATCAACGTTGTACTGATCACTTAGCAGATATCGCACCCGTTAACCAAGTCCGTCAGCGTATGCATCGTGTTCGCGCCAAATGGGTTATTCTGGCAACCGGTGCCCATGAGCGTCCGTTGGTTTATGCTAACAATGATGTGCCAGGTTGTATGGTGGCTAATGCTGTCTCGACCTATATCAATCGTTACGGCGTAGTTCCGGGCGAGAAATTGGTGGTAATGACCACCAATGATTACGGTTATCAGGCGGCGTTGGACTGGCATGATGCTGGCCGTGAAGTTGTTGCCATCGTTGACACACGTGCCATGCCCAAGGGTGATCGAATCGTTACGGCCCGTCAGCGTGGCATAAATATCATTACTGGCAGTGCTGTGATTGATGTCCAAGGTAGTAAACGTGTATCCGGTGTATCTGTAGCACCTATCAATGCAGACGGTACTAAATTGACCGGTGCTGTAACTAAGATAAACACCGATACGGTTGCCACATCTGGCGGCTGGAGTCCGGTTGTTCACTTATCTAGCCACACAGGCAGTCGTCCTATCTGGAATGAAAAGGTAGTTGGTTTTGTACCTGGTCCGACGGTACAAAAACAGCTGACTGCAGGTGGTATTAACGGGAGTTATCATACCGGAGATGCGTTGTTAGAAGGTTTGAAAGCAGGTTTAAAAGCGGTGGCTGAAGTTGGCCTGATTGCTGCTGAAGTTGCTCTGCCCAGTGTTGAACAAGTGAAAGAAGGAACGCCAATGTCCTTGTTCCATGTTCCACACGTTAAATCAACTGCTCAGGCACCGAAACAATTTGTAGATTATCAGACTGACGTAACCGCGGCGGGTATTGAGCTAGCGTGTCGCGAAGGGTTTCAATCTATCGAGCATATTAAACGATACACTGCGATGGGCTTTGGTACTGATCAAGGTAAGCTGGGTAACATTAACGGCATGGCTATTGCCGCAAAAATACTAAACAAGTCGATCCCAGAAACGGGTACTACGATATTTCGTCCTAATTATACACCGGTTACTTTTGGGGCTATTGCTGGTCGTAATTGTGGGCCGTTATTTAATCCGAAACGTTTCTCTGCAATGCATCAGTCGCATCTTGAAAAGGGGGCTAAGTTTGAGGATGTTGGTAACTGGCAACGACCTTGGTACTTCCCTAAAGAAGGTGAAAGTATGCAGGAGGCACTCAACCGTGAGTGTGTCGCAACTCGAGAATCTGTTGGTATTCTAGATGCATCTACGCTAGGTAAGATTGATATTCAGGGTAAAGACGCCCGTGAATTCCTTGGCCGCGTTTATAGCAACGCTTGGGCTAAGCTACCTGTTGGAAAATGTCGTTACGGCCTGATGTGTGGTGAAGACGGTATGGTGTTCGACGATGGGGTATCTGCTTGTCTGGGAGAGAACCATTTTCTAATGACCACGACTACCGGTGGCGCTGCGCGCGTTCTAGAATGGTTAGAAATTTATCACCAAACAGAATGGCCTGAATTGGACGTTTATTTCAATACAGTGACCGATCACTGGTCAACGATGACCATTTCTGGCCCAAACAGTCGCAAGTTGTTAGCGGAACTGACGGACTGCGATCTGGACAACGAGAGCTTCTCGTTTATGGATTGGAAACAAACGACTGTAGCAGGTGTTCCTGCGCGTGTATTTAGGATCTCTTTCACTGGTGAATTGTCTTTCGAAATTAACGTGCAAGCCAACTATGGCCTACATGTATGGGAAAAACTGTTTGAGCACGGTAAGAAGTATAATCTAACGCCTTACGGTACTGAATCTATGCACGTGCTACGTGCCGAGAAAGGCTTTATTATCGCGGGTCAGGATACTGATGGTTCGGTTCACCCGTTCGATCTAGGCATGGGATGGTGTGTTTCGAATAATAAACCATTCAGCTTCATAGGTAAGCGTGGTATGAATCGTGAAGACTGTACTCGTGAAAACCGTAAGCAACTGGTTGGCCTAAAAACTAAAGACCCTAAAACGGTCATTCCGGAAGGTGCACAGGGTGTCTTCGACCCTAAGGCTCCGATTCCAATGCCGATGGTGGGACATGTCACTTCAAGCTATTGGAGTGCTAACCTTGGTCATTCCGTCGCAATGGGCTTTGTTTTAGGTGGCCTGAGCAGGATGGGTGAAAGTGTTTATTACCCACTGGCCGATGGTACTGTGATTGAAGCTGAAATTTGCAGCCCAGTCTTCCTCGATCCAAAAGGAACACGTCAAAATGTCTGATTTAAGTGTAATGTTACCAGAACAAACCGCAGCGACTAAAGCGGCGATTATGAACCAGCTACCTGGTGCTGAGATCCAGGGGAAGTCTCCACTGCATCATGCTCAGTTGGATACCCTGGCTAAACAGGGACCGCAGCAGGGAGGGATTTACCTGCGTGAAAACAAATTACAGGGTCACCTGACGCTGCGGTGCAATGCGGCCAATACCGAGCAATTAGCGGCTGTTGAGCGAGTGCTGGGAGTGGCTTTACCATTACAGCCACTGACGTCTGTTGAAAATGGTGGCTATTCTATACGCTGGATGTCTCCAGACGAATGGTTGATTATAGTGCCTGGCCTAGAAACTTTTGCCGTGGAAACTAAATTCCGTGACGAAATGGGCGGTCATTACTCACTGGTGAACAGTAGTGGTGGCTCCACCATTCTTGAAGTGTCTGGTACTAACGTATTAGAAGTGCTGAAGAAGTGTACGCCGATAGATCTGCATTCTAGCCAGTTCCCTATTGGTAAAGTAGTGTCTACTTTGTTTGCCAAAAGCAACGCTATAATTCGCCGGACTGGCGAGCAAAGTTTCGAGTTGGTTATTCGCCGTAGTTTTGCTGACTACATATGGCTCTGGTTACAAGACGCCTGTAGTGAATATGGTTTAGTCATTAAGGCTTAATAGCTCCTGTTCCTACCATGATCCTGATTGTTTTATACAGGATCATGGCAGTTCGTAAACGTAGAGGTTGTTTTATGATAAACAAAAAGAAAGCATGGATATTCACGGCCAGCTGTCCAAGTGTTTTGGGGACAGTTGATTTAGTTACCCGCTATATGGCAGAAACCAAAAATTATATTGAAGAAATCCATTCTTTTGATGACCATTCGGCGAAGCGTTTCTTCATCCGGATCGAGTTTCAACCACAAGATGACAATTTTAATGCCGAAAGCTTTAGCGAAGGCTTCGCATCACGCGCTACAGAATTTGATATGCAATGGCAGTTGACGACGGCAGTGCATCGACCTCGGGTAGCTATTCTGGTCTCAAAGTACGATCACTGTCTCAATGACTTATTGTATCGTCATCGTACCGGTCAACTTAATATTGATATTGCGGTGATCATATCCAATCATCCAGATCTTGAACCGTTGGCTAAATGGCATGATATTCCTTATTACCATTTACCTATTACTAAGGATACTAAGCCGCAGCAGGAAGCTGAGATTATTAAACTAGTAGAAGAATATAATACAGAACTAGTGGTTCTTGCCCGTTATATGCAAGTGTTGTCACCGAAACTGTGTGATCACTTAGATGGCTGGGCGATTAATATTCATCATTCTTTATTACCGGGTTTCAAAGGCGCGCGTCCTTATCACCAAGCATGGGAAAAAGGCGTGAAAATGGTCGGTGCTACGGCACACTATGTCAATAACGATTTGGATGAGGGACCCATTATTGCTCAAGGTATCCAGCATGTTGATCATGCATACTATCCTGAGGATTTAATTGCGAAAGGACAGGATATCGAACGGATGACCTTGTTCAATGCGGTACGTTTTCACATCGAAAAACGGGTATTTCTCAGTGGTAGTCGCACGGTTATTTTAGGTAATTAAGTAACGAATGTATGAGGTCATTGGCTCATGCCAGATCTCTAACGCTTTACCAGATGCGCCAAGAGCGCAATGGAGTTTGTATGTCAATTAGTGTTTTTGATCTTTTTAAAGTAGGCATAGGCCCATCCAGTTCCCATACGGTCGGTCCTATGATCGCAGCAGCTGATTTTGCTAGCCACCTGGAGTTGATAGCCGTTATCGAGGATGTGACGCGGATACAGGTCGACCTCTATGGTTCACTCAGCGCTACCGGTGTTGGTCACGGTACCGATAATTCAATTGTAGTTGGGCTGATGGGGAAGCGTCCTCATAACGTCGATCCTGATGCTATCCTGCCTGAAGTAGCAGCACTGAAAGCGTGCAACAGTTTAAAAATCCTGGGGAAGTATCCGATCGAATTTGTCTGGTCGCGAGATATGAATCTACTGGAAGATAATCTGCCCTACCACCCCAATGCGATGCGCCTGAGTGCTTTTGACTCTGCTGGCAGACCATTGTATGAAAATACCTATTATTCTATCGGTGGTGGTTTCGTTATCGATGAAAGTGAAGCAACCGCAGATGCACACTTGGTACCACAGGTTGAACTGCCTTATGCCTTTAATAACGCGGTTGAGCTGTTGGCGCTTTGTAAGCAGCATAACCTGAGCATCGGTCAGTTGATGATGAAAAACGAGCAGGTTTGGCGCAGCGAAGCAGAAATACGTGACGGACTGAAGATAATCTGGCAGGCGATGAAGGATTGTATTGCTCATGGTCTTCGTAAGGAAGGCACTCTACCTGGTGGTTTAAACGTAAAGCGTCGTGCTGCCGCTCTACACCTATCAATGAAAGAAACGGTTAATCCTAATGTGATCACTTCCACCTTGGGAGCGATGGATTGGGTTAATCTATATGCGCTGGCTGTCAATGAAGAGAATGCCGCCGGTGGTCGTATGGTAACAGCACCGACCAATGGCGCCGCCGGGATAATTCCAGCAGTATTGATGTATTACATGGAGTTTACCGAACATGCTAGTGATGAATCTCAAGATGACGCTGTAGTAGACTTTATGTTGGCTGCCGCAGCTATTGGTGCACTGTGTAAAAAGAATGCATCCATCTCTGGTGCTGAAGTAGGCTGTCAGGGTGAGGTTGGCTCAGCCTGTGCAATGGCCGCAGCTGGATTGTGCCAAGTTTTGGGAGGAACACCAGAGCAAGTTGAAAATGCTGCCGAGATTGGCCTTGAGCATAACCTAGGCTTGACCTGCGACCCCGTAGGCGGTCTGGTTCAGGTGCCTTGTATCGAGCGTAATGCTATCGCGGCAATGAAAGCTATTAATGCGACTCAGATATCTTTGCATGGTAATGGCGAACATTTTATCTCACTGGATAAAGTCATTAAGACCATGTGGGAAACCGGCATGGATATGAAGGATAAGTATAAGGAAACCTCTCGCGGTGGCTTAGCGGTAAACGCGATTGAATGTTAACTTTTAGCCTGAATATACGATAAGTTGAATTGAAAGTCGTGGATTAATCGTATTATGCACCGTTTATTTGATCAGCATGTTTTGTCGAGGTAATACCTCGGTGATCTGTCAGGTACCAGATCGCTGGCCATGTGGGCAGCGTGGCGTTCCTCGCTGCTGTGATCTTGCTAGCGACGGCCAAAACTGGTACAACATTAGATACCATACTAAAGAGGATGGCCGCATTTTCACTATCACGCGGCTTGTGGCCAGTGGTGACGATTGCCAAATAAAAAACGGTGAGCATAAGCAGCTATTAAATAGTAAATTTTAAATATTAAGGCTATGTTGCCACCAAGGAAGTTGTAAAAATAAGTGTGTAAATGCTCATTGTCTATAGTCTTAATAACGGATTAAATGATGAGTATTTCAATGAATAAATAAAAAATACAAGTACTTGCCAATGAGATGCTAAAGAAGTAAAAACACCTAATGTTCTAACCAACTGTGTACAGTGCTCACCAAAATGACTGTTGCAGCCGCTTTAAAGCCAGAGATGAACTTTCACCTTGATTACGACAAAAATCAACCTACAGAGTCTGGTAGCGAGAATAGCCGCATAATTATGCAACTAAAACGCTAAAAGGTGATCATGGCGAAATCGAACTCCCCCCCCGAGATCTCCTGTGTCCCCCATTAGAAGACTCAGGTCAGCGGCAAAGCTATATTCCTTAATCTTTTAATCAAGTATTTTTAGCCAACAGGCTTTATCAATTTATTAGCTGTTATGCACCTAAAATTTCTTGGTGTAGTGTCAATTAATATGCACCCGTCACCCAAATAATAGCAATTGAATTAAGTAATAGAGCAATGATAAGTGAAGATAAATATTCAACAGCAAGGCGCTTGATTGAGCAATAGCAGGCTATTGGGATTGAAAGCAACGCAGATATTGGCTATGTAGACCACCTTTGAATGAGTGATTATTTATTTCAATTGGATAATAAGGCTTTATCGTTAGTTATTAAATAGATAACAACTGCCCTTTGCAACTTCTGCCTCATAAATCAATTAGATCACGTCAGTATATTATTCAAGAGTTACCGATACTGCCGTTTGTATCACCAGAAAAAATTCCTTAGGTGGTTAATAGTTTGCTTGATATGGCATGGTCATTATAGTCTCCCAAGCGTTACTTTCGTTAAACCCTATATCTTACCGGTCGATACCCATTTAAATTATTAATGAACATATTTGTTGTATTAATTTCTATTATGCAATATCAGGTGCTAGTGTGATTTAACAGCAGCAGCTCAGCTTGCTTTTGTAACATTAAAAGTATGAATACTAAACTCAATTAAATTAGAAAAATAAGAGGATTACAAAAATGCACATGCCACAAACATTGTCTATTCCAAATGGAAAGAAAGTTCACCCAACTTTTTCCAAAGCAGAGTTAAATTCCCGTCTGGATAAGCTACGCCGCTATATGGCTGCAAATAACTTAGAAGCAGTGTTGTTTACTTCATACCATAACATCAACTACTACAGTGATTTTGTATACTGTCGTTTTGGTCGTGATTATGGCTTGGTAGTTACCCTAGATTCTTATACTACTATCAGTGCAAATATTGACGGTGGACAACCATACCGTCGTAACCAACTTGGTGATAACGTGGTATACACCGACTGGCAGAAAGATAACTTCTTCTATGCGGCTAAGCAACTAATCAAAGATGGTGGGCAAGTCGGTATCGAATTTGATCATGTCCAATTACAAACTTTGGAAAAAATCAAGTCTGCATTACCTGCTTCAACATTCGTAGATATTGGTATTCCAACCATGAAAATGCGCATGATTAAGTCTGCTGAAGAAATTGCACTAATTAAGCACGGTGCCCGTGTTGCTGATATTGGTGGTGCTGCTATTCGTGACGCTATTGCTGTCGGTGTACCTGAATACGAAATTGCTTTAGCTGGTGTACAGGCTATGGTACGCGAAATCGCAGGTACTTTCCCTGATGGTGAATTGATGGATACTTGGGTCTGGTTCCAATCAGGGATCAATACCGATGGTGCTCATAACCCAGTAACTAGCCGTAAGGTTGAAGCCGGTGACATCTTAAGCCTTAATACGTTCCCGATGATTGCTGGTTACTACACCGCTCTAGAACGTACATTATTCAGTGAGTTTGCTTCAGATCGTCATCTAGAGCTATGGGAAATCAACTGTAAAGTTCATCGTCGTGGTCTAGAACTCATTCGTCCTGGCGCTCGTTGTTGTGATATTGCTGCTGAACTAAATGAAATATTCTTGGAACACGATGTGCTGCAATATCGTACCTTCGGCTATGGTCATTCATTCGGTACTTTAAGCCATTACTATGGTCGCGAAGCTGGATTAGAGCTACGTGAAGATATTGATACGGTAATCGAACCTGGCATGGTTATATCGATGGAACCAATGTTAATGCTTCCTGAAGGGTTAGCTGGCTCTGGTGGTTACCGTGAACACGATATCTTAGTCGTGGGCGAAGATAGTGTTGAAAACATAACTAAGTTCCCTTTTGGACCTGAACACAACATTGTTAAAGGTTAATTCCACACGTTATATTGAGCCCGTTGGACAAGATGTATGTCTAGTGTCAAAGGAACTGGCAAGTCGGTATGCTAGCAATTAAGCAATGCATACCTGACTAAACCAACGGGAAAAGTTCAAATATAATTTTCAGTTTCAATCCCAGGGGAAGATTCATGGTTATTAATAGTGGACCAATCAAGGGCATTAACCCTTACATAGTTTTTATATCACTTGCGTTAGTAATATTATTTACATCCTATACACTGTTTGCTCCTGAGCAAGCAGCCCAAGTTATCGATCAAACCCGAACTTTCATTACTGTTTCAGCCAACGGCTGGTATGTTAGTCTAAGTGCTTTTTTCCTAGTGTTTTGTTTATGGTTAACATTCAGTCGCCATGGCAAACTTCGTCTAGGTAGCAATGATGAACGTCCAGAATTTAGTACTTTTGCCTGGTTCTCGATGCTTTATGCAGCAGGACAAGGCATAGGTATTATTTTCTGGTCTATCGCTGAACCGATGTTCCATTTCTCCAGCGGCACGCCTTTTGGAGATGCGACACCTGAAACATTGGCGGCGGCAGAAGAAGCCATGAAGGTAACGTTCTTCCATTGGGGCTTAAATGCCTGGGCAATTTATTGTGTGGTCGGCGTGTCAATGGCATTTGTCTGTTATAGATTGAAAAAGCCCCTGAGCATTCGTTATACCTTGTACCCTCTGTTGGGAGAAAAGGTTAATGGTTGGGTTGGCGTAACCGTTGATGTCATCGCCGTTTTCGCAACCTTATTTGGCATAGCGACATCTCTAGGCTTGGGTGTACAGCAGATTAATGCTGGCCTCCATTCAATTTGGGACATCCCTCAAAATCTTCAAGTTCAGTTAGTCTTAATTGTAGTTATCAGTGGTTGTGCACTAATATCGGTTATGACTGGATTGAAACGAGGCATTAAGTACTTGTCTATTGGGAATATGTGGCTGACCGGTCTTTTATTGGCATTCTTCCTGCTGTTAGGACCCACTGTTTACATTGTGAAATTGCTGGTTACTTCGATGTTTGATTATTTTGCAAGTCTATTTTCAATGAATACCTTTATCGAAGCAGCACCTCAAGTTGCAGCTGATGCAGACGCAAGCTGGAAGAGCATGTGGCAAGGCTGGTGGAGTGTGTTTTATTGGGGCTGGTGGATATCATGGGCACCTTTCGTTGGTGTTTTCATTGCTCGAGTTTCACGTGGCCGTACTATTCGTGAGTTTATCATCGCTGTCGTTGGTGTATCTTCTTTACTGTCTTTCGTCTGGTTAGCAGCCTATGGTGGCACAGCTATGAATATTGACCTTACAGGCTCTGGTGGTATTGCTGATATCGTTAAAAATAATGTGGCCGATGCCTTGTATGCAACTATTAATGGCATGGATTTAGGTTTCATGAGTTACTTGGCGACGATAGCGGGTACGTTACTTGTGTCTACTTACTTTATCACCTCATCGGATTCAGGTACTCTAGTACTCACGACCATTATGAGTGAAGGTAATGAAGACCCATTAAAACGTCATCGTATATTCTGGGGCGTTATGCAAGGATTATTAGCTGCCGTATTGTTGATATCTGGTGGTAGCGCTGCGCTTAGTACATTGCAGACTGCCTCTATTACAGCAGCCCTACCATTTTCAGTGCTAATGGTGTTTATGTGTATTGCTTTAGTAAAAGGTGTAATGGATGAATCACGCAAAGAAAGCAGCTCAGCGGCAGTGCTGGCTAAAGGAGATTGTTAAAAATGGTCATATTGGCTGAACTTGATTGGAAAACCTATGAGGCGCGTATTGCCGGTGGTGAAGCAGTAATACTACTTCCTATCGGGGCAATAGAGCAGCACGGACCACATATGTCGATGAATCCCGACGTATTGATACCTCAGGCTATTTCAGAGGGAGTGGCAGAGCAACTACAAAATGGTCTGGTTGCACATCCGATTTCGTATGGGTATAAGTCACAAGTAAAATCCGGTGGCGGTAATTTCTTTCCTGGTACTACTTGTATTAATGGTAAAACCTTGATTGATATGATCCATGATGTTGTTGTTGCTTATGCTCGTCATGGCAATCGTAAGTTCGTTTTGGTGAATGGTCACTACGAAAATTCGATGTTTATCGTCGAGGGTATTGATCTAGCGTTAGAAAGTTTGCGTCGTGATGGTATCGACGCAAACGTGATGCTACTTTCATACTGGGACTATGTTACACCAGACACTATTAAGGAAGTATTCCCTGATGGTTTCACCGGCTGGGATGTAGAGCATGGAGGCGTGCTAGAAACGTCTCTTATGCTACACCTTCATCCTAAACTGGTGAATATGGACAAAGTCATCGATCATGATCCAGCGACTTTTCCGCCCTACGATATGTACCCCTCTGATAAGTCTTGGGTAATAGAGAGTGGCACCTTATCCTCCGCCCGTAAAGCTACCCCCGAAAACGGTAAACTGTTATTGGATGTATGTGTAGCGGGTATCACAGAAAGCGTAAAAGAGCGTTTTGAGGTCTAGTTGATTCGACTCCCCCGGTTAAGGAATAATAAACTTAACTGGGGAACAAAACGTAAAAAACATTCCAAAAACTTAAACTCGATGCTATTCCTTTAGTGGTTGAGCAAAATTATTCACAGGCGAAAACGACCAAGCGTATTGGGGGTAACCCCCAATACGCTTGGTCGTTTGGACTTCCCAGATTTCACTAGACAGTTTCTAGTTCAGAAAAGTACGCTTCCTCAAATTTAGCAGGGGAAACGCCTGGAAATGGAGCGCGAGATACTAAAAAAACGCTCTTCTTTACCAAAGAAACGAAGTAAAATATTCGTTCATTATCCAACATAATAAGATCAAAACCGTTTACGAAGTGGCTATGCCGCGGAGAATTTCTTGATGAACAAAATATTACGTAACTTATTGAAAAATAAAATAAGTACGAAAGTAGGCGTGATAAATAAACGCTTAAAGCAGCTTGGGATGATACCTATATGATGAAAGTACTAACTGCTGGCTTTACATCGGTACTATTTTCACCCGCTTGCCCTAGCAGGATATTGCATATGCAAGCTAAAAAAAAATTTCATGCAAAAATAGTATTAACTTTAACGACTTTGCTTTGCTTTTATTTAGCGCCGAGCCTAGCGATAGCAAGCGTTGAAAATATCACCATTAAAAAACAGCATACGCCTTGGAAAGTATGGCGTGCAGACGAGAAACTTAGCGTCAGTTATCGAATGAATACCTTCAATAATTTAATTGAAGTAAAAGCCAATGCGGCACTGCAATCAACGTCTATTGGCTTTATCTGCTTTATAGAAGATTTGCCTCAAATCTCAAACTGGCTCGACAATGCGGAGTCTGCTGAGCTGATCAGTAAAATATCGAACAACGAAAGCATTTTTATCACGCGATTTACAGGCTTTTGGCCTATTGCAAGTCGTGATATTGTGGTCCACTCTCGCTATTGGCAAAACCCTGATTTATCACTAGAGATCGTTATCAGCGATGCCGGAGAAAGTATTACAAAAAATAAAGACACTATCCGCATGCAAGTGATCAGTGCATACTGGAAAATAGTGCCAACACAACTTGGCCATATAAACATAAGCTATCAGTTTATTGTTGACCCTAAAGGCAACATGCCGATATGGCTAACTAAGCGGATGACACTTAGTGGCATTTGGACCACGTTAAACAATATCAAAAACCAATTACCCAACAGTAAATGCCAACAACAAAGCCGAGCCGATATTAAAGAACTAGGCTGACAGTCGACTTTATTGACAATAAGACTGTCAGTGCAGCTAGTTAACCAATAATACTATAAATCAACCGGTTGCCAGTAGATTAACGCGAGTTATGGTTATTTATAATCGCTGCACTCAAAGCCCAGATAACCTAATTTGACACTAGGGCAACTGACAAACCTCCTCTTCTTTTTTGTGATAGTAATCAGCAGATAAGCCTAGTAACTGTGGCACAGTAGCTGAAATGGTTATTGATGAAAAGGTTCCGACCAAAATCCCGGCAAACAGCGCAATGGCAAACCCCGACAAAGACTCGCCGGCAAAAATCCATATCGCGAGTATAGTGGCAAGTGTTGTCCCAGACGTGATCAAGGTTCGCACTATCGTTGACTTTATCGCCAAGTTAACAATACTCTCGATACTTTGCTGATTATGCCGTTTCATGATGTCGCGCATTTTGTCACCGACAATGATTGAGTCATTTAATGAGTAACCTATGATGGCGAGTAAACTGGCCACTATAGTTAAATCAAATAAAATACCCAACCAGGCAAAAAGTCCAAGCACAACGATCACGTCATGACAGAGTGCAATCACCGAACCGGCTGCTAAGCGCCATTCAAACCGAAACGATAAGTACAGTAATATCATGATCACTGACGTCATCAATGCTAAACCGCCTTGGTTGATCAGCTCTTCACCTACTTGGCTACCAATGTAAATAGAATCGAGTGACATGATGGTTAAATCGCTTTGCTGAGCAAAGTCAGTTAACCATGCCTTGCCTTTTAAGCTGATAGCATTATCTGCTTGTTGGACGCTCCAATGCCGGCCATTTTCCGCTGATTTTAAGGTGAAAGTATCAGGTAAATATGCGCTTAATAAGGTCTCCATTTTGTGCTGAGTTACTGACTCTTGTGTGGTGAACTCAGTCAGGTAGCCGCCGGTAAAGTCTAAACCTAGATTAAGCCCTTTGCTGAATATGCCCACTAAAGAAAAAATAACCAGTGCGGTGGCAAAATATAAACTGATGAGGCGAAACTTACTTAAGGTTTCGTTTTGCTTTAAGAGAATGTTGTTCATAGTTTTACTCCAAGTAACTGAGACTTGTTTTCACGAATAGCTAAATTAGTTAAGGCTTTTGAGACAAAAACACCGGTAAACATACTGGTTAATATCCCTAAACATAAGATAATGGCGAAACCTTTTACCGCGCCGTAGCCGATAGCATATAGAATAATACCGGTGATCATGGTGGTAATGTTGGCATCTAAAATGGTAGAAAACGCATTTCGGTAACCGGTTTCAATCGCCGAAAGCACCTTACGGCCCCGTTTTAACTCTTCCTTTATCCGTTCAAAAATCAGCACATTGGTATCAACCGCCATCCCCACGGTTAGCACTAAGCCGGCAATACCCGGCAGTGTTAGTACCGTGCCCGGTAGCAACGACATCAGCCCCAGTAAACTGAGCAAATTTAAGCCCAAGGTAAGGTTTGCGATCAAGCCTAAGCTGCGATACCAAACCAACATAAACAGTAACGTGATGCTAATCCCGACCGTTAACGCTTTAATGCCGTTGTCGATGTTGTCTGCGCCAAGTGTCGCTTCGATGCTGCGTTGCTCTACTATGGTGACCGGTGCGGTTAATGAACCTGCGCGTAATAATAACGCTAACTCCTGTGCTTCTTGCGGACTCGACATATGGGTAATACTAAATTGTGCGCCTAAGTGCTGCTGAATGGTGGCGACATTAATGACCTTGCTTTTCTTAACCATTTCATTGTTAGCATTACGATAAAATTCAGAAAATACCGTGACCATAGGTTTGCCAATATTCTGCTTAGAAAACATCGACATTTTTTTACCGCCAACCCCGTCCAAGGTTAAGTTGACTAATGGCATGCCCATTTCGTCTTGGCCTGCACGGGAATTTTTAATATGGCTACCTGAAAAGACGGCTTGGCTATTCATGCTGAGTTTGCGACCATCCTTATCGCTCATTTGTATAATACCGACCGCGTTAGAGTTCGCAGCCAACTGATAAAAGTCTAGCGATGCGGTAGCGCCAATAATTCTTTTCGCTTCTTCGGAATCATGAACGCCGGGTAATTCAATGCGAATCCTATTTTTTCCCTGTTTCTGAGTAACCGCTTCGGTTATACCCAGCTCTTCAATTCTACTGCGCATGGTTTTAAGCGTTTGCTTCATGGTTTCTTGACGAAATTTAACTTGCTCTTGCGCAGAGTAAGCGAGCACAACTTGCGTATTGCTGACTTTACTTTGTGTCAATTCGGGGTAGCTTTTATCGATTTTTGTTAATAATTTTTCTAACGCCTTTTGCTTAGCCGCAGGGAAATTAATGACGATAGAATAGCTATTAGGCTGTGATACTTTACTTAAACGAATACGCTCGGCTATCGCTAACGATTTAACATCTAAAGCAATGCCCGTTAACTTATCAAATAATGCTCGCTCGGTATCAACATCAAGCACAAATAACACGCCACCACTGAGATCTAAGCCGAGCTTTATCGGTTTGCCATTAAATAGCTTCAACCAGGCAGGGCTGTTATTTTCTAGCGAGCTTTCAATAGCATAGCTGTCACCAAATTGCTCCGTTAACAGTTTTTCAATCGCCGCTTGGTCGCTTTTGTTGGTTAACATGATGGCAACGCCCTCTGGCGATGTTCTGATCTCATCGACGCTAAGTTTGTGCTTAGCTAATAGGCTATTAATATCCTGAGCAGACACTTGCTTACTTTGAGTATGGTGGCTTACTAGTTGAACCGATAGCTTATCGGCATATAAATTGGGTAAGGCATTTACCAGCATAAACAACAAAACGATGCCAATGACAATATTTTGCCATTTAGCCACTTTAGCTGGCTTTTTGTTACGTGAATTCATCATAAAATCTCTACATAAAAACTCACCGAAAATACCTAAAACTCCATGCAGAGCAGGCAAAAACGACAAGTCACTGATGGTTAATCAGTATTGGAAAAAAGTTAAATAGTTGATTTTACAGCCCAACAAAATAAAGGATTATCCTGTTATAAGACTGCTTTTGAGTGAATTAACTGTGGTAGGTCGTCTGCGATGAATATAAGGCGTTACCGTCTTTCCAGCCGGAAAGTCGAGATGAGTTATTACTATGGCTTAATTGTTCGAACCAGGGGATTATTAATGGCGGATTCGTTAGGTTTTTAAATAACCCAGCCGCGAGCTTAACTTTAAAAAATTCTGTGATTAAGACATATGTGGGTGTGGTTTGTATTTCTACGGAAAATGCCCCAGCATTAATGACATTGCTACTAGGTAAGGTATATAAAACTTTCGGGCTATCATGGTCTAAAGCCGCAGTACTCTGGTCGAACGTCGCCGTGCTATGCTCAAGGGTAGCGGTTTTATGCGCTATTTGAGCAAGCGTTTCATGTACTGAATAGTGTTCTTGAGAGATTTCAGCGCGCGGCAAAGCAGTAGCGGTTTGAGCCACGACTAATAAAAATAACATTACTGCTAGTTTACGCCACATGAAAAAATAATCTCCTAAGATAGCTAATGTTATTGGGGCCCTTTAGCTGTTTTCAAGCGCAGAAAATAACTTTCATAACTATCAACTCAACTGTACGCGCGCCATAAAATAAATAAAGCTCTAACGCGTAACTGAAAACTCTTATCACTTAATTGACAGCTCAAAACTGACAACCGACAGCCCAGATCTGATAGTTTTTCCAAATTAACTATTTTGCTTAAGCATGGAAAGCGCCATCGCCTCAGCCACTTTAATACCGTCAATGCCTGCAGATAAAATACCGCCGGCATAACCTGCCCCTTCTCCGGCCGGATATAAACCCTTGGTATTAATACTTTCCAAGCTTTCTTTATCACGGGTAATATTAATCGGTGATGAGGTGCGTGTTTCCACTGCGGTGAGTGTTGCATCCGCCATCGAAAAACCTTTTATCTTCCGCTCAAAAGCCGGCAGCGCTTCGCGAATGGCTTCAATGGCGTAATCTGGCAAGGTTTCACTTAAATCACAGTATTTCACCCCAGGTTTATATGAAGGTTCAACCACGCCATGCTCACCACTTTTACGACCGGCAAGAAAGTCGCCGACTAATTGCACTGGTGCGTCATAATTTTCACCACCGAGTTTAAACGCGGTTTCTTCCAGTCGGCGTTGAAACTCAATACCGGCCAAGACATTATCTTTGCTACCATTTTCATCATAATCTTCCGGTGAAATACCAACGACAATCGCACTGTTGGCATTGCGTTCATGACGTGAGTATTGACTCATACCGTTGGTGACTAAACGCCCTTCTTCTGACGCTGCCGCGACTACTGTACCACCAGGGCACATACAAAAGCTGTATACCGAGCGGCCATTTTTACAATGGTGAACCAATTTATAATCCGCGGCCCCTAAAATCGGGTTACCTGCGTTTTCACCAAAGCGGGCATCATCGATAACCGATTGTTCATGCTCAATTCTAAAGCCAATAGAAAACGGTTTGGCTTTGATAAAGACGCCTTTTTTATGCAACATTTCAAAGGTGTCGCGGGCACTGTGACCAATCGCTAAGGCAATGTGTTTGGTGTTTATCACCTCACCTGACGCTAAAGTTAAACCAGTAACTTGCATATTGCCGCTATCATCTGCGCTTTTGGCAAAATGAATGTCTTCAACACGCTGCTCGAAACGTACTTCACCGCCAAGGCGATGTATTTCTGCACGCATTTGTTCAACCATAGTAACAAGTTTAAAAGTACCAATATGTGGCTTACTGACATATAAAATTTCATCGGGTGCGCCCGCATCAACAAATTCATGCAGTACTTTACGGCTGTAATGTTTTGGATCTTTTACTTGGCTGTATAGTTTACCGTCAGAAAAGGTACCAGCACCGCCTTCGCCAAATTGCACGTTAGATTCAGTATTTAGGATTTTTTTACGCCAAAAGCCAAAGGTATCCTTGGTGCGTTGTCGTACTTCTTTACCGCGCTCTAATATAATCGGTTTAAAGCCCATTTGCGCTAAAATCAGCCCTGCGAATAAACCACAAGGCCCCATACCAATGACCACAGGACGCTCGGTTAGGTTTTCAGGCGCGTGACCAACAAATTTATAGCTGGTATCTGGGCTGACTTTGATATTTTGATTTTTCGCGTGCTCAACTATCAACTCATCATTTTTCGTGGTATCGACATCAAGGGTATACATCAAAATGATTTTGCTTTTTTTACGTGCATCATAGCCACGCTTAAATACGGTAAAGCTTGTTAGCTGCTCGGCAGTGATGTTTAATGTTGCAAGAATAGCTTGCTCTAACTCTTCAGGTTGATGATTTAACGGTAATTTGACGTTAGTTAAGCGCAACATAATGTGTATCCAAAACGAGACTAGGGTAAAAATTGGCGCCATTTTACCTGATAGTACTAGCGATACCAAATACAAAGCTAAAACAATACCAAAACAATAATTGAATTTGTTTATAAGCTAGGTATGATCGGCACCTGCTAGTAGTAATGCTAGTCAGTTTAATACCTCAACAAGATAAAATGAGCAACGAAAAATGGCTTTTGTAGTTACTGATAATTGTATTCAATGTAAATACACCGACTGTGTTGCGGTCTGCCCTGCCGATGCCTTTCACCAAGGGCCAAATTTTTTAGTGATCAATCCTGAGTCATGTATTGATTGTGACTTATGCCCAGTAGAATGCCCTGCAGAAGCGATTTTTCAAGAAGATGACGTGCCCGCGGATCAAAAAGACTTCATTGAATTAAATGCTGAGCTGGCAAAAATATGGCCGGTGATCACAGAAGTTATTCCTGCCCCCGATGATGCCCAGCAATGGGACGGCGTACCCAATAAGATTGAACACTTAATTACTTAAACGGTATTAGTTGTAGCTCATACGCTGCACATTATTTTTTCGCTTGGCCCTTTGGCTGCATTTATTTTTCATCCTCGACTATAATTGCTAATAGTCTAATCAGGCTTGGTAAAAAAACATGTGGCAAAGTATTGAACGAGATATAACAAAAGTAATAGGCGAGCAGTTCAGCATTAAGCACAAGCAATTAGTCACTGGCGGCGACATAAACTTATGTTATTGGCTAAGCGATTATCAGCACAATTACTTTATCAAACTCAATGATAAGTCTCGGCTGCAACAATTTGACGCTGAGGTCTACTCTTTAACAAAAATAAAGCAGCTTAATACTATTTCATGCCCAGAGGTTATTACCACAGGCACGACCTTAGATAAAAGCTATTTGGTATTAGAATACCTGCCTTTTCATCATGCTAGTACGAAAAACTGGTGGCTATTTGGCAAGCAACTTGCGCACATGCATCAAAAATCCTCTCATGGCCAATTTGGTTGGCAACACGATAACTTTATTGGCAATACCCGACAACCTAATGACTGGCAAAGTAATTGGCGAACCTTCTTTGCCGAACAGCGTATTGGCTGGCAGTTACAGTTGCTCGCGGAAAAATCAATAAAATTAGGGGATATCGACTATATTATTTCTATTTGCCACGACGCCTTATTACATCATCAGGTCTCGCCTTGCTTAGTGCATGGTGACTTATGGCAAGGTAACGTAGGCTTTACAGAAGAAGGGGGGTATATTTTTGATCCCGCCAGTTATTACGGTGATCGTGAAGTTGATATCGCTATGACTGAATTATTTGGTCATATGCCGGAAGAATTTTATCAAGGCTACCAAGCAGTTTACCCACTAGAAAAAGGCTATGAAAAGCGTAAATTAATCTACAATTTTTATCACACCCTCAATCATGCCAACTTATTTGCTGGTATCTATATTGAACAATCTAAGGCCAAATTGGCACATATCTTAGCGTTACAATAACTTAATTTTTATCGACCTGCTGATAGACGATAGTATGTTTTTTGCTCTTGAAAAACTCGCACTTTAGCTAAAACTGTCCATACTAAAGCTTAAGTTTTAAGGTTAAATCTAGGAGGTCTTATGCCCAATAAGATTAAAGAACAACGCATTGAATGCCCACATTGCGGCCACCATATTCATCTGACCTTAGACCCCAGTGAAGGTGACCAAGATTATTATGAAGAATGTCCCGCATGTTGCATGGAAAT
>Ga0209344_10002048_pt1 | contig 23573 bp, 18 predicted proteins | sample Cruoilmetagenom6_FD_187293 | JGI IMG/M metagenome (GOLD analysis project Ga0209344, IMG submission 187293) | Oil polluted marine microbial communities from Coal Oil Point, Santa Barbara, California, USA - Santa Barbara Oil Seep Sample 6 (SPAdes)... | ecosystem: Environmental > Aquatic > Marine... | reverse complement strand
GTGTCGGATGATCAACCCCTGCAAAACCTGTATGCAGGATTTGTGCAGCGCGTGCAGATTTACCGATGCCGGTCAAGTTTGCCGTACGAAAGCCCTGTAAATCAACCGCATGCGAACATGAACACAGACCCAGATACCCACCTGGGGAAACCAGTTGACTGCCCAAACGCGCAACACGTTCATAGGCGCGTAATCCTGCCGAAAGGGCCGCTTTATTCGGGGCAAATGCCGGCGGGTCACAAATCACAAGATCGTATTTTTCACCGGCATCAATCAGCTCTTTCATCTTGTCAAAAGCGTCACCGCGTAATGTGGTGTACTTGTCAGATACACCCATTGTATCCGCACCCTGTTTTGCCAGATCAAGTGCCGCCTCGGAGCCGTCAAGTGCTGTAGCGTTCGTTGCGCCATTGGCCAGACAGGCCAGTGAAAAGCCACCGACATGTGAAAAGACATCGAGTACCCGCTGTCCTTTTGCAAGTCTTGCAGCAAAAGCGTGATTGGGGCGTTGATCATAAAACAGTCCGGTTTTCTGGCCGCTCTGGATATCCGCCATATAGGTAGCACCGTTCATCTGAACAGGATTTGAACCTGTAATATTGCCGGCCAATACCTTATTTTCATCGTCCAGTCCTTCAAGTTTACGCGCCCGTCCCGCGGCGTTCTTGAAAACATTCTTCATACCCAAATCAGCCGTCAGGATGGCGGTGAAATCATCCAGCATGTTTTCCGCCCAACTTGCATTGGGTTGAATTACGGCCGTGTCGCCGAACCGGTCGATAACCACACCCGGCAAACCATCGGCCTCGGCGTGGATTAAGCGGTAATATGGCGCATCAAACAGACGGTCACGCAACGCTAATGCCGTTTGCAATTTTTGTTGCAACCAAGCGTGATCAATGCGCTGGCCTTCGGTTCTGTCCATCACGCGTGCGGTAATTTTTGAATCTGCATTGAAAGTGCAAACCCCAAGGAAGAAACCTGCAGTATCGGTCAGTGTTACAAAACTACCCGAGGGTATTTTCTTTGCGCGCCGGTCTAAAACCAGTTCATTGGCGTAAACCCAAGGGAAGCCAAACCGGATTTTTTGCGGTGAGATTTTAGGAAGAAGGCGGATCGTAGGATAGGGTTCATGTGTCATAGCCCGCTAGTAACGGGTTTCATTGCTGGCGGAAAGCCACAAACGACAACACATGTATAATGGTGCTAACTTTCCGTTTTGCCGGACATTTCCATATATATCAGCTGTTCTATATGCTGTGTAATGCGTAGTTTTTGTGTTTCGCCGCGTGCCATGGCTGCAACCGCGTTTGAACCGCCGTAAGCTTTAAAAGATGCGTCGATATGTTTTACGTCTGTAACGGGCACGCCGGTTTGCGCATCGCGTAAAACGTAATCAAATTTTATATTGTGACGACCGCCGACTGTGTAGCGTGTTTTCTCGGTCAGGGCGTGAAACTTGGTTAACCGCACTTCCATAGTAACAGGCTGACCGTCGGAAACCTTTGAAACACCTTTTACAATTGCGTCAATCATAATGTCCTGAACTTGTTGTTTGCGATCCCCCAACGGGTCTTCACGCCAAACAATGTCTGCAATAGGCAGGAATACGTTGGCCTCTGAAACCGTTAGCTCGTTCGGGACTGTTACGCTTAATTGCTGCACTAAATATGCAGGATTATCTAATTGATTTTCTTCCGCTGTCGCGGTGACGATGCTGTTGCTGGTTACATTCTGCGGCATTGCACAAGCTGTTACAGAAAGTGCCAATGCCATACCGGCAATATACTTGATCAGCTTTGATTTTAAAGCATTGCGTTTCATTTTGCCCCTATCCCACAATAGATGGTAATTTAACCGATGGTTTTACTTAAAATTATGTTAATTCTGGGCGTGAAGCGGGTGGTTTCAAAGGTGATTTTGTGTGCAGAATGTGTCAAAAATATGGGATTGTTTGGTAAATAAGGCAAAACCGCCATGTTTCAATCACAAAAAAACCGCTGCAAATGCAACGGTTTCTTAGGTTTGGGATAGTGAGTAGCTTACTGTGCAGTGCGTAAAGAATGGCCAGCAAACAGGTTTTTCACCCAATTGCGGAAATTTTTGCCAAATTCAGCCATGGCTTCAGCACGTAATTTATGCGCCTGCGCTTCAATTTTAGCAATATCTACGGCTTGCCCATTAATTACGATTTCATTTGAATATAACATTGTTGTATTCCTTTCGTGTTGCCCTTTATTTAAGGGGCAGTAAAAAGGAATACATCAGATAATTTTGCGGTACCGTTATGCACGAAATGCATAGCTCTTCGTTTTAGGCATGCTTTATGCGTAATATTTCGGTACAGCACCTTTTTGGGCGGCTGTACATAACCAGTTAAACACATGCTCGCCAACTGACCTGAAACAAACCACAGTTGCTGTATTTTCTGTGCTTAACCAAAAAGCGACAGGTAGCTGGCCCAGACGTGTACGGCGCGTATCGCCGATAGAAAAAGCGTCGGTCGACATATTTGCAGGTGACCCTTTCGCCAGAACATCCCGAATAACCGGCCCTTCAAGGGTAAACACTGCCCGCGCATCAGATACGTTCACGGCCAGTATATGTGCGCCCGCCATGGCTTTTTCCAGCTTTGCGATTATTGCATCCGCATTTGCATAATCCACCAACAAGAGTAACTCGTCAGGGGACATCCAGGCAGCAGAGCCTTTTTTGCAGGAGTTGATCGTGCCAACCTTTGGAATAGAAACGCCTACCGCAGTTTTTACTGCTTTGGCCAGAGGTTCTGACTGAAGATCACCGCGTAGGGTGATCATACCTTGTAGTCCTGCGTCCTGAACGCTGATAGACCCTTTGAAAGATGCGCCTTGCATTGCGCTGACTGCATTAGACATTTTGACGTGTCCCTTCTTTATCCAAAAATACCGGATCGCAAATTTCGGCTTTGATAATGTCGCCGCCAATGGTTGGAAAATCGATGATCTCGCCCATACGGTCAGGTCCGAATTCAACCAACCCCATGGCAATCGCATGGTTCAGCGTGGGTGAGAAATAGGTCGATGTGACCCGCCCGATCATATGTTTCACACCGTTTTTGCGGATCGTGCCGTCAGTGGCATAAGCCCCGTCAGGGATGACTTTTTGCGGGTCAACCGGTTTCAGGCCGACAAGTTTCCAACGTTTTGGATCAACCATATGCGGGCGTAATTGGGCGCGTTTGCCAAGGAAATCTTCTTTTTTCTTGGAAATCGCCCAGTTTAGTCCCAGATCTTGCGGTATAACCGTCCCGTCGGTTTCGTCGCCAATCATGATAAAGCCTTTTTCGGCGCGCATCACGTGCAGACATTCGGTGCCATAAGGTTGCATGCCGAATTCTTTGCCCGCTTCCATGCACATGTCCCAAAACGCTTGACCCTGGCTGGCGGGAACCGCGATCTCGTATGATAACTCGCCAGAAAACGATATCCGGAATGGCCGCGCTTTGATGCCGCCCAATGTGCCTTCTTTGAACTGCATAAACGGCAGTGCTTTTGCGGATACATCCATGCCGCCCAGTTTTTCCAGTACCTTGCGGGCATTAGGGCCAACCACGGCGATTTGTGCGTATTGTTCGGTCAGGTTGGCGGTGTAGACTTTCCAGTCCCACCATTCTGTCTGCAACCATTCTTCCATCCATGCGTGGATGCGGTCGGATCCACCTGATGTCGTGTGGCAAAGATATGTATCTTCGGAAAGCCGTGCAACAACACCGTCGTCGGACAGAAAGCCGTTTTCAGTACACATCAACCCGTAGCGGCAGTGGCCGACTTTCAACGTACTCATCATATTTGTGTACATCATATCCAGAAACTTCGCTGCATCAGGCCCTTTGACGATGATCTTGCCCAAGGTCGAGGCATCCAGCAGGCCGCAATTCGCACGTGTGTTCAGTATCTCGCGTTTCACGGCGTCTTCAACGGTTTCACCGGGTTGTTTAAAGCAATAAGGACGGCGCCAATCGGCCACCGGTTCCCAGTCGCCGCCATTGTCATCAATCCATTGGTGAATGGGTGATTTGCGAACCGGTTTAAACAATTCACCGCGCGCGTCACCGACAAGCGCACCAAAAGAAAACGGGTGATAGGGGGGGCGGAATGTTGTTGTGCCGACCTGTGGTATTTCCTTGTTCAAACTATCGGCGAGAACAGCCAAGCCGTTGATATTCGATAATTTACCCTGATCTGTTGCCATACCCAACGTGGTGTAGCGTTTGGTGTGTTCGACGCTTTCAAAGCCTTCTTGTGCAGCTAATCGAACGTCACTGACTTTCACATCATTCTGGTAATCAAGAAAGGTTTTGGATTTCAATTCATATGTCGCACCTTGCGGCATTGACCAGACAGGGGCGATGGGGGCTTCTGTGGCACTTGCCGCTTTGGCGGCAGTTGCAGCGGCGGATTTATAGCCTGCGTCTTTTGCAGCAGCCTTGCCTGCGGTAAAGCCGTCTTTCAATGCAGATGCAGCATCCAGATGGCCGTTGGCTGTGCCTGTGACGATCACGAACCCAGTGCCGTCAGCACCCAATGGTGGGCGTGATGGGTCAGGGCGGAACATGGCCAAATCGGTATCCCAGTTCAACTTGCCACCGCAATGTGACCAGAGATGCACAACGGGCGACCAGCCGCCAGACATCGCCACAGCATCGCATTTTATCTCTTCAAGCGTGCCACCTTCACCTGCTTGGGCGCATAGAGTTACAGCTTCTACACGTTTTTTACCTTTTACTTTACCGATGGCGGATTTGTTTTCCACGCGAATGCCAAGTGCGATGGCGCGGGCCGGTAATTCGCCGTCCAGATCGCCGCGCGGGTCAATGATACAAGGTATATTCAGGCCCGCTTCATGCAGTGCAATCGCGGTGCGGTAACCATCGTCATTGTTGGTGACAACCACAGTACGGTCGCCGGCGCTGACGCCGTAATCGGCAATGTAATCACGCAATGAACCTGCAAGCATGACGCCCGGGATGTCGTTTCCGGCGAAACTTAACGGGCGCTCTATGGCACCAGTTGCGGTGACAATACGCTTGGTGCGGATGCGCCATAAGCGGTGGCGGGGGCCGTTCTGATTGGGGCCTAGATGGTCGGTCAGGCGCTCATAGCCAAGCGCGTATCCGTGGTCATAAACGCCTGCGCCCATCATGCGGTTTCTGATTTGCACATTCGGTAATTTTTTCAGTGCTGCAAGGGTCTTTTTCACCCAAGCCTCGGCAGGTTTTCCGTCGATTTCGACGCCGTCTGTAATGGCACGTCCACCAAAGCTGACACCTTGTTCCATAAGTAAAACAGATGCGCCTGATTGGCCTGCAGTCAGGGCTGCGGCCAAGCCTGCAATGCCACCGCCGACGACCATGATGTCAACATGCGCGTAGAAGTATTCGTATGTGTCATCATCTTTATGGGTCGGGGCTTTGCCCAGACCTGCGGATTTACGGATGATCGGCTCAAAAACATGCTTCCATGCGGCGCGTGGGTACATGAAGGTTTTATAGTAAAACCCTGCCGGAAAGAAGCGTGGCAGCTTGGAATTAATCGCGCCTATATCAAATTCAAGTGACGGCCAGTGGTTCTGGGATTGACTGGTAAGCCCTTGATAAACCTCGGTTGTTGTAGCGCGTTGGTTGGGTTCAAAAGAGCCGTCAACACCTGTTCCCATCAGCGCATTTGGTTCTTCGGGGCCAGCGGCAATGATACCGCGCGGGCGGTGATACTTGAACGAGCGGCCGACCATCATCTGGTCATTTGCCAAAAGGGCAGAGGCAAGCGTGTCGCCCTGAAAACCAAACAGGCGTTTGCCGTTCCATGTGAATTCAATTTGTTTTGTACGGTCGATCAGGCGGCCGCCGTTTTGCAGACGTGTGCTCATTTCACGAAACCTTCAAAGTCAGGACGTTTCTTTTTAATTTTGTTTATCAGCGCTTTAGGCGGTTCAAAGGATTGCGCCTCATATGTGCCGAAAACTTCCAGGGTCATGGTACAGCGGGCCGCGTGGAACCATTTTCCGCAGCCGAATGCATGACGCCAGCGTTCAAAATGTACGCCTTTCGGGTTTTTGCGCATGAAAAGATAGGCTTCAAAATCGTCGTCATTTGCACCTGCGCCGTGGCGCGTCAAATGGGCTTCGCCGCCCGGTGTCAGTTCGGTTTCATCGGCATCTACGCCGCAATAAGGACAGGTTAACAGAAGCATGATGAGGCCCTTCTTTGTGACGCCGGTATTACGTCGGTATTACGTCGGTATTGCGTCGTGAAACTGGACCGACCGTTTGCGTTAACTAAATGGGTCATTGGATGTTCTCCAAACAGCTATCAACACCGGTTTTGGCGGTGCGCAGAGCTTCCAGATCAAGTGTGATTGTGTCGTTCAGGTTTTTCAGTTGAAATGACAGCTTATTCGCGTTCGCGACACCCGCATCAAAATCCTGAAGATCTTTGTCTTCGGTGAATGGCAGTGCAAAATCGCCACGGCTGAACTGAACTGCGCGGGCCAAGGTGGGTTTGCCGTCAAATTGGATGGTCAGCAGATCACCCTTGGTCGCGGCTGTTTTTGCGTCGTCAACGTAGCCCACGACCTGCCAGCGATCACCGTCTTTGGTTTTATAGGTGGCGAAGGTGACGTCAGACCCGTCGCTTGATTTACCGTTATAGACGGCAAAGCAGACTTTGGATTGAACGACGCGCATGATCTTGTAGTCGTCCAAAGTTTCGACGACCTCGACGGATTGGGCGAGGGTAGGGGCTGCTATCAAGGACAGTGCAATGACAGATGTTATTTTAGAAAAATTTCCCATCAGTGTGCCACCCCTGCTGCTACGCTTTCATCAATAAAGCGACCTTCCTGGAAACGCTCCAGCCCGAAGGCGGATGCCAATGCGCGCGGTTCGCCGTCGGCCATCAGCTCGGCCATGGCCCAACCGCTGCCGGGAATGGCTTTGAAGCCGCCAGTGCCCCAACCGCAGTTGATAAAGCAGTTGCCAAGCGGTGTTTTGGAAATGATCGGTGAGCGGTCGCCTGTCATATCGACAATGCCGCCCCAGTGACGCAGCATTTTCAGGCGGCTGACCATCGGGAAGGTTTCAATCAGGGCGCGTACGGTTTCTTCGAGATGGTGGAAAGAGCCGCGCTGGGTGAAGTTGTTGAACCCGTCGGTGCCGCCGCCAATGACCATTTCGCCCTTGTCGGATTGTGACATATATCCGTGTACCGTGTTGGCCATGATGACCACGTCCATGCAAGGTTTGATCGGTTCGGATACCAGTGCTTGCAGCGATATACTTTCGACCGGCAGGCGGAACCCGCCCATATCGGCCAGATGGCCCGAATTACCGGCAACGACGATGCCGAGTTTTTTGGTTTTGATCGCCCCTTTGGAGGTTTGAACGCCGGTGACTTTACCGCGTGATTGGGTAATTGCGGTCACTTCGCATTGCTGGATGATGTCCATGCCCATGTCGGAACAGGCGCGCGCATAGCCCCAAGCCACTGCATCGTGGCGCGCTGTGCCGCCGCGTGGTTGCCATAACGCGCCTAAAACGGGGTAGCGCGGGCCGCCAAGCTCGATGATCGGGCAAAGTTCTTTGACTTTTTGCGGGCTGATAAACTCGGTTGTCACGCCTTGCAGGTTGTTGGCATGCGCAGTGCGCTGGTAGCCGCGAATTTCGGCTTCGGTTTGGGCCAGCATCATTACACCGCGCGGGGAAAACATCACGTTGTAGTTCAGATCCTGTGACATGGTTTCGTAAAGCGAGCGGGCTTTTTCAAAAATCGCCGCAGACGGGTCTTGCAGATAGTTCGAGCGAATGATGGTGGTGTTACGGCCGGTATTGCCGCCCCCTAACCAGCCTTTTTCGATCACGGCCACATTGGTGATGCCAAAGTTTTTGCCAAGGTAATAGGCGGTCGCAAGCCCGTGGCCGCCTGCGCCTACGATGATGACATCATATTCGGATTTAGGTTCGGGTGAACGCCATGCGCGTTCCCATCCTGTATGATGGCGGAAGGCTTCACGCGCGATGGCGAATGCAGAATAACGTTTCATATGTGTGGCCTATGGCAAGAAGTGTCAAACAAGACTATAACGTGTTCCGGCAACAGCTGCCAGTACGTGAATCCTTCATGCGACGAAAGGTTCAACAGAAGGATACACAGAGCGGCATTTTTATGGTTTTTCACGACATTTTGTTGGCGCTGATGTCGCGTTTACGGAAATAGGCTTTCCCTGAGTGTTTAGCTCGGATAGCAAGGGGCGAATTTATTGGGAATATACGATGGTTTGGGCAGTTGCAACTTTCATGACATTGGTCGTGGTTATTACCGTTCTGCGGGCGTTTTTTGCTGTGCCAAAGGGGGCGAAAGCCGCTGAGTTGGACGTGCAGGTGTACAAAGATCAATTAACGTCTTTAAGCAGTGATTTGGAGCGCGGTGTCGTGTCCGAAAGTGAGGCGGATGCAGCACGGTTAGAAATATCGCGCCGTATTTTGGCGGCAGACAAGCGTGCGCAAAGCGAAGATGCAGCCGATGAGCAAAGGATATCAAAGCCGTTATTGGCGTTTATTGCACTGGTTCTGTTTGCCGGCTCATTGGGGTTATACGGTTTGGTGGGCAGTCCGAAAATACCGGATCAACCATTGGCGGCGCGGCTTGAAGCGGCGCGGATTGCCCGCGCGCAACGCCCCAACCAGATAGAAGCAGAAGTTCAGATAACAGCCGAAAAGGCATTGGAAGGCATCCCTGAGGATTATCTGGAGTTGGTCATAAAGCTGCGTGACACAATGAAAGAACACCCGAACGATGTTGAGGGCTGGAAATTATTGGCGATGCATGAAGCACGGATAGGAAATATCCGCGCGGCATGGCGGGCCAAAGATAAAGTGATCACGCTTTTGGGCGATAAGGCAAAGGCAAGCGATTATACGGATTTGGCCGAATATATGATTGTGGCAACGAACGGGTATGTTTCTACAGATGCCGAGGAAGCATTGTCCAAGTCCTTGAGAATGGACGCAAAATCCCCACGCGCGCGGTATTATTCTGGCTTGGCACTGGCCCAGAACGGGCGCCCCGATGTCGCGTACAGAATGTGGGCAGGATTACTGGAAGAAGGCCCGGAGGATGCGCCGTGGATCGGGATTATTCGCGGGCAGATAGGGGCCGTTGCACGTGCTGCCGGGATTAATATTGCCGATCAAAATGCGCCCGGGCCGTCATCCGAACAGATTGAAGCGGCAAAGGAAATGACACCTGAAGAACGTCAGGAAATGATCCGCGGGATGGTTGCCGGATTGGCGGAACGTCTGGATACCGAAGGTGGAACCCCTGCCGAATGGGCGCGATTGATCAGGGCGTATGGTACATTGGGTGAGACGGGCAAGGCCTCGAGCACTTGGGGCAAGGCGCGTGAAAGCTTTGACGGTGATGCGGATGCTTTGGCAATTTTGCGCGAAGCCGCACAAGCAGCAGAGGTTGCCAATTGAGCGAGATTTGCGACGATATTGACGCGTTCGCAGCGCAGGTGGGGCATGCGGCTTCTTTGATGGGGCTGGATTTAGGCACCAAAACCATTGGCGTGGCTATTTCGGACAGGTTACAGACTGTGGCAACCCCGCGCGAGACCATAAAGCGTAAGAAATTCGGGATTGATGCGGGTGCGATTGATCGGTTGATTGCTGACAATCAGATAGCGGGTATTGTGTTGGGTCTGCCGATGAATATGGATGGATCAGAAGGGCCACGGGCGCAATCGACACGTGCTTTTGCGCGGAATCTGACTGCACGGATTGCGGTGCCGATTTTCTTTTGGGATGAGCGATTGTCTACCGTTGCGGCGGAAAGAGCACTACTAGAGGCGGATATGTCACGCAAAAAGCGGGCGGATGTGATAGATAATGTGGCAGCGTCCTACATCTTGCAGGGCGTATTGGACCGGTTATCACATATAAGGCGCGGATGATGGATGAGGTTTGGAAACGTGAGGAACGCGAAAGCCCGTGCGTCAAGGTTTGCGTGATGCACCCTGAAGCGAAACTGTGTATCGGATGCTATCGCAGCAACGCCGAGATCGCGGCATGGTCACGGATGAGCCGTGAAGAGCGGCTGGCGGTTATGGCAGAGCTGCCGGCACGTGCGCCGATGTTAAAACCCAAACGCAAAGGCGGTCGGTCACGGCGGGGGTGATTAGGATGTTTATTCTGATCATGTATCGGCAGAGTTGTATGCAGGTTTTTGTTAGCTGTTTTCAAGCCAGCCGATTAAGCCACCGTTCCAATAGGGCCTGAAATAGGCTATTTGGCGACCTTCGGCAGGTCCCTTTAAATTTGCATCCCATGCGGCCATTCCGTGCAATGCGAAACGGTGGGCGATATAGGCCTCTCCCGGGTTGGCGTGGAGTTCCACCCGTTTGCAGGTATCGAAAATTTCGGCGCGGGTTTGTTGGTAGATTTCGGTGATGTCGATCTCTGCCCATTTTTCCGGCGGGTGCTCTGCATAGGCTTTCTGCAGCATATCACGAAATATCAGGTGCGAGCCTTCCCAGATTACGAAAGGAGCGGCTTTCGGAGGTGTTTTATTCAAAGGGATGCCAAGAATGAAGCCGTGGAACTCCTCCATTTTACGCCGGCGTTTCGGGCCAACCGCTTTTAGCCCGTCAAGATGCGCAAAATCGCGTTTTCGGCGGTAGTTGAACATCGCTGTCGTTTCATGCGCGTCCTGTAAAGGATAACCTTTGGTACAAACCGATATTTGCCCTAAGCCTAAGTCAATCTGATCCTGACCCATCGCATGTTGTATGGCTTTTAGAATAGGGCCGGTCAGCGGAGCATAATCACGCAAAACATCGACGCCAACGAACCATGTGCCTTGCGAGCGCAACCAGTTGGCGCGGTTTTCGGGATCGTTTATAGTTTGTTGTGCTTGCGGCTGGATACTGTCCACCCATGCCGCAAGCCGCGGATCAAAGGGCAGTTTTACCCAACCCAGTGTATCAAAGGCCGCCCTATCCAATGTAAGCTTTTCGCAGCATGTTAAGTGCTACAAGGATCAGGAAAACCGCAAACATGCGTTTCAAGAGTTTCGGGTCCAGTGAATGGGCTAGTTTTGCGCCTATTGGTGCTGTGAACATTGTCATGGATATGATCACGATGAATGCCGCGATATTGACGTGACCTATGTTGAATGGCGGGCGACCCGCATCGGGGACAGGGGTCAGCAGAAAGGCGATGGCCGAGGGTAAAGCGATGATCAGTCCAAAACCGGCGGCGGTTGCCACCGCGCGGTGAATGGGGTGCCCATGCAATGTCATGATCGGGATGCCCATGCTGCTGCCACCAATACCTGCAAGCACGGATGAAAAGCCGAGTATCGGGCTGAGAATGGCGCGCGTGATACCAGTTGGCATTGTATCGCCCAGACGCCATTCAGGCTTGCTGATTGCCATATAAAGACCACCGATAAGCGCAAGACCGCCAAATATCAGCATAAGCGTATCAGAGCGCAGGCCCGCCGCCACAAACACGCTGATTAATGCACCTATCATAATTCCTGGTGCCCATGTTTTCAGGATATCCCAGTCAACCGCACCCCTTTTGTTGTGGCTGGCAACCGAACGCATAGAGGTGAATACAATCGTAGCCAGTGATGTTGCCAAACAAATTTGCATCAGCTTGGGTGAGTTGTACCCCAGACCCGCAAATGCGTAGTAAAGCACAGGCACAAGGACGAAGCCGCCACCGATCCCCAAAAGCCCTGCAAGGATACCTGCAAAGGCACCTATGGCTATAAGCAGGATAAATATGGGTAGGATAGTCATCATATCGGGCATATTCAGACCTTTATGCGGCTTTTTGTTTGATGGCATTCAGAGCGGTTTCGACCAGCTCGGGGCCTGCGCCGTCTTTATGGGCGCTTTCCGACAGAATACGGCGCCACAAACGCGCACCTGCGCGACCTGTAAAGGCACCCAGCATGTGCCGCGTGATCTGGTTCAGGCGACCACCTGTACTAAGGTGGTTCTCGATATAGGGCAGCATGTCTATGACAGCTTGCTCGATGGTTCTTTTATCCGTGCCACCGTAAATGAGGCTGTCGGCGTTGATCAGAATAGTGGCAGGGTCGTGATAGGCAGTACGCCCGATCATGACGCCGTCCAAGCCGTGGTCAAGATGTTCAACCGCTTGATCCAATGTGGTAATTCCACCATTTATGTGAATGTTCAATTCCGGGTTTTCCGCTTTTATCCTGTGTACAAGGGCGTAGTCCAAGGGGGGGATATCACGGTTTTCCTTTGGGCTTAGGCCCTGAAGCCAAGCTTTGCGGGCGTGGACGTAGAATGTTTTGATCCCGCGTGCTTTGACGCGGGTGATGAAGTCGGGCAACACAATATGCGGGTCTTGGTCATCGACACCGATGCGACATTTCACGGTGACTTCAACGCCACCGCTTGCGTCCATCATAGCAGATACGCAATCCGCAACCAAATCAGGTTCCTGCATAAGACAAGCCCCGAAACTACCCGATTGTACGCGGTCGGACGGGCAACCGATGTTGATATTGATTTCGTCGTAACCGTATGCGCACCCGATACGTGTTGCTTGGGCCAGTTGTGCAGGATCAGAGCCGCCCAGTTGCAAGGCAACGGGGTGTTCGGCGTCATTAAAGCCCAACAAACGATCACGGTTGCCGTGGATGATGGCAGGGGCAGTGACCATTTCTGAATAAAGCAGACTATGCGCCGACATCAGGCGATGGAAATAGCGGCAGTGCCGATCAGTCCAGTCCATCATCGGAGCTACGCTTAAACGTGTAGCCTTATAAACAAGGGGTTTATCTATCTTCTTTTCAACAACCATTGACGATCCGGTGTAGTAACAGTGCAGTTCAAATACAGTTCCGATGCAGTCAGAGTGGATGGCTAGGTGCACCGAATTTGCACCGGATTGCACCAAATCGAAGGGAAAAGCAAATGGCGAGTATTTATCAGGTTGCCAGATAGTTACGAACTGCATGGCGGGCGCAGGTGTGAAGGACTGAAGGGATCCGTAGCACCCAGACATTTCCGACCCAGCGCGAGGCGAAACAATGGGCTGTTTTTATCGAATAAGAAATCGTCAATGGCCTCCGCGTTGAGGCCAAGAGCAATGAAATGGTGCGGTTCGGTGACGTTCTGGACGCCTATGTGGCAGCGCATCAAATCAAATGGGCAGGAGTAAGAAAGCCGGACTGGTCCTGCTGCTCCGCCGACTGAGGATAGTCAAGCTAACTGACATGAGTGTGAATTAGACCTATGCCGTCTTTGTTACCGGTCGGGTGGGGGCGGCGCTGGCCCTGCCACGATACTACAGGACCTGTCATACCTTAGGATTGTACTGGACGGCGGCGGCGCCCTGTTGGGTCTGGTGTATTGGCAGTTCTATCTGGAACAAGGCGGCTTCTATCGAACTCGGGGTGCATATCTAGGTCACAGGACGTGATAGAAGATCTACCGAAGTATACCCAGTGTGTTGTAGCGATCAGTTGAGCCTACCGCCATAGCTGATGTTCGCATAGTCTTGAGGTGCAACCCCCTAACTTCTCCAAAGCAGTCATTCAATTCGAATAACTTCCAGAATTGGAAGCTTAACGGGCTTTGGGGGACTCTTCTGACTAAGAGTATTCTTCGATACATTCCTCATAAAATAGCCAAAATGAGCTAATAATGAGTATTTTTATTTCACATGTTAAACTTATGGTCAGCATTGCTATTTAATAGACCATCTTCCATCGCTCGATTATATTTACCTTAGATAACTGTGAAGAGGTATATAATGTCAGTAATGCATAATGAATTTGGTCCAATCCGCGAATGGGACGGAGACAATGTTCTGCACCCTTGGGAAAATACTGCATATATACGCGACCAATCCAGAACTTTTATAGAAAGAGCAGAGGGGATTTATATTTATTCAGAAAGCGGGCAGAGGTATTTGGACGGTCCGGGCGGTATGTGGTGTAGCCAAATTGGGTATGGTCGCAAGGACATGGCGCAGGCGATTGCTGAACAGGTGTGTAATCTTGGGTATTATTCTCCATTCAACAATTCAAATTCTGTTACGGCCAAACTTGCGCATGAAATTGCTGACCGCACACCTGGTGATCTGAACTCGGTCTTTTTTACAACAGGTGGATCTACTGCGGTAGACAGTGCAATTCGTTTTGTTCAATTCCGCAACAATGTACTGGGCAAACCAAAGAAAAAGAAAATCATCTCGCGCCAGAAAGCCTATCATGGCAGCACCTATCTTGCGGCAACAATGAGTGGCAAAGAACGCGACAAGGGTTGGATGGATGTAGCAGACGAGCTTGTTCATTTTCTACCCGATGTGAACCCATACTTGCGGCCTGAGGGCATGTCAGTTGCGGATTTTCTGGACGAGAAAATTTCCGATTTGGAACAGGCCATTCTCGACCTCGGTTCAGATCATGTGGCCGCCTTTATTGCAGAGCCCATCCTGTCATCCGGCGGTGTCATTGTGCCACCCGAAGGGTACCATAAAAGATGTCTTGAGATGTGTCGCAAACATGACGTGCTTTATATCTCGGATGAAGTTGTGACCGGTTTTGGACGATTGGGCCATTGGTTTGCGTCCGAAGATGTATTTGGGATCGTGCCTGATATCATCACCTGCGCAAAGGGCATGACATCGGGTTATGCCCCGATGGGTGCCTGTATCATTTCTGACCGTTTGATCGATGGACTAACAAGCGATGGCCATGACGCGACTTTTTCAAATGGGTTCACATATTCCGGCCATCCTGTATGCGCCGCTGCAGCCCTGAAAAACATTGAAATTTTCGAAGACGAAGGCCTGCTTGAGCATGTCCGCGAAGTTTCCCCGCATTTTCAAAATAGGTTAACCGCCTTACGGACCTTGCCGATTGTCGGAGACACACGTGGCATGGGTTTGGTTGGTTGCGTTGAATGTGTTGCCGATAAAGCCAGTTTAGAGCCGTTGGAACTGGATAAAGTTGTGGGCGCACGGATTGATGCGCGGTGTCAGGAACTGGGGCTGCTGGTACGCCCGCTTGTTAATATGTGTGTGTTCTCACCGCCGTTGATCATCACGTGCGATCAGATAGATGAGATGTTTGATATTCTTGAAAAAGGCATCCGTCTTGCGACGGATGACTTAGCCCGAGAAGGTCTTTGGGCTGGGGAATAAAAAATGGCGTACAATTGACTGCACGCCTTTAAGTCGGGGAGAACGCATTCAGATTTATCCCAAATACCCATGGTAAAATGTCAGTATTTCCCATTCCATATAGGGTTGCGTTTATACTGCCAACATGGATTTGATGTGTGATGGCGCATAGACTAGATCAACCGTTATTGGTGAATGCTTAATTGTTGATTTCGGCTCGGATTTGCTGTTGCTGTGTAGCGTACTCAGATTATGGTTGCCACACGCAGCCCTTCCAAAACTGCCTCTTCCACTGTGCGCGCACAAAGGCAGTCACCGATCATATGCCTTTCGCCACTCCACCCTTCCAGCGCGTCGCCCAATGCCGTTTCCGCACGGTGCCCGAAGGCGGTCACAACCGTGTCTACCCCCTCAAACTCCATAGCCTCACCGCTGAGTGTATGTTGAAAATACGCGCTGTCCTTATCTGCCCCAAAGAGGCGGGCATGGGGTGTGATGTCAACACCCAGACGATGCAGATCGCCCAACCACTTGTCGCGTGCATATTGTGGGATGGACTGCCCTGCCACCATGCCATTCACAACCAACCTGACATGGCAGCCGTTGCGTGCCAATCGTTCGGCCAGTCCGAGACCAACCCAATCGCAACGCCAATCCGCAATAACGACACGGCCGCCCACATTGGCCGTGCCACGCAACACTTGCCAGGCCTCGACAACATGGGCCTCATCCGTGCCTTCAATTTCGGGCGAATAAGGCGTGGCACCTGTGGCTAGTATGGCCACATCTGGTTGTTCGCGATCTATCAATGCGCGAGTGACAATTGTGTTGAGCTGTATCTCGACGCCTGCAAGGTCCATCTCACGGGCAAGGTTGGCCGTCACACCACCAAATTCTGCTCGTCCCGGCAATAGTTGTGCCAGATTAACCTGACCGCCCAGAGTTGATTGAGCTTCAAACAGTATAACAGAATGGCCGCGTCTGGCCGCCACTGAGGCGGCTTTCATTCCAGCAGGGCCGCCGCCGACAACCATGACTTTCCGTGGTTGTTTTGCCGGTATCAATGTGCCGAATTCCAACTCGCGCCCAGTTTCGGGATGCTGAATGCAGGAGATCGGGTAGCCATTCAGCATATGTCCTATACAAGCCTGATTGCAGGCCACACAAGCACGGATATCGTCCAAATGGCCGTGGGCAGCCTTGTTCGGCATCTCTGGGTCTGCGATCAGCGCACGTGTCATGCCGCACATATCCGCCTGACCCGAAGCCAATACCTTTTCGGCAATTTGCGGCTGATTGATACGCCCCGCAACGAAGACCGGGATATCCACCTGCGAACGTATCGCCGCGGCCAAAGGGGCGGTGTAAGCCGTATCAAAGGCCATGGGCGGCACTATATGGGTTGACCCGGCCAACCCCGCAGAGGTGCCAGCGGTAACATTGAGGTAATCCAAATGCCCAAGCCGTGTGAGCGCCGTTGCAAGGCCAAGGACTTCGGGGGCTTCCAGACCATCATGATCTTTTTCGTCCCCCGACAGCCGAATGCCAACCAACATATCAGAGCCTGCCGCCTTGCGCACTGCAGCCAGAACTTCGGTAACGAAGCGCAAGCGGTTTTCAGGTGTTCCGCCATAAGCATCCTGTCGCTGGTTGATGCGGGGGTTGAGGAACTGGCTCAGCAAATACCCATGTGAGGCAACCACCTCAACGCCGTCCAACCCCGCAGCCTTCAAACGGGCCGCCGCGGTTCCGAACCCCTCGATGATCTCCTTGATCAGTGCCAATGGCATTTCACGCGGCATAATATGGAAACGCTCATTCGGTACTGCTGACGGGGCGAACGCCACCGCATGTGTACCATCCGCCGCCAATGTCATTTCGCGACCCGGGTGGGTCAGCTGGGCGAAAACCTTACAACCATGTGCCTGACATGCTTTGGCGATGCGCTGGTAACCGGGAATGCAGGCATCCTTATACGCCCGAATTGCCGGACGGCCGGAATCCCCCGAGGGGTGTGCACGTGCCGCCTCAATGATGATCAGGCCTGCACCACCTTTGGCACGCGCCTCGTGATAGGCAACCATTGCGTCGGTGGGCAGACCATCCTGTAACATTACCGTCATATGGCCCGTCGAAAATATCCGATTTTTCAGGACGTGACCGCGTAACAGCAAAGGTGAAAAAAGTGTTTTCTGATCCATTGAGATTTTCCTTATCACTCCGCTTCAGAATTTTTGGATTTAAGAAACTCGTGCAGTCGTACTTTGTCTTTGTGGCGCGCAGAACAGCTGTCGCATTCGGGGTCCGGTTTGGATCTATGGATTAATGAAACCGTGACCACGGCACTGGCAACCACAAACGCCAGAACTAAAGTGACCCGACGCCTGGTCACGCTGTCCCTGTCTTGAGGTAATGGTGCATCGGGTTGGCGCTGCCCGGTTCACCTTTCGCCTCAAGTTCCAGAAATTTAATCGCAGCCACCTCATGAGCCGTCAAGATTTTAAGCATCGGTAGATCCTCAACCGGGGCCATCGCTTCTAACCCTTCGAAATCGTCGATATAACCGGGAAAAGTTTTTCGCATGCCGGCTATCAAATTGGACCAATCGGTTGTGCTGTCTTCGGCTTGGGTTTTACCCGATGCGCTAAGTGTTTCCGATGGTCGCGGCGTTAATCCATATTTTTCCAGCAACGGGAAAACCGATGCTGCCGCATAATTTTCAACCCGCGCCATAAGGCGCATTTTCTGTTTGTGGTCAGGATCGTCCAGACGTTCAGCAATACAATCGAAATACGCTTCGCCCTCAACCTCTTCTTCATAATAAAGTTTGAGCGTATCGAGATATTTCTGTGTGGGTGTCGTTGTCATTTATCTCTCCTATTCTAGGTGCTTACCATCAGGGGTAAATCCCACATCTATCCGGTCATGCTTGAGCGGTTGGTCGATATCCACCTCGGTATCCAATTCCCGCGCATATCGATGCCCTGCATAGACAGACGCGGCTATTATAGCCGGTGCCTCGCAATCCCCAATCCGTCTGAGCGTAAATGGGAGTTGGTTGGCATCATCGCCAACCGAAGCAAGAATATCATGATAAAGCGCATCGTTGGGTGTACGTTGGGTGACCATCACAACCGCGGAAAAGGGCACATGCTTTTCCACATCCGAATATTGGCATGCAAGTGTTGCTGTCTGGCCATCAAATTGGATAAACTCATGGGCCAGTTCTAGCTTCACACCAAGCCTCATGAGGTGCGAACGCACGCGCCAACGTTCAGATGTGTTCCCAGCCCATTCGGACACAACATCGGACGGCGTGCATAATGTGACATCCGTGCCTGAGGCGCGGATACTCTCGGCAATGACACCGCCCATGTAATAGCCATCTTCGTCATAGACCAATGTTGGGCCGGCGGGCATTTTGCCAGACATGATGTCATCGGGGGTCAGGATTTCAAGCGGCGATCCCGCGGCTATTACAGGGACATAAGTTTGACCATTAAACCGCTCTTTCCGCCAAGATGCGCCGGTCGCAATAGCCACGTGATCCGCTTCGACCGCAAACACATCCTCTGCGCCAAGCCTGCTTTCGCGGAATATCTCGACATTTGGCATTTCTAGCAATTGCTGCTCACGGTAATCGCGTACGCGGGCATATTCGCTCATGCCCGGCAGTGCGGCCTCGCGGGTCACACGTCCACCAAGCTCGCGGGTGGCCTCGGCTAACATAACGGCGTATCCACGCGACCCTAACGCCCTAGCGGCCTCAAGCCCTGCTGGACCAGCGCCGATAATAAGTACTTTTTTGTCTGATACTCCAGGGGGGATTTTCTCTGGATGCCAACCCTTACGCCATTCCTCACCCATAGTGGGATTCTGAGTGCAGCGGATAGGCACGCCCAGCGAGTCGCCCGAATAGCAAACATTGCACCCGATACATTCTCGGATGGCTGCCAAATCACCGCGCTCAATTTTGGCAGGCAAGAATGGATCCGCAATAGAAGGTCTGGCTGCACCAATAAAATCGGTAACGCCACGTTTGACTTGCCCGACCATCGTGTCGGGCGACGTAAAGCGGCCAACTGTCACGACCGGCTTGGTTGTCACCTGTTTGACGAATTCCATATAAGGTTCAAGTGCGGCCTCTTTGGTGAAACGTGAAACCCCCATTTCGACTGAGTAACTGGCGATGTTGATATCCCAAAGATCGGGTAACTCGGCCATCATCGTCAACATATCACGGCGTTCACCATGGATAGGGACACCGTCGTCACCGATCTCTTCATCCGCAGCAAAACGCACAGCCACGGCACAGCGATCACCGACGGCGTCTTTCGTTTCTTCGATCAATTCGCGAACCAACCGGGTCCGATTTTCGAGCGAGCCACCATATTCGTCGCTGCGTGTGTTAGCCTTTGGATTCAGAAAATTAGCCAACAGATAGGTATGGGTTGCATAAACGTAAACGATGTCAAACCCGGCATCACGCGCACGGATTGCCGCTTTTCGATGCCATTGGCGAAAGTTGCGAATGTCGGTCTTGTCCATGGCGCGCGACTGATAAGGATGGCCTACAGCGTTGGGCATGGATTGAATATCCATGGCTATTTCGCGCGTCATCAGATTAGCCGTGCGCCAGCCACCATACCACAGCTCGGCTCCTGCAAGAGCGCCATGTTCGTGCACCTTCTCTGTCATTAGGGTATGTGCACGGATATCGCTGTCATCCCACAGAGATGCATATGGGCCCGGCAGGTCATCTGATGAAGGATGGATCGAGTTGTATTCGGTGCATACTACTCCCCATCCGCCTTCGGCCTTCACAGCGCGCATCTCGGCCAGCATGCGGGGACGAAGCCACCCCATGCCGGTGCAATGGGGCACTTGAAAAAATCGGTTCTTGGCTGTGACCGGGCCGATTTTTACTGGTTCAAATAAAATGTCATATCGTGGATCACGGGCCATTTACTTCTCCTGTAAGAAATCACCCGCAAGTGCGGGAAGTTCGCGCCGGAACGGCACACCATCGGATTGAGGCTCACCTAATTCGCGGGCATATCCGTGACCGCTATAGATCGCAGCAGCAATTGTACTGGGAGCAAAACAATCACCGATCCGGGTCACGGATTTGAATTTTGAAACATCCAACGTGACATTGAGATCATCTACAGGGTTGCGCATGGTTACGAGCACACAGACATTGCACTCAAGTTCTGTTGCTTTGCCCGTATAGCCACAGTGCAAAACAACGCCGTTTTCGCGGATCTCATTTAAATTATGCGAGGTAATGATCTTGACACCTAGTTCAAGCAACCGAACCTGAATTGCGTGTTGTTCCAGCGTGTTATGTGTCCACGTCGAAACTTCGGTCGCCGGAGTGACATAGATGACGTCCACGCCGTCATGTCTTAGTTTTTCAGCAATCAGCCCGCCCATATAGTAGTGGTCGTCGTCAAACACGACGGCTGGGCCATTAGAGGTTTGCCCAGCCAATATATCGTCAGGGGTCAGAACGCGGGCGGCTTCACTTGTCTTTATTCCCATTGGGTTTTCACGACCAATACCCGATGCCACCCATCGAGCGCCCGTTGCCAACACCACATGATCAGACCCAAATTCAGCAATCGATTGGGCGGTCATCGGGCTTTCCAAATAACAATGCACATTAGTCATTTGGCTGATCTGATAGGCCCGGTAATCGCTAGCCCGGCCCCATTCGGAAAGTCCCGGCAGCTGGCATTCGTTGGTAACCCGCCCACCCAATTCAGATGACTTTTCAGCCAGCGTCACTGTGTAGCCCCGTTGCCCCAAGGCACTGGCACATTCCAGGCCTGCAGGGCCACCACCCACAATCAGAACCGTATCATCACTAGATTTCGGGGCGATCCGTTCGGGGTGCCAGCCGCGACGCCATTCTTCGCCCATCGTAGGGTTTTGGGTGCAGCGGATCGGAACAAAATTATGATCGCCCGAGACACAGATATTGCATCCGATGCATTCGCGGATGTCTTCAACGCGGCCTTCTTCAATCTTCTTAGGTAGGAACGGATCAGCGATCGAAGGTCGTGCAGCGCCGATGAAATCCAAGGTGCCGTTCTTTACAAGCGAAACCATTGCATCAGGTGAAGTATAACGACCGACGCCAACCACGGGTTTCGTGGTCACTTGTTTTACGAAAGAGACATAGTCATCCTGATACCCTTGCGATTTAAAGCGCGATGTGGCGGAATCGTTTTCCCAAGCGCTAATGTTCACATCCCAAAGATCGGGAACTTCGGCCAGCATTTCGACCAAATCGCGACCTTCACCCTCACTGGTGAACCCAATATCACCCATCAATTCATCGACAGAAAATCGTAACGCCACAGCACAAGTATCACCAACTGCATCCTTGGTATCTTGCAGAACCTCGCGCAACAAACGCGCACGATTTTCGAGCGATCCACCATATTCGTCCGAACGACGATTGCGATATGGCGACAAGAAATGCGAGACCGTGCTCAACTGATGCCCCGCATAGACATAAACGATATCAAATCCGGCGCGTTTGGCGCGGCGGGCTGCGTTTACATGCCAACGCCGCATATTTCGGATGTCAGATTTGTCCATTTCACGCGCCTGAAGCGGGTCAAAGCTGGCCACTGGCGTATGCGACGGGGCCATTGGCGCCTGACGGCTATAGCGATTGGCCGACATCATCCCAGCATAGTTCAATTCGGCACCAGCAAGGCTGTCAAACTCATGTATGCCGTCGCACATCCTGGCCAGAACGGGGATATCACCATCGTCCCAAAGCCGCCCACCCATCCAAGGCGAATGATCCGCGGAATGGTGTATTTCAATTTCTTCGGTACAGATTACAGCCCATCCACCTTCCGCTTTTATACGGCGCATCGCGGCCATACTAGATGGGTAAGAACGCCCCATCCCATTGCAATGGGGTACCTGATAAAACCGATTGCGTGCCGTAACCGGCCCAATTTTCACCGGCTCGAACAGCACATCATATCTGGGATCACGTGCCATGCTGTCTTAATCCACCGCTAGCGTAGGAAGTTCGCGTCGGAAGGGTACGCCAGCTGTCTTAGGCTCGCCCAGTTCGCGGGCATACCTGTGCCCGCTATAGACAGCTGCGGCAATTGTACCAGGGGCAAAGCAATCCCCGATACGGGTGACGGTCTTGGGGGCTGTGGCCACACCAGTTCCGATAGTTGCGCTCAATCCATGAAACAGCGTTTCTTTGGACTCACGCATAGTTACCAGTATCGCCGTTCCGCACGAAATTACCTTGATGGTGTCAGTATAAACACATGCCAGTTCGACGTGATCATCATGTATGGATTCCAGATTATGCAACGGCACGATCTTTACACCCAATTCGATCAACCTGGTTTGAATACGGCCTTGTTCCAACGTGTTGTGCGTCCAATGCGAGACATCGGCCGCCGGAGTTACATATGTAACGTCATGGCCTTCAGTGCGCAGCTTTTCTGCCATGAGACCGGCCATGTAATAATAATCGTCATCAAATACCACGACAGGACCTTTAGGAACGATACCAGCGCAAATATCCGTTGGTGATAGCACCTGCGCGACATCGCTTACTGCAATCGGTTGGCGATTGGTACGGCCTATCCCGCTACGTGACCAAGTAGAACCGGTTGCCAGAACCACGTGATCGGCCTCGAATTCAAGCACTTGGTCAACACTCAATTGGCTAGCCAAATAGACATTAACATTGGGCATCTGGCTGATCTGATACTCACGGTAATCAGCGACGCGTCGCCATTGCGAGAGGCCAGGCAAGCGGCTTTCAATTGCCACCCGCCCCCCAGTTTCGGTTGTCGCTTCTGCTAGAGTTACCTGATAGCCGCGCTGACCAAGTGCCCGTGCAGCTTCAAGCCCTGAAGGGCCCGCGCCCACGATCAAAACGTTGTCGTCGCTGGTTTTTGGCGCAATACGTTCTGGATGCCAACCCTTGCGCCATTCCTCCCCCATCGTTGGGTTTTGGGTGCAACGCAGGGGGACATGGATAAAATCGGCGGTTACGCAGATGTTGCAGCCAATACATTCGCGGATGTCCTCAACACGACCTTCCTCTATTTTTTTGGGCAGGAACGGGTCGGCAATGGATGGTCTTGCCGCGCCGATCAAATCAAGCGTCCCGTTTTTGATCAGCGACACCATCGTATCGGGCGAAGTAAATCGACCAACCCCAACAACTGGTTTGCTGGTGACGCTTTTGACAAATGATATCTGATCGTTCTGAAATCCCTCGCCGGAAAACCGGGAAGGGGCAGAATCGTTGGCCCAATCGCTGACATTAACATCCCAAAGATCCGGTAACTCGGCCAGCATTTCCACAA
>Ga0209344_10002047_pt1 | contig 23574 bp, 15 predicted proteins | sample Cruoilmetagenom6_FD_187293 | JGI IMG/M metagenome (GOLD analysis project Ga0209344, IMG submission 187293) | Oil polluted marine microbial communities from Coal Oil Point, Santa Barbara, California, USA - Santa Barbara Oil Seep Sample 6 (SPAdes)... | ecosystem: Environmental > Aquatic > Marine... | reverse complement strand
AAATACCCGCTTCCCTAAATCGTTTGTCAATTTCAAATCGGATATCACTTTTAGGCACCCTTGCTTGAAAGCTATCATTTAAAGTAAAAGCGAGTTTAAATTGAAGTGCATTATCTCCAAAATCTTCAAATAACACTTCTGGAGCAGGGTGTTCAAAAACTGCAGGATGGTCATTGGCAACAGCTAACAAAATAGATTTGACTTGAGCCGTATCACTCCCGTAGGCTACCCCAACTGAAACATACTCGCGGGTTTCTTTTCCATTTTCAGTCCAGTTATACAGACTATTTGTTAAATATAAATGATTGGGAATTATAATCACCTTATTCTCAACAGTAACTGCTCGAGTAGTTCTCAATTTAATTTCTTCAACCCTCCCTACTTTACCATCAAGTTCAATAATATCCCCAATATGCACCGATTGGTCAATGAGAATAAAAATCCCAGAAATAATATCTTGAAATAAAGTTTGAAGGGCTAAACCCACTCCAATCAATAAGGCTGCGGAGGCTGCAAAAATAGCGGTAATATTAACCCCACCTGAATGTAAGGTCACTAGAAATATGATTAGATAAATTACCCACTTCAAGTATCCAAAAACAGCGACAAACTTTATTTCATTTTCCTGTGGTAACTTTCGTGTTACAACCTTTCGAAGGAATTTAAGTACCAGTGAGGTTAGCACGAGGGCCACTACCACCATCAGTAGTGCCATGACCGAGATTGAACTATCTTTTCCTAAGGGAAAGCTATAATTTAATATGTTCTTTAACTCCTCCACCAGGATCAGTTAGTATTTTAACCATTTATAAAGCTCCTTATACGTAGGCTTCTTACCATACATTAAAATCCCAACGCGATATATTTTTGCGGCCAGTATAACCATCAAGTAAAAAGTTGCGAATAAAATAAATAGGGATAACAATTGTTGCCAGATAGGTACACCAAAAGGAATTCTCATTAACATCACTACGGGTGAGGTGAAGGGAATATAGGAGAACACTTGGGAAACTACTCCGTGTGGATTTTCAATCACGGTAAAGAAGCCCACATAAATTGCCAACATCAATGGAAGGATGATGGGTAACATAAATTGTTGGGTATCTGTTTCATTATCTACAGCTGCTCCAATTGCTGCATATACCGAAGCGTATAATAGGTATCCACCTGCAAAAAACAGGATAAACATAATAATTAAGTTGAGTAAGGGCAATCGCCAAATTTCAGATACAATGGCTGCCAACTCTTTGTTGGCAGATCCATTTGAGGCTTGATCAATCATGTCTTGAGAAGGCATGCTACTTAACTCAATACCAAATATAGACGATATCACCATCATTAAGACCCCACCCACGATGATCCAGATCACAAACTGCGTTAAGCCCGCCAATGAAGTTCCAAAGATTTTTCCCAACAACAATTTAATCGGTTTAACCGAAGAAACAATAATTTCTATGATACGACTCGTTTTTTCTTCAATTACACTTCGCATAATCATATTTCCGTATACGATGATAAACATAAATAAGAGATACCCCGCGGCTCCGCCAAAGATCAGTTTTAATCCATTCCCCATTTTCGAGGTCGTTTCACCATCAAAGGTTTCAAGATCAGCAGTCACTCGTACCCGCATAGCATTGACAGCTGCAGCATCAATCCCTGAATTTTTCAATTTAATATTCCGTGCCTTTTCAGCAATATTATCCTCAATATCATCCATTACAAACAACGACGGAGAATCATCAGAATAAAAGGTTATTTTCTTTGCAATTTCATCCACATTAGCGCCATTTGGAATATATAAAAGACCGTAATTTTCGGCGTCTTGGGTGAGTTTTTTGGCAACATCCAATTCAACATCAGTCAAGATATGGTAGGTTGTTTCGGCATTATTGGTAAAGTCGTCAACAAACAAACCGCTTTCATCAAGTACAGCTATGGTACGAACACTATCATTATTTAATTGCGTTAAATAGGCAATTAACGTAATGATGCCGACCATGATTATCGGACTTAAAAAAGTCATGATAATAAAGGATTTGTTTTTTACTTTATTTAAGTATTCACGTTTGGTAATTAGCGATAAATGATTCATGCTTAGTGGTTTTGAACGGTTTGAATAAAAATATCACTCACACTAGGAATTACTTCTACAAAGTGGGTGAGTTGACCAAAGGGCATCAATTGATTGAGTAATTGATTGGCTGAAGTATCTGGCGCAACTTTAATATTAAACTTTAACTCATCGTTTATGGTTTTAAACGTTGCATCTGAGACTTCAAAGGTCGCTTTTAGGTTTTGCATTACAAGCTCTTTTTGATCAGACAACAACCCTACTTCATAGGTATTTGTGCGATATTCACGTTGAATATCGACTAATTTTCCGTCTAATATTTTATTCGATTTATGAATTAATGCAATGTGGTCACATAATTCCTCAACCGATTCCATGCGGTGAGTAGAAAATATTACGGTAGCTCCTTTGTTGCGTAATTCAAGAATTTCATCTTTAATTCTATTGGCATTAATTGGATCAAAACCACTAAAAGGCTCATCAAAAATCAACAACTTGGGTTCGTGCATAACCGTTACAATAAATTGTATTTTCTGCGCCATCCCTTTTGAGAGCTCTTGAATTTTCTTATCCCACCAATCGGTGATTTCAAACTTTTTAAACCAATAGCGTAGCTTTTCCTTGGCGTCTGCCTTAGACATTCCCTTTAATTGAGCTAGATATAAGGCTTGTTCGCCCACTTTCATCGATTTATATAAACCTCGTTCTTCAGGTAAATATCCAATATCTCTAATATGATCTTGTCTTAACGGACTTCCGTCAAGCGTAACCAAGCCTTGATCAGGCAGCGTAATTTGGTTAATGATACGTATTAAAGTAGTCTTACCGGCTCCATTTGGCCCTAACAACCCAAAGATACTTCCCTTTGGAACAGCAATTGAGACCTTATTAAGGGCAGTAAATTCGCCAAATTGCTTAACAATGTCTTGTGCAATCAATAAATCATTCATTCCGTACTATTTTTTTCAAAGATATCCATTTGACGCCAAAAAATGAGATTCGTAACATTTAAATATTTTACTATGCGTGCATAATAAATTTTTATTATATTTGTATCATGTTAAAAGAGAATACTATAGACCACGTACTTCGAGCTACCTGGCAAGCCGTTGCAAAAATGTACAATGAGCAAGCGGCAAAGCAGAACAGTACTATGGCTACTGCCTTTGTATTGTTAAACATCGATTTTGAACACGGTACTCCTTCAACGGCACTTGGCCCACAAATGGGAATGGAACCAACCAGTTTGTCGAGAATTTTAAAATCGATGGAAGAGAAAGGAGCCATTTACAGAGAGAAAAATCCTGAAGATGGTCGAAGTGTTTTAATTAAACTCACCGACTATGGTAAGCAAATGCGCAAGCTGTCGCGGGAAACGGTCATTACCTTTAATGAAAAAGTAAAACAAGAAGTATCTGAAGAAAAATTAACGCATTTTTTTGAAGTTACGGATAAAATAAATCAATTAATCGCAGAGCGGGAAATATTCGTAGAATCTGTGAAACTCAATAAATAATACATACATGAAAAAAAGATCAATTAAAAAAGTAGCAATTATTGGATCTGGCATAATGGGATCAGGTATTGCCTGCCATTTTGCAAATATTGGTGTTGAGGTGTTACTACTAGACATTGTTCCTAGCGAATTAACGGAGGCAGAAAAAGCAAAAGGACTCACCTTAGAAACGCCTTCGGTTAGAAATCGCATTGTGAATGATAGTTTAAAAGCGTCGTTAAAATCTAAACCTTCCCCTATTTATTCACAGCGTTTTGCCAATCGCATTACCACCGGGAATTTAGAAGATGATTTGGCAAAAATTGCAGGTGTTGACTGGATCATGGAAGTTGTTGTAGAGCGATTAGACATTAAGCAGAAAGTATTTGAACAGGTTGAAAAACACCGTACTCCAGGGACCTTAATTACCTCAAATACGTCTGGAATTCCAATTCACTTTATGAGTGAGGGACGAAGTGAAGATTTTCAAGCACATTTTTGTGGAACACACTTTTTTAATCCAGCGCGGTATTTAAAATTATTTGAAATTATTCCTGGACCAAAAACGAGTCCTGACGTCCTGGATTTTCTTAACAGTTACGGCGAGAAATTTTTAGGAAAGACCTCGGTTATTGCTAAAGATACGCCTGCTTTTATTGGAAACCGTATTGGAATCTTTAGTATCATGAGTTTATTTCACGCTGTAAAAGGCCTCAACCTAACGATTGAAGAAGTTGATAAACTTACGGGTCCCGTGATTGGACGACCAAAATCAGCCACATTTAGAACCGTAGATGTGGTGGGCTTAGACACCTTAGTACATGTAGCGAATGGTATTCGTGAGAACTGTAAAGATGATGAGCAATTAGCGCTATTTGAATTACCGCCATTTATTGAACATATGATTACTAATAAATGGCTAGGAAGTAAGACTGGTCAAGGTTTTTATAAAAAGACCGTAGATAAAAACGGCCAAAAAGAAATACAGAGTCTCGATTTAGACACACTTGAATATCGCTCGGCAAAAAAAGCGCGATTTGCTACCTTAGAATTAACCAAGTCTGTTGACAAAGTAGTAGATCGTTTTAAAATTCTAATTCAAGGAAAAGACAAGGCGGGTGATTTTTATCGCAAAACCTTTGCCGCCCTCTTTGCCTATGTCTCAAACAGAATTCCTGAAATTGCAGATGATCTTTACAAAATTGACGATGCAATGAAAGCTGGGTTTGGTTGGGAGCATGGACCATTTCAAATATGGGATGCTATTGGAGTTTCTGCTGGAATTGACCTGATGAAAGCAGAGGGATATACCCCTGCCACATGGGTAAACGACATGTTAAGCCACGGTAGCGATTCATTTTATACCGTTAAAGACGGCGCAACATTTGCTTATGATATTCCGTCAAAACAACAGGTAAAAGTTCCTGGACAAGACGCATTTATAATTTTAGATAATATAAGAAAATCAGCAGAGGTATTTAAAAATGCTGGCGTTGTGATTGAAGATTTAGGCGATGGAATTCTCAATGTTGAATTTCAATCAAAAATGAACACTATTGGGGCCGACGTCTTAGCAGGTTTAAACAAAGCGGTGGACTTAGCCGAACAAAATTTTCAAGGCTTGGTAGTTGGCAATCAGGCCGCTAATTTTTCGGTAGGTGCCAATATTGGAATGATCTTTATGATGGCTGCAGAGCAAGAATATGACGAATTAAACATGGCCATAAAATACTTTCAAGATACCATGATGCGTATGCGCTATTCGTCTATTCCAACCGTTGCTGCACCACACGGTATGGCCCTGGGAGGAGGGTGTGAACTTTCACTTCACGCAGATAAAGTAGTTGCTGCTGCAGAAACGTATATGGGCTTAGTAGAGTTTGGTGTTGGGGTTATTCCTGGCGGAGGCGGCTCAAAAGAAATGGCCTTAAGAGCTGCAGACACTTTTAAGAAGAATGACGTTGAACTCAATGTACTGCAAGAATATTTTTTAACCATAGGTATGGCCAAGGTTTCAACCTCAGCATATGAAGCCTTTGATTTAGGATTATTACAACCGGGGAAAGATATCGTGGTTGTTAATAAGGATCGCCAAATAGCAACGGCAAAAGCCTATGCCAAGTTAATGGCAGAAAATGGGTATACCCAACCCCCAAAACGACAAGACATTAAAGTATTAGGAAAACAAGCCTTAGGAATGTTTATGGTAGGTACCGATTCAATGGAAGCCAGTAGATACATCAGTGAACACGATCATAAAATTGCTAATAAACTAGCCTATGTTATGGCAGGTGGAGATTTATCGGAACCCACGCTGGTAAACGAACAATACTTGTTAGATCTTGAAAGAGAAGCCTTTTTAAGTTTATGTACCGAACGGAAAACCTTAGAGCGAATTCAACACATGTTAACGAAAGGAAAACCCCTTCGCAACTAAGCGAACTCACCTGTTTAGTAAACCGTAATACAACGAAGCGTTTAGAAAAATTTCAAATAAAAAAAAATGAAACAAGCATATATAGTAAAAGCATATAGAACAGCAGTAGGTAAAGCACCCAAAGGCGTTTTTAGATTTAAGCGAACCGATGAATTAGCTGCCGAAACTATTCAGTATATGATGAAGGAGTTACCGCAATTAGACAAGACACGTATTGACGATGTAATTGTTGGGAATGCGATGCCAGAAGGATCGCAAGGTCTCAATATGGCTCGATTAATTTCATTAATGGGATTAAATTCAGTAGAAATTCCTGGAGTCACCGTAAATCGTTTTTGTTCTTCAGGAATAGAAACTATTGGAATTGCCACCGCAAAAATACAAGCCGGCATGGCCGATTGTATTCTGGCTGGAGGGGCAGAAAGCATGAGTGCCGTACCCATGACAGGATATAAAACCGAGTTAAATTATGACCTCGTAAAAGAAGGGCACGCTGATTATTATTGGGGCATGGGGAATACAGCCGAGGCTGTCGCAAATCAATTTAAGGTCTCTAGAGAAGACCAAGATGAATTTGCTTACCACTCGCATATGAAAGCGTTAAGAGCCCAAGCCGAAGATCGCTTTCAAGATCAGATTGTACCAATAACTGTAGAGCAAACGTATATTGATGCACAAGGTAAAAAGGCAACTAAATCATATACCGTAACTAAAGATGAAGGGCCACGAAAAGGAACTTCAAAAGAAGTTCTTGCTAAATTAAGACCTGTATTTGCTGCAAATGGAAGTGTAACTGCCGGAAATTCTTCACAAATGAGTGATGGTGCAGCCTTTGTAATGGTGATGAGTGAGGATATGGTAAAAGAACTCAACTTAGAACCCATTGCGCGTTTAGTCAATTATGCAGCGGCTGGGGTTGAACCTAGAATTATGGGAATTGGTCCGGTGAAAGCCATTCCAAAAGCCCTTAAACAAGCAGGGTTAAAACAAGACGACCTAGCGTTAATTGAATTAAACGAAGCCTTTGCCTCGCAATCGCTAGCCGTTATTCGTGAATTAGATTTAAATCCCGACCTCATTAATGTCAATGGTGGAGCCATTGCCTTAGGACACCCTTTAGGGTGTACCGGAGCAAAATTATCTGTACAGCTCTTTGATGAAATGCGAAAGCGCAATATGGTTGGCAAATACGGAGCTGTAACCATGTGTGTAGGAACGGGTCAAGGGGCCTGTGGAATCTTTGAATTTCTACACTAAACAACAATAAAATTTAATAACACCTTATCAATAAATCAATATGGAAACAAACGAAAAAGACCTACTACGAGGCGGTCAATTTTTAGTGAAAGAAACAAACTGTGAAGATGTATTTACACCAGAAGATTTCACAGAGGAGCAGCAAATGATGAAGGAAGCCGTGATGGAATTTAACGAACGTGAAATTATTGCTAATAAGGCGCGTTTTGAAGCGAAAGACTTTGCCCTTACCGAAGAATGTATGCGTAAAGCAGGAGACTTAGGCTTTTTAGGGGTAGCCGTTCCTGAAGAATATGGTGGACTAGGAATGAGTTTTGTTTCTACCCTATTAACGTGTGATTATATTTCGAGTGGTACCGGTTCATTTAGTACCGCATTTGGAGCACATACTGGTATTGGTACCATGCCTATTACCTTATACGGAACAGAAGAACAAAAGAAAAAGTACGTTCCTAAATTGGCTACCGGCGAATGGTTTGGATCGTATTGTTTAACCGAACCTGGTGCCGGGTCTGACGCCAATTCAGGAAAAACTACGGCTAAACTCTCAGAAGATGGAAAAAACTATCTAATTAATGGGCAAAAAATGTGGATTTCAAACGCAGGATTTTGTAGTTTGATGATTGTTTTTGCTCGTATTGAAGATGATAAAAACATCACCGGATTTATTGTAGAATACGACCCTAACCAGCCAAATGGGATCACCCTTGGGGAAGAAGAACACAAATTAGGTATTCGTGCCTCCTCTACACGTCAAGTCTTTTTTAATGATTGTGTAGTACCCGTTGAAAATATGTTGGCCAAACGAGGAGAAGGATTTAAAATCGCGATGAATGCCTTAAATATTGGACGCATAAAATTAGCCGGAGCCTGTTTAGATTCACAACGAAGAATTACCACTACCGCCGTTCAGTACGCTAATGAACGTAAGCAATTTAACACGCCAATAGCTGATTTTGGTGCTATTAAGGTGAAATTAGCTGAAATGGCAACCAACGCCTATGTTGGAGAATCTGCCACCTACAGGGCTGCAAAAAACATTGAAGATCGCATTGCCTTGCGACAAGCAGCAGGCAATACACATCAAGAAGCTGAACTAAAAGGTGTAGAAGAATACGCTATAGAATGTTCTATCCTAAAAGTTGCTGTTTCGGAAGATGTTCAAGCCTGTTCTGATGAGGGTATTCAAATATTTGGGGGAATGGGCTTCTCGGAAGAAACCCCAATGGAAGCCGCTTGGCGCGATGCCAGAATTGCTAGAATCTATGAAGGGACCAATGAGATTAACAGAATGTTGTCGGTAGGCATGTTGGTTAAAAAAGCAATGAAAGGGCATGTAGACTTGCTCACACCAGCCACCGCAGTATCTGAAGAATTATTAGGAGTGCCCTCTTTTGAACGTCCAGATTTTTCTGAGCTATTTGCAGAAGAAAAAGACATGATTGTAAGATTAAAGAAAACCTTCTTAATGGTTGCCGGTGCTGCAGTTCAAAAATTTGGTACCGCTATAGAAGAACACCAACAATTATTAATTGCAGCCTCAGATATCTTAATAGAAATTTACATGGCTGAATCTGCAATTTTGCGCACAGAAAAAAATGTTAAACGCTTTGGTGAAGCTGCACAATCCGTGCAAATTGCCATGGCAAAATTATACTTATATCAAGCAGTTGATATTGTAGAGAAAAATGGAAAAGAAAGTATTATTTCATTTGCTGAAGGCGATGAGCAAAAAATGATGTTAATGGGATTAAAACGTTTTACCAAGTACACCAATTATCCTGACATTGTAGATTTGCGCAATGAAATCGCTGAAAAAGTAAAAGCTGAAAACAAATATTGTTTTTAGGGTTTACGCATACATTTGCTAGAAAAAAAGCCACCTGACATATCGGGTGGCTTTTATTTTTTTTCTACATTGCAGTTATGAAAAAATTACTCCTTGCATTCGTACTACTATTGCTTAATTATCAAGCCTGGTCTCAAAAAACAAACTTCACTGAGCAAGATACCTTGCGTGGAAGTATCACTCCAGAAAGAGCCTGGTGGGATTTGACCTATTACCACCTTGATATTCAAGTTTTTCCAAAAACGAAATTTATTAAGGGAAAAAACACGGTCCGCTATACAGTTTTAGCGGATGCGAAAGAATTACAAATTGATCTTCAAGCTCCGCTGCTCTTAACCAAAGCAATGCAAAACGGTCAAGAATTAACCATTAGACATCACGGTAATGCTCATTTTATAAGCCTTGTAGAAGATCAAAAAGTAGGGGAAAGTTATGAGGTTGTGGTATATTATGAAGGAAATCCCAAAGAGGCCGTACGCGCACCATGGGATGGTGGTTTTTCATGGAGAAAGGATGCTAACGGCCTTGATTTTATCGCTACTTCTTGCCAAGGCTTAGGCGCCAGTGTTTGGTGGCCAAACAAAGACCATATGTATGATGAAGTAGATAGCATGGACATCAGCGTACGTGTGCCAGACCATTTAATGAATGTATCTAACGGACGGCTGCTTAGCATAGACAAACACGACGATAATACCCTTACCACACATTGGCAGGTCAAAAATCCAATAAACAATTACGGAATTAATGTTAACATTGGAGATTATGTCACCTTTTCTGAAGTATACGCTGGCGAAAAAGGCCCTTTAGACATGACGTATTACGTATTACGCGATAACCTTGACAAAGCGAAGGTTCAATTCAAAGATGCCACGCGAATGATGGAAGCCTTTGAACATTGGTTTGGCCCCTACCCTTTTTATGAGGATAGTTTTAAACTCGTAGAAGTGCCGTATTTAGGTATGGAGCATCAAAGCTCAGTGACCTATGGAAATAGATATGCGAATGGCTATTTAGGACGTGATCTATCGGGATCTGGCTGGGGATTAAAATTTGATTTTATCATTATCCACGAGTCGGGTCACGAATGGTTTGCTAACAATATTACCTATAAAGATATGGCTGACATGTGGGTACACGAAGGGTTTACCGCCTATTCTGAAAATCTTTTTGTAGATTATTTTTACGGCAAAGAGGCTGCTGCTGCATACGTCATTGGGACCCGTAGAAACATCAGCAATAAAGAACCTATCATTGGTCCATATGACGTAAATCAAAGTGGCTCAGGCGACATGTATTCTAAAGGAGCAAATATGCTGCATACCTTACGTCAGATTGTAGATAACGACGAAAAATGGCGTCAAATTTTACGTGGCTTAAACGCCACATTTTATCATCAGACCGTTACCTCTAAGCAGATAGAAAACTACCTTAGCAACGAAATAGGTCGAGATTTATCTGGCTTCTTTGACCAGTACTTACGTCAGGCCAATTTACCCGTTTTTGAGTATAGCATTAGCAATAAGCAGTTAAAGTACAGATGGGCCAATACGGTGGAGGCATTTGCAATGCCACTTAAAATAATGAGTGAAAAATCGAGTTGGATTTACCCAACCACTTCTTGGCAAACGATGCCAATAAACGCAGATCAGATAAAAATTAATAAAAACTTTTATATTACGGTTAATGCCCTAAACGAAAAGTGATTTTTTCAAATAGCGCATATCTCCCTACCCCTGCAACACATTCGTATTAAACGCTGTATTGTTAATTCAACTCGGGTCAATATTTACTGCATTTCAGTTAATCTTTGGCTTAAACTACCCCTAATTTTGTGCAAAACTTAAAACACAGAATTATGAAACTACTAACGTATATAGGATGTTTGGGAGTACTTTTGATAGGCCTTTCTTGCAACACGAATCAAAAAAAAGAAACACAACCCCTTGACCTCAAAACAGACAGTGTAGCGCTGAGTTCCTCAGCAGCTACGGATACCGAAGCGAACGAAATAACGGTCACTTTAACCGCAAAAAACGAGAGTGATGTTCGCGGGACCATCCATTTTAAAGAGGTGAATGGAACCGTTCAATTTACGGCAAATGTTCAAGGCTTAACGCCAGGAGAACACGCCATCCACATTCATGAAAAGGGCGATTGTTCATCTGCAGATGCCACCAGTACCGGTGGCCATTGGAATCCAACAAATCAACCGCACGGGAAATGGGGAGATGAGGCAGGATTTCATTTAGGAGATATTGGAAATTTAACGGCCGACCAAAATGGAAATGCTACCCTGACATTGGCAACAGATATGTGGTGTATTGGATGTGATGATACTGATAAAAGCATTTTAAACAGAGCTATTATAATTCATCAAGGGGTAGATGACTTTAGTTCACAACCCAGTGGAAATGCAGGAAAAAGAATTGCCTGTGCTGTCATAAAATAAACGCCTACTGCCTAATCACCTTCCGTTACGGTTAGCAGCGTACTTGTGCTGTAGACATGTTAATGCCACAGGTTGAGGTAGGTCAAAAAAATCCTCAGCACCATTGTGCTGAGGATTTTTTTTAATGGCAAGGTATAGTACTTGTTTGTATTATCTTTTAATTGACGTGGGAGGATTTAATAATACGGGGGTACCAAAACCTAAGGCTTTCATTTTATCTAATTGAGTTTCTGCATCACCAACAACTAAATAAATCATTTTATCTGGATGTAGGTATTTTTCAGCCAAGGCTTTCACATCTTCAACACGCATGGCTTTAACTTCTTCAACGCGCTTTGCGGCGTAATCATCAGGATAATTGTAGTTGCTAATATTTGTCAGCATTCCCAATTTAGCCCCCATCGTTTCAAAGGCTCTCGCATTACTTTTTACCATGTACCCTTTGGTCACTTCCAAGTCTTTTTCAGTAAAATTAGGACCGTAATTTTCTAAGATTTCTTTGACTAAAACCGAAGCCTCTGCAGTTACATTTGTACGTATTCCACTGCTGATCATAAATACACCTTCTACATCAGTCCCTCTAAAACCAGAACCTATTCCATAAGTATACCCCTTACCTTCACGAAGTTCTTGTGTCAATTGTGAGGCAAATCCTCCCCCACCTAGACGATAATTTAGCACCGAAACTGCGTTATAATCAGGATCTGTTGCTTTTACACTAGGGTATCCAAAATTAATTACCGATTGTTTTGCACCAGGTACATCGTAAAAATACACCTTAGAAGAAGCGACAGTAAGAGGTGCTTCTAAACTAGGAATTTCGACCGATTTAGGGGTCCACTGCGCATTAATTTGCGCAAAAGAAGCCGTGGCTTTCTCTTTCGAAATATCACCTACAATTTGAACCAAGGTCAGCGTTGGTGATAAGTTCGTCTCATAATACGCTTTTAAATCAGCTAACGTTATTGCTTCCACTGATCGCGTTGTTCCAATATTGCTATTTGAAAGAATATGATCTTCCCCATAAATTATCTTAGCGAATTCATTATCTGCTATACTTGATGGATTCGCTTGACGTCTGACAATACTGTTAAGCGTACTTTGTTTTAACAAGTCAAATTCTTTTTGATCCCATCGCGGTTTTAACAAAATTTCGGTGACAAGTTTCATCATTTCATCATAATTCTTGGCTAAACTTGTTCCAGAAATAATAATACCTTCGGTGGAAGCACTTGCCGAAATTCGAGCACCTAAGCTTTCAATAGCATGCTCTAACTCTTCCGGAGTTTTGTCAGCTGTTCCTTTTGTCAGCATACTAGCCAAGAGGTTTGACACCCCAATTTTATCCTTATCTTCAAGTAGCATTCCTCCTTTAATTTGAATTCTAAACTGTACTAAAGGAACCTCGCTATTACTTATTCCATAGACTTTTATCCCAGAGTCAAGTTCTTCTTTCCAAACAGGGGGTGCTTTTACAATTGGACTATCACCATACGGTGGTTCAATACTCCGATCAAAACTAGACGGTGTCTTTTCATAGGTAGCCACAATACTAGGGTCAAATGTATCTTCCGCTCCTTCTACAATTTTCTCTTCTACCACCGTTGCTTTTCTTGCCCCTGTCAAAGCCAGAGCTGTTTGATTTAACGGCACCGCACTCACCGAAACATAATGTTTATCTTTAATATATTTCTTATAAACACGCATCACATCATCAGTTGTAACAGCAAGAATATTTGCAATATCCTTACTTACATAACCAGGATCACCAGCAAAAATCTCATACTGAGCTAATTGAAATCCTTTGCCTACAACACTAGAGAGTGAGTTGTAGAACCGTGTTTCTTGCCCCGCCTTTATCCGATCTAAGTCTGCTTGTTGCATGCCATTTTCTTCAAATTTCTTCAGGCCCTCTTGTACAGCGTCTAGTGCTTCATTTAAGGTATAGTCTTGAAACGTTGCTACTGTCAAGGATAATTCGCCCGCAAGCTCGGAGGTAGAATTATAAAAGCCAACTCTGTCGGTAAGTTGTTTCTCTTCGACTAAAGTCTGGTATAAGGGTGCCTTTTTTCCACCTGACAAGTAGCTGGTTAAGACATCTAAGGCGTAAGAATCCTCGTGAAACTGTGGTACAGATGGCCACGTGAGCGTAAGTTGTGGTAACCGCGCAAAGTTATCTTCGTAATACAGGTTTTTTGTTTCTTCTAGGGTCACGGGTTGTTTTGCTGGGGCTGGAATTTCTTCACCGCTTTTAATCTCATCAAAGTATTTCTTTACCCAAGTTTTGGCTTGGGCCGGATCAAAATCTCCTGCAATGGTGAGGGTTACATTATTAGGAACATACCATTTTTTATAAAAATTCTTTACGTCTTCTAAGGTTGCATTTTGCAAATCTTCAAGTGATCCAATCACAGTCCAGCTATAAGGATGCCCTTTTGGATACAGGTTTTTACTTACAATATAATCCACATGTCCATAGGGTTGATTATCTACCCGTTGGCGTTTTTCGTTTTTAACCACTTCTTTCTCCTTTGCTAATACGGGTTCTGTGACCGTATTAATAAAGTAGCCTAATTTATCGGCTTCCGCCCAAATCATTTTTTCTAAAGCATCGTTAGGAACCGTTTGATAGTAATTTGTGCGGTCTCTACTGGTAGACCCATTTGCACCTGATCCGCCAATTCTAGCACTCATTTTATCGAGTCCTCCTTTCCCTAAATTTTCTGATTCTAAAAATAATAGATGTTCAAAGAGATGGGCAAAACCAGTTCTACCTTCAATTTCGCGGGCAGATCCTACATGACTTGTCAATGCTACAGCAACAACAGGATCTGAACGATCAATATGAAATATAACCTCGAGGCCATTATCTAGTTGAAATTTTTCAAACTCAACGGTAAAATCCCCGTTTTGTTCATTTCCCGATTGAGCAGTTGGCTGAGTACTATCTTTACAAGATAGCATCCCTAAACTTAGAATAAATCCAAGAATTATGCATGTACAATTTTTCAAAATATATGTTTTTAGAGGGTTATTACTTCTTTACCGTACCACTGAAAAAGTTTACTCCAGAAGGAATTGGATTTCCCGCAGCACGTCGCAACACCACTATCTGTCCGGCATGCCATATTGCATCGCCAATAGGACCATTGATGTTGTTCCAAAACGGAAAGCTCTTACTCTGTGCGGTAAGGTCAGTACTTTCTTTTAAAACTTCTCGTACTTCCATCAATTTTTCTAAGGTGAGGATTCGTTTTTCAGAAAAACTCATTTCATCCATTTTTAAGGGTGTTTTTTGATTGGTAACCGATTGAAAAATGGTATTGGTTAAACTTAAAATGTGATCAACGGTTTGTCCGCAAGTTCGTCCAGATTCACTTGCCTTATACGCTAAATCCGCTTCAGTTAATCCTTCAGTTGCCCAAAAATATCTAAACCCAAGACCGTCAATCATCCTGGCAGCTACCGTTCCAGCGGTATATGTTTCTGGACTTTCTGGAATTTCATAAAATGGTAAGGCGTTGTTTTGAGCTAGTAAGGTTGTAGACATGCTTAAGATAAATAATAGACTGGTCAATAATTTTTTCATGAGGTAGATTTGTTTTTAAGTGCTAAAGATAGGGAAAAGTTCTTCGCTTTTGAGGTTGAAATTTGAGATATCAACAGATTTTTTCTACTTTTAACTTCACATGAAGCAACACCTAGAACTCTACTTTAAAAACGACCAAGAATGGCGTCAATGGTTACATGACAACCACAAGATTCATACGGGTGTATATCTAATTTTTTATAAGGTGAGCAGTACGTATGAAAGTATGCGCTGGGAAGAAGCTGTGAAAGTGGCTTTGTGCTATGGATGGATTGATTCTACGGTAAAAAAAATTGATGACGAACGCCGACGTCAATATTTTAGTCCGCGAAAAGCCACGAGCGTCTGGAGTAAACTAAACAAAAACTATATAGCAGAGTTGTCTAGGCTAGATCTCATCCACGAAAGTGGGCATGCGATCATTAATCGCGCGAAGCAAAATGGTTCATGGACAGCCTTAGATGATGTTGAAAACCTGCGTATTCCAAGCGATTTACAGCGCGCATTTGAAGCCAACATCAATGCGTATAAACACTACCAAGATTTTGCGCCAAGTTATCGTAAAAGTTATCTGTATTGGTTGTATCAGGCCAAACGGGAGGAAACAAGAACCAAGCGAATTGAAGCAATTATTCGCCTATGTGCAGCTAATGTGAAATCGCGTAATTAAGTTGAATTGATTATAAAAACACCTGTGAAGAAAGTTGGTAGGCTCGATCAAAAGCTTTTTTATTTATTGTTGTATGGCTATTAATTTGCGCAAAATAATCCAATACATTTTCGGTAGGCATATTTCCGGTAAGGTCATCTTTAGCCATTGGACATCCTCCATAGCCTTTTATAGCACTATCAAATCGAGCACAACCAGCGGTGTATGCGGCGTGGACTTTTTCTCGCCATGTAGTTGGGGTGGTATGTAAATGAGCTCCAAATTCAATGGAAGGATACATGGGAATTAAATGTGAAAACAAATACTGAATAGTTTCGGGCGTAGAACTCCCTACCGTATCGGAAAGCGAAATTATTTTAACGCCTAAATCTGCCATTTTTTGTGTCCATTGACCTACAATATCTACATTCCACGGATCTCCATAGGGATTTCCAAAGCCCATGGATAAATACGCTACAACTTCTTTATTTGATTGGTGCGCAATAGTTAAAATTTCGGTAAGTATCCCTATAGATTCAGTAATCGTTTTACCGGTATTTCGCATTTGAAAATTCTCTGAAATAGAAAAGGGATACCCTAAATACTGAATCTCTTCAAACTGTGCAGCATCATTTGCTCCTCTCACATTAGCCACTATAGCGAGAAGCTTACTCTTGGTCTCCGCTAGGTTTAATCCAGCCAACACCTCAGCCGTATCACGCATTTGCGGAATCGCTTTAGGGGATACAAAACTGCCAAAATCAATGGTATCAAAGCCTACCTTAAGCAAAGCATTAATATACTTAACCTTAAGCGAGGTAGGAATAAAGGGTTTAATTCCTTGCATTGCGTCTCTCGGACATTCTATGAATTTAATAGCTGTCATGTTGCACAAATATACAACATGGTTTTGCTTTTATTTCTCAGAACGGGTTCAAATTTCTCACCGCAATACAGTCGGGTACAAATAGGAATGATTTAGGTTAAATCAAATTGGGTTTTCTTAGCTTAGTTTTTTACCAATATATACGCTGCAATGCCTATAAAAACAGAAATTTGCACCCATTTTAAGGTTCTCGAAAACTGATGATTGTCACGGAGTAAAGTCGATATTTTTCCAGCACCAATAGCAATGAGTGAAAAAATAATTAAGGAAGTTAGGATAAACAAGCCTCCCAAAATATAAAATTGAAGCACGGTAGACATCCTGTCGCTGAATAAAAATCCAGGAAAAAGGGCTAAGAAAAAAATAGAAACCTTGGGGTTGAGTACGTTCATTAAAAACCCTTGTTTAAACAGTTGCCATTCGGTTTTTTGACTGGAGTTTTCTTGTTGTAAAAGGATAGAAGCGGGTGCTCTAAAAACGCGGTAGGCCAAATACAATAGATAGAGTGCTCCAGCAATTTTTAGTCCTAAAAATAAGTGCACATTTGCCCGAATAATAGCAGCTACACCAAAGGCCACCAAACTGGTATGAATTATACACCCAGACATCAGGCCATATACTGTGGCTAAGCCAAATTTAACCCCATTGGTTAAACTTTGGATTAGCACAAATATATTATCAGGTCCAGGGGTGATTGCCAACAAAGCGGTTGCGCCCACAAAGGACAACAACATAAGATAATCTACCATAAAAAATCAATTTACCGAGGCCCGCAGGGTTATGTATTCGCATAATCTTGCCACAACGGCGAGGTTATTTTACGCTGGCAGCGTACTCTAGTAAGTCAACTATTTTAGTAGAATACCCAAATTCATTATCATACCAAGAAATGACTTTAACAAAATTATCGGTGATTGCAATTCCTGCATTGGCATCAAAAACGGAGGTACAACTTTCACCTACAAAGTCTTGAGAAACCACATCTTCGGTAGTATATCCTAAAATCCCTTTAAGCTCACCTTCAGAAGCTTCTTTCATTACCGCACATATAGCTTCGTACGATGCCCCTTTCTTTAAATTAACGGTTAGATCTACCACTGAAACATCCATGGTAGGAATTCTAAACGCCATTCCCGTTAATTTACCGTCAAGTTCAGGAATCACCTTCCCTACGGCTTTGGCAGCCCCCGTGGTTGATGGAATAATATTATGAATGGCTGAACGACCTAAACGCCAATTTTTTGAGGAGGGAGAATCGACCGTTTTTTGCGTCGCCGTTGCGGCGTGCACAGTAGTCATTAACCCTTCTGTTATACCAAAATTATCATTTAACACCTTGGCAACAGGCGCTAAGCAATTGGTGGTACATGACGCATTAGAAATAATAGTGTCTGTAGCTTTAATTTTTGTGTTATTAACACCCATGACAAACATAGGAGCATCTTTAGAAGGAGCAGAGATAATTACTTGTTTCGCCCCACCTTGAATATGCAATCCTGCTTTGTCTTTGTCCGTAAAAAAACCTGTTGCTTCAATAATATGCGTAGCTCCCGCTTCATCCCATTTTAGCTCTGCTGGATTTCGTTCGGCGGTTACTCTAATTTCGTTTCCATTCACAATTAACTTACCATCTTTCACCTCAACTTCTCCCTGAAATCGTCCATGAACTGAATCATGTTTCAACAAGTAGGCGAGGTAATCTACATCTAATAAGTCATTTATGGCTACTACACGTATATTTTTACGCGTCATGGCAACTCTAAAAGCAATTCTACCTATTCTACCAAATCCATTTATTCCTACGTTAATCATATCTTTTGTTGTTTACTTAAACTGATAATATATCAGAAATTCTTAATAATTCTCTATTGATGTCGTGGGGACTCTTAATCGCTTTTTCGATATTGTTTACAACAATTTCATTATTGATTAAACCAACCATTACATTAGTTTCCCCATCTCTTAAACTCTCTACGGCTTTTACGCCTAATCTACTTGCGAGTACGCGATCAAAACAACTCGGACTTCCACCGCGTTGCATATGACCTAAAACCGAAACTCGCGCCTCATAATCAGGGAGGTTATCCTTGACATAATCAGCCAATTCAAACACATTCTTTCCTATTTTATCTCCCTCAGAAACCACCACAATACTCGATGATTTTCCACTTTGTTTACTCTTTTTTAAGGATTCTAGCAGTCGGTCTAATCCTAAATTTTCTTCGGGAATCAAAATTTCTTCGGCCCCTGCTCCTACTCCGGCATTAAGGGCAATAAATCCAGCATCACGCCCCATCACCTCAACAAAAAATAATCGGTTATGAGAACTTGCTGTATCCCGTATTTTATCAATACATTCTACCACGGTATTTAGGGCCGTATCATACCCTATAGTAAAGTTAGTTCCGGCAATATCATTATCTATGGTTCCCGGGATTCCAATAAAGGGAATGTTATATTCTTTATGAAAGACAACTCCACCGTTAAAGGTACCATCTCCTCCAATTAAAACTAAAGCATCAATTCCGGCAGCTTTTACGTGTTCGTAGGCCTTTTTACGACCTTCGGGAGTTCTAAACTCAGCAGACCTAGCCGATTTTAAAATCGTTCCTCCTTTACTAATGATGTTTTTAACGCTACGTGCACTTAAGGCAATATAATCACCTTCTATCATTCCTTGGTATCCACGATAAAAACCGAAACATTCAATATTGTAAAAAGCACAAGCTCTAGTGACAGCTCTAATGGCCGCATTCATTCCTGGTGCATCGCCTCCTGAGGTTATTAAACCTATCTTCCTAATTCCACCCATGTTAAAAAATTAACTGTAAATGTAAAAAGGATTTAGAAATTATCATTCCTATTCGCCTACTTTATTTCTTAGGAGGGAGTTTTTTAAGGGTATCCGATTTTGGGGCGATAAATTTTATCAATTCCTTAGTTTTTAAGGTATCTACGGCCTCTTTTTTGCGTTTCTTCTTATTTTCTCTTTTAAGTATCTTATTGAGTAGCTCTTGTGTGGTATCGTAATCTACCCTCCATGAAATACCAACCCCATGGGTATATCCTTCAGCATCGTTGGCGTCATACTCAATATCATTTTGCTTGGTATATGCCTTTAGGCGAAGCGAACCATCTTTATTCAAGGTGTATTCTGCCTCTATTTCTCCTACAATATTATTATTAGTTTTAGAGCCTACTGGCACATAGGCCTTTCCATTAACTGTTAATCTATCATCAATGGTACTCGATACTTCAATTCCCAATTGATCGTCTAAATAGTAATTGTTAAAATCGTTTTTACTCGCAATGTCATAGGTTACCCCTAAGTTAAACACATCCCCTTTTGTTCGTAAAATTCCTGACATTACATTAGCAATTTTTTCAGAAATGGTTCCATACAATGCAGCATTACTATCAAAATTTAATGACCCTTGACCGGTATCCATAAATGAGCCCGTTGTTAAAATAGAAAATGCTTGTAATAATTTGGCATCTTCATCTGGCATTTTAAAGGCTAATTCAGAATTTACAATAGAGCTTTGATTGGGTAAAAGCACATCAAAAGTCATATCGGCATTTAGCAATTGTCCCGAAATTTTAGCCACAAGATCCACGTCAATTTTTTGTTGCCCAGGAAAGTTTTCAAGTAGTACGGAAGGATTTGCCTTGGTGCTGTATATGGCTGCTACATCAAGATAAGCATCAAATGGATTTCCTGCCCAAATTACTTTACCACCGCGTTGCACTATAAAATCCTTGTTTACGATATTTCTAAATTCATAGATTCCATTATCTACAATATAGGTCCCTATCATTTCAAACTTCCCATTTGTATCGATATTAATTTCGAGGTAACCATCTCCACTTCCGCGCAAGATACTTCCCGTATTCTTATCTACTACAATCTCAGCGACAGCATCTTTGGTTACGGTCAAATCAAAGGCTAAATCTAAGCCTTTCAACTCTTCAATTACAATATCTTTAATTTCATTGGGATCAACTTCTTCAGATGACTTGGTAATAAATTTAATCAATTTAGAATTACCAACTGTAGACACATCACTTAGGGGTACGATAAATTCGGTACCTGGCATCGTAGTAGCGGTCACCTCGATCCCTAGATTATCAGTAGGACCAGAAATAATGGCATTACCATTCATAAATCCTTTCCCATAATACGGTTGTTCAGGGTCATAGCTCGTATTGAGCACTAATAAATTTCTAGTATCAACATTAATAGACAAGAACCAATCTTTAAAATTTTGATGCCAAATTTCCCCAGAAATTTTCCCTTTCGTTTTATAATCTACATCAAAAATATCGCCTCGAACTACAGTAAACGTATTCCCTTTAATATCTATTCTACCATTGCCATCAAAACTATAATCCACATTCAAATACGGAATCCCAAAGCCCGCATCATCTAAAAATAAGGCCCCATTAATATCAGGGTTAGATAGCATGCCGCTAATTACTCCCGTTCCAGAAACGACACCGCGAATATTGTTCAATACATCTTTTGCAAAGAGGCCATACGGCTCAATATCATAGTCAAAAAATTTGTAATTAGCCATTACACTAGGGTGATCACCTGCTGTATCTACTATCCCTGAAATCAACACATTTTCAACCTTATCATTGGTCAATTTTGCCTCTACATCATATTGTTTAATGGCTCCTCTTCCTTTAGCAGAAACGACTAAATCACCTTGTTTAACATTGTTTAAATACAAGTCGCTGATGGTAATATTAGCAATTGGAAAAGCATCTCCATTGGTTTCTCTATAGTTTACATGCCCATTGACAAGTCCCTTTAAATTAGCGTCATTTAAAAATGAGGTAAAGCCTTCTACCTTAACATTAGTCAGATTTACATCAAGATTTTTATTTGATTTCCCCTGCATAATCCCTCCAAATGCGATCTCTTGATCTTCGGCTACTAGTGTAAATTTATCGAAAGCTAAGAGTTCAAAACTATTATCAAATACTACCTTATTTTGCTTGTTTTGGTTGGGGTTTAGTGTCCATTCATTCCCTCTGAGATTCATGGTTGATTTTTTGAGTCCCACCACCGATTTATTATCCTCATTGATGGTGTGATAAAAACTTAAATCATAGGCCTCTTGATTGAGTTTTCCACCGGTGAAATTTGTTCTAAAAAACAAGGTGTCATTGAGTGTTACATTGACTAAACTTACATTTTTAACGTCGTAGTATTTCGTATTAGCTCCTTCAATTTCGAGCATCGTATTATACAGCGGGTTTTTATTATCAATTTGTAATTCTAGTGTTTTAATCACATTTTCATAAAACTCTACTTTAGGAGAACGTACGGTTAACTTAAATTGCTCTTCATCAGCATTAATTGATCCTTTCACGGTTGAGTTCGAGCCTAAATTCACCCCAGGCAGGAATACTTCAACAATGGTATTGTAGATCTTAAAATTAAAATCGAGAAACTGTCCGGCACTGACAGGTTTCGGATTATAATTTGAGTACACGCTGGCAAACGAATTGGTTGCCAATTTAACCAACTCACTAAACTTAAAACGTCCGGCAATTTTGCCTTCCACTATATCGGTTGAATTCATAGTGAGCGTTCTCACCGAATCTTTAAATGACGATGTAACGGCAAAATCCTTAAAAAAGTAATTGTCGTTTTGATTGGTATAGGATGCATTTTGAAAATCAATACTTCCACGTGCATTTTCGATGTTGGTTCCTGAAATTTTAATATCAATCTCCCCTTTTAAAATGGCAATTGAATCGCGTTTAAATAAATTGAGTTTGTTAAAGTTTGCAAATTCAACATCCGCAATAAAATCGAAGGTATATAAATCTTGAGAAAGATCTGCTAATCCGGTGAAATTCATTTTCAGGTTTTCATCATCAGCAAATAAGCTCCCGTTAAAGTGTTGATTTTTAAACACTCCATTGATTGAAATATTTTTATAGGTATAGCCTTTGTATTGATGTTTAGAGATATCCCCTTTTATAGAGGTATTAATGGTTTCAAGTGTAAAGCCTTTACCTTCTACTTCTGCAATTAAGGATAGCTGCCCAACCAAACTATCTTGAATCAATTTACCAAATTCAACATCTACAAAACGAATATCACCAATGTATTTAGCATGGTCAATATCATCAATATTTGTCATGTTTAAATCAGCATAAATCACTCCTAAAGCAGAATTAATATGTAAATCTGCATCGACCGATTCATCCGTGATAAACGAATATCCATCAATAGTAAAACGTCCAAACTTATCAAAAGTTGAGGGCAGCGTTTTACCGATGATATTTGGCAGTAGCATTTTTAAATTTTGATAGGTAGAGGCGAGTTGCTGCACATCGGTTTGTAGCGAAAATTCGGATGCATTGAGGACATTTCTAAAATGAAAATCACCTTTAATAATCGAATTACGATTGCTTTGTAGGTCTAAGTTTTTTAACTTGAAATCATTTATCGTTCCTTGAAACAAGCCGTCAAATAAAACCACATCATTAACCCCCAGTTCTTTATAAAATTTATTCAAATCAATTAAAGATGCCTTTGCATCATCAAATGCGGCATCGATTTTAACTTTATTGACAAAGTCAGCTAAATCTCCCCGCTCATAATTCATTTGCATTTCCGTATTGATCAATGAATAGGGCGTTTCTATGCGCATTTTTTCAAACAGCATCTGGGTAGGTGAATAGGTGAAATTGGCCGTAAGGTCAATTATATCAATTCCCCTTCCCTCTTTAAATTTAACTCCGCGAAGGTCAGCCACCACCTTAGATCCTAGTATTTCAAAATCTTTAATTTCACCATTGAGTTGCGTGACCCGCAAAACATCCTGGTTCTCTTTATTTAAATTAATTAATTGATAGCTTGAAT
>Ga0209344_10002045_pt1 | contig 23576 bp, 22 predicted proteins | sample Cruoilmetagenom6_FD_187293 | JGI IMG/M metagenome (GOLD analysis project Ga0209344, IMG submission 187293) | Oil polluted marine microbial communities from Coal Oil Point, Santa Barbara, California, USA - Santa Barbara Oil Seep Sample 6 (SPAdes)... | ecosystem: Environmental > Aquatic > Marine... | reverse complement strand
CTGGCGGCTCAGAAAACGAGTCTTCACAGCGCCATGAGGACGTCGTCATGGTCTGTAACGTCCTGGTAGATGTCATCGAGCTGCTGCTGACTTGTTGCCGTGATAGTCACAGTGACGGACACGAAACGCTCATTGCGGCTCAGAGATGCCTGCACAGCATTGTCGTTCACGGCGCCAGCATGCTTCTCTACGAGTGCACGCGCCGTCGCGCGAAACTCCGGCGAGTTGCGACCCATCATCTTGATGGGGAACTCACACGGAAACTCGATTGCAGAATCTTCAGTCATACCTACTCAAACCAGAGACTGATGCTGTCCTTGGTGCGCTGCCAGAATGAACCGACGGGGTTGTCATCGAGCGCGCGCAACTGCGTGCTCAAAACCTGCTGTTCACCAAGATTGATTTTCAATTCGGCTACAGGCTGTCCGGCCGCGATCGGGGCCTCAATAATCGCCGGTATGTCGAGCGTGGACTCAAGCTTGTCATAGCTGCCGCGCCGCACGGTGATGTACAAGTCTTCCAGTACACCAAGTCGTGAGTTGAGCTTCTCTGATTTCCAGACGCGTGCTGTTGTGACTTCCTCGCCTGCCTTGTACAGCAGCCGTGTTTCGAAGAAACGAAATCCGTAGTTGATAAGCGCCTGGCTGCCGTCCGTCCGCGCCTTCGTGCTCGACGTACCGAGTACAACCGAAACGATGCGCATGTCGTCGCGCTGTGCGGAAGCCACGAGGCAGTAACCCGCATCATCAGTGTGGCCGGTCTTCAGGCCATCAACCGACGGGTCGCGCCACAACAGCGAGTTGCGATTACTTTGCTTGATGTCGTTGAACGTGAATTCTTTCACAGCGTGCCAGGCATAGTAGTCCGGGAACTCCTGCACCATGGCGCGAGCCAGTGTCGCGAGATCCCGCGCGGTCGTCATATGCCCTTCGGCGGGCAGGCCGGTCGCATTAAGAAAATTGCTCGAGAGCATTCCGAGCTGCTGCGCGTACTGGTTCATCATTTGGGCAAACACGCTCTCGGTGCCCGCGATGTGCTCGGCCAGTGCCACGCTGGCGTCGTTGCCGGATTGCACGATCATGCCCATCAGGAGGTCTTCGATTTTCACTCGCGTGCCGACTTCGATGAACATGCGTGAGCCGGGCATGCGCCATGCCCGTTCAGAGATTGTCACTTCGTCCGCAAGCTGGATCTGGCCTGACCTCAGGGCAGTAAACACCACGTAGGTCGTCATGATCTTGGTCAGGCTGGCCGGGGCAAGCGGCACGTCCGGGTCAAGCGCCGCGATTTCGTGCCCGGTCCGGGCATCGACGACGAGGTAGCTCTTGGCGCCGATGATGGGTGGCGCCGGTGCCGGCATTGCGGACTGCGCGAAAGCAGTTGTCGAAAAAAGGAAAACGAGGGCGACGAGGGCGCAGGACAAACGTGTAGACATGTGGCCTCTTAACAAGGTGAATCGAATTGGGCGCGTATTGTACGCGCTATTCAGTGATTAGATACGGATCGGTGATTCCGATATTCTCGAGTTCCTCGACGACCACATCGTACTGCACCACATCGGCTACCGGCCCGACGCGCACCCGGTAGAGCACACGTCCGGGCGAGCGCTCCTCGTGGATGAACGCGTCCTTGATGCCGGCTAGCGACAACGCGCCGAGCCGCCGCTCGGCATTCGAGCGATCCCCGAAGGCGCCGACCTGGACGTATATTCGGTTGCTCGCCACGGCTGGTCTGCTGTGGGAGGAAGCTTGTTGTGGGAGGGAGCTCGCTCCCGATCTGTGCGAGGTGGTGTGCTCGCCATCGGATGGCTGGTCGAAACTGATAGCTGTCACTTCCACAAGGCTTGTACCGTCCTTGATCATGTCGAGCTTGATGGCCGCCGCGTAAGACAGGTCGATGATCCGGTTGTGAACAAAGGGTCCGCGATCGTTTACGCGCACGACGATTGACTTGTTGTTCCGTAAATTGCGCACACGCACGTACGTCGGCAGCGGTAGCGTCTTGTGCGCGGCCGTCATCGTGTACATATCGTAAACTTCACGATTGGATGTCAGGTTGCCGTGGAACTTCTTGCCATACCAGGACGCAACGCCGCGTTCCTGGTAGCCCGAACTCAACGGCATGACTGTATAGCGCTTGCCGAACACCTCGTAGACTGGCCCGTTGCCGTAACGGCTGCGTGGCTCGGGGCGCGGAGTGACTTCACCATGCGCGTCAGGAAACCGCGAGCTGCCCGACGGTGGTCCGTCACCCTTGATCTTGTTGTCGCCACAGGCCGAAAGAGCAAGCAAGCTGACCGCCAGCAGCGGCCCACTACCCCGCATCGGCGCCAACCTTTCGGGAGATTTCCTGGCCAAGCTGGTGTGCGGCCAACGCGTACATCGCGCTGCGGTTGTACTTGGTGATCACGAAAAAGTTGTGGAAGCCGACCCAATGCTCGATGCCGCCCTTGCCTTCATAGGTCAGGAGCTCACCCTTGCTGTCGGCACACAGTCCGGTCGCAAATACCACGCCCCGCATGCTCAGCGAATCCACTGTGTCCGCGGCTTTGAGTTTGTTCTTTGGCTCGGGCACTGGCCCATCCCAGCGATTGCTCAGGGTGGCCTGGCTTGTGACTTCCTCGCCACTCCGCCAGCCGTGCTCGATGAAGTAATTGGCCACGCTGCCTGCCACATCAGCCCAGTTGTTCCAGATGTCGCGTTTGCCATCGCCCGTGGCGTCGACCGCGTAGGCTCGGAAACTCGATGGCATGAACTGAGGGCGGCCCATCGCACCGGCGTAGGAACCTACCGGCTCCGTCGCATCGAGCTCTTCTTCGCGTGCGAGAATCAGGAACTGGACCAGTTCATTGCGGAAGAAAGTCTGCCGCGGTGGGTAATCGAATGCCAGCGTCGCCAGGGCATCGATCACTCGATCCCTGCCCGTGATCCGGCCGTAGTAAGTCTCGACGCCGATGATGCCCACGATCATTTCGATCGATACACCGGATTCCTTGTGAATGCGCTCGAGCATCTCGCGATTTTCGCGCCAGAAAGTCGTGCCTGCCGCGATACGTTCCTTCGTCAGGAAGATCTTCCTGTACTCGGCCCACGTCAGCTTTTTCTCGGCGGGCGTGGATATCTTCTTGATAATGGACTGCTTGAGCTCCGCCTTGCCGAGGACGTCCGCGAGTGCTTCGCGGTTGAATTTGTGCTCCGTCACCATCTCATCTATGAACTCGGCGACGTCCGGACGCGTTACGTCCACGTAAGTCTTACCGGCAGCTTGAGAGCAGGAAACGGAAATGGCGAAGACTGCAGTGACTGCAAGTAAGCGGTTTTTCATCAATGCGGCAACAACTTCCGGTGCGAGTGAATGGACATCAGAATACCGAAACCGGCCATCAGCGTCACCATCGAGGTGCCGCCGAATGAAACGAGCGGTAGTGGTACGCCGACGACGGGCACGAGTCCTGTAACCATGGCCGTATTGACGAACACGTAGACCATGAAGGTCAGGCTGATCGAGCCGGCGAGCAGGCGGGAGTAGGTATCACGTGCCTGCACGGCGATATACAGGCCGCGCCCGATGACGAACATATACAACACCAGCAATGTCAGGACACCCAGCAGGCCGAATTCCTCACCGAGTACGGCGAAGATGAAGTCGGTATCGCGTTCCGGCAGGAACTCGAGCTGGGCCTGTGAGCCATTGGTCCAGCCTTTGCCGAACAGACCGCCCGAACCGATCGCAATTTTTGACTGGATGATGTTGTAGCCGGCGCCCAGCGGGTCGCTGTCCGGGTTGAACAGCGTGAGGACGCGCTGCTTCTGGTAGTCCTGCATGAAAGTCCAAAGCACGAGTGCGCCCGGCACTGCGGCGACGGCCAGGCCGAGCATCAGCCGGAACGACATGCCTGCCAACACTATGACGATGATGCCGGACGCGGCGATGAGCAGTGCTGTGCCGAGGTCGGGCTGCCCGGCGATCAACAGGGTCGGCACGATGATCATGACGGCGATGATGACAAGCTGGCCCAGCCTGGGTGGTATCTGGCGGTCGTGCAGGTACCACGCGGTCATCATTGGCACGCCGAGCTTCATGGCCTCGGACGGCTGGAAACGAATTCCGAGGTCGAGCCAGCGACGTGCACCCTGCCCGATGTCTCCCTTGGTCAATACGAGTAGCAGGAGAATCAGGCCGGCGGCATAGCCCCAGGGTGTCCAGCGCCGCAGGAAATCCGGCGGCAGTTGCGCGACGATCAGCATCGCGACGAATGCGACGCCGAGGCGTATTGCCTGGTTGATGAGCAGGCGATTGCTTTCGCCAACGGCGCTGTAAAGAACAAACAGGCCGACAGCGCATACAAGCAGCAGTCCGCCGAGCAGGGGGCCATCGATGTGCAGGCGCCGCAGGATTCCGGAGAAACTTGTCATCGGTACCGCGTTGGGTGCAAAAAGACGTTGCGTGTCACTAGGGCGCATCGTCACCGAACCCCAGGTAAGCATCCATGACGGCCTTGGCTATCGGTGCGGCGACGCTACTGCCACTCTCACCGTTTTCGACGATCAATGCGATGGCAATGCGCGGCTCATCGAGCGGAGCAAAGGCAATAAACAGTGCGTGGTCACGCTGCCGTTCTTCAAGCTCCGCATCATCGTATTTCTCGTCCTGTGCGATCGAGACAACCTGGGCGGTACCGCTCTTGCCTGCCATTTCATAGGGCGCACCGACGCCGACGGCGCGCGCTGTCCCGCGCGGACCCTGCATGACATCGTGCATCGCCCCGATCACGAATTGCCAGTAGAAGTCGTTGCTGATCTCGACGTCAGGCAAGCGTTCCGGCTGGACCATGCGGCGCTCGCCGGTCAGCGCATCCTCTACAGCCGCCACCATGTGTGGCCGATAGCGTTCGCCGCGCATGGCGAGCGCGCCAGCCGCCGCTGCCAGCTGCAGCGGCGTCGCGAGCATGTAGCCCTGGCCGATCGAGGCAATAACGGTTTCACCGTGATACCAGCGCTGGTTGTCCCGGTCCTGAAAATAGTTCCTTTTCCACTCGCGCGACGGTACGAGGCCCGAGCTCTCGCCACCGATATCGAGCCCGGTTCTCGTACCCAGTCCGAAGCGGTCGAGGTAGTCGTGCATATTGTCGATGCCGATCTCACCGCTAATCTCGTAGAAATACACATCGCAGGATTGCGCAATCGCATCGTGCAGGTCGACGGGCCCGTGGCCCTCGGGCTTCCAGTCCCGGTAACGGTGGTCGTCGTTGGGAAGCTGGAAGTAACCGTGACATATGCTCTTGCGTGTCAGGTTGGTCGCGCCGGTCTCCAGCGCCGCCAGCGCGAGCATGGGTTTGATCGTCGAACCAGGCGGGTAAGCACCACGCGTCGCGCGGTTGAACAGCGGCCGATCCGGATTGTCCGCCAGTTCGCGATATTGCGACGTCGACATGCCCACCGCGAACAGGTTGGGATCAAACGCCGGCGCACTGACCAGCGCGAGAATCTCACCATTGCGCGGGTCCAGCGCCACCAACGCACCGCGCTGGTCCTCCAGCGCCTCCGCGGCAATCCGTTGAAGGTCCAGATCGATACTCAAATAGACGTTCGCACCTGGAACCGGTGTTTCGTCGAACGGAAGGGAGTCAAGTAGCTCGCTGGTGTCGCTCGGCACCTGGCGGCCGCGGGCATTTGCGATCAGATGGCGGTACCCGGCGTCGCCATGCAGGTCCGATTCGAAGCTGCTCTCCACGCCGGTCTTGCCCGTGTGCGACGTTCCGGCGTAGCTCGCAGGATCGAGGCGTTTCAGATCCTGTGTGCTCAGGGCACCGACATAGCCAACGGCGTGAGATACGAACTCACCGTCCGGGTAGTGCCGCACGAGCCGTGGCTGGAAATCGACGCCTGGAAAACGCGGCCGTTGAATGGCGAAGTTTGCGATCTCTTCCTCGGTCAGCCGGAACTTGAGCGTGACGGGCTTGAAACGTGGTCCGCTTCGACTCAGCTCCTTAAAGCGCGGGATATCCTCGAACTCGATGAGATTGATCGAAGCCAGCCGGTTAAGCGTGTCGTCGAGGTCTTCAATTTGCTCGGGAATCAGTTCCAGCTGGTAAGCAGGCAGGTTTTCCGCGAGTACGCGATGTTTGCGATCGAAGACGAGCCCCCGAATCGGCGGCACCGGTTCTATGCGAACACGGTTGCCCTGGGCCTTCTCGGCGAACAGTTCGTGATCAACGACCTGTAGTTGCACGAGCCTCACGATGACCATGCCGATCAGCAGTAGCGATATGATCGCAGACAGGATGACGCGTGCGAGGAACTGACGACGTTCGGAGTGGACGTCCTTGATGGGTGACAGGAGGCCGCTCATGTTGCCGGGACCACTAGCCTAGCGTCCCGACCGGGAACGGTAGCGAACCCCCGAAAGGAACATGAACAGGAACGGCCAGATCAGTGTACCGGTAATGACTGGCGCCCAGTATGTGATTGTCGGCGCCGATACGCCGGCGACGCCATTCACCCAGAACAGGATGAACTGGTACAACGCGAGTAGTGCAAAAATCGTGGCCGATAGCTGTGACAGCGGGAAGACACGCATCAGCAAGTGGAAGCGCACCGTGGCGAAGGCTACGACGCAGAGCGCCAGCGCGTGCTGGCCGAGTAAGGTGCCGTAAGACACGTCGAGTACGATGCCAATCATCCATGCAGACCCGACACTCCAGGTGCGTGGAAGCTGCATGGCCCAGAAAATTACGACCAGTGCCAGCCAGTCCGGACGGAATGCCTCGACGGACTCGGGCAGGGGCATCACCGTGAGCATCAGGCCGACGATAAATGTGATGATGACCGGAAGTCTGCGAGAGCCGCGATCCCTGCTCATTCGACCGACTCCTCGGTGACCGGTGGCGCTGACCAGATTAACATGACCTCGCGAACCTGGCCGAGTGCAGCGGCTGGGGTCGCGGTTACATCCGCGAACGGCTCCTGTGGAATACGCGTTACCGAGTCAACGATCGCCACCGGGTAGCCTGATGGAAACGCGCCGCCAAGACCTGAGGTAACCAACAGGTCGCCTGTGCGAATATCCGCGTTGTTGGGGAGGAAGGGCAGGTCCAGACGATCAATCTCGCCGGTGCCCACTGCGATCGTACGCAGTCCGTTGCGGTTGACTTCGACAGGCAGTGCATGATCGGCGTCGCTGATCAGTACAGCCTGGGCCGTCATGATGCCGGTTCGGATGACCTGGCCGACAACGCCGTCCGCATCGACGATGGCCTGGCCGTCATAGACGCCTTCACGGCTGCCGATATCGATAACGAGATTGTGCTCGTAGGGGTTTGCGTCGACGGCCATAATTTCCGCCACGCGAATTTCGTCGCGCACGGTCGTGCGCGCATCAAGTAGCGCACGCAGTCGGGCATTCTCCGCCTCAAGCGCAGTGAGCCGTTGCAGTCGAGCATTGGTTAGCAGCCGCTCGGCCTGCAGACGTCCCAGTTCCAGTTCAAGCTGGTTGCGTGACGTCGTGGATTCGCCGAGCCATTTCCATAGTCGCACCGGTGCGTCGACAACAATCTGGACCGGGTAGACGGCTGCGCCGATACCTTGCCGGATGCCATCGAGATGATTCTGACGGTGATCGAGGTACATCAGCACGATGCTGATGATCATGAGCGCAAGAACCCGGAGACCCAGTGCCGGGATGCGCGCTGGATTGCTGTTATTTCCCCGGGACGCGACCATTGTGACGCCCTGGCTCGATCACTCCAGTCCGAATACGGCTGGGCCGTGCTCGTCGATGAGCTCAATTACCCGGCCGCCGCCTCGAGCGACGCAGGTCAGGGGGTCGTCGGCGATGACGACAGGTAAACCGGTTTCCTCCATCAGGAGTTTGTCAATGTCGCGTAGCATGGCGCCACCGCCAGTCAGGACGATGCCGCGATCCGCGACGTCAGCGCCGAGTTCCGGAGGCGTCTGTTCGAGCGCTTCTTTAACGGCTCCGACGATTCCCTGCAGCGGTTCCTGCAAGGCTTCGAGAATCTCATTCGAGTTCAGCGTGAAGCTGCGTGGCACGCCTTCGGAGAGGTTGCGACCTTTCACCGAGATCTCCAGGACTTCCTGTCCCGGGAATGCCGAGCCAATTTCGTGCTTGATGCGTTCGGCCGTCGCCTCACCAATCAGGATGCCGTAGTTGCGACGCACGTAGTTTGTGATCGCCTCGTCGAAACGGTCGCCGCCGATGCGTACCGAAGCGGCATAAACGATGCCGTTCAATGAGATCACCGCGACCTCCGACGTGCCGCCGCCGATATCGAGTACCATCGAGCCGCGTGCCTCGTGGACGGGCATGCCAGCGCCGATCGCCGCAGCCATCGGCTCATCTATAAGGTGTACCTTGCGGGCACCTGCGCCTTCGGCCGATTCGCGAATAGCACGTCGTTCAACCTGGGTCGAGCCATAGGGCACGCAGATCAGTACGCGTGGGCTCGGGCGGAAATACCGCGAGGAGTGTGCTTTCCGGATGAAATGCTGCAGCATCTTCTCGGTGACCGTGAAATCGGCGATCACGCCATCTTTCAGCGGCCGAATTGCCGTGATATTGCCTGGGGTGCGTCCCAGCATGTTCTTGGCTTCCATGCCGACCGCTTCAACGATACGACCACCTCGGCCGGAGTCCTCGCGAATGGCAACTACGGACGGTTCGTCGAGCACAATGCCGTGCCCCCGTGAGTAAATCAGGGTGTTGGCGGTGCCAAGGTCGATGGACAGGTCATTCGAAAAATAACCCAGGATATTCTTGAACATGCGGGGTGCGGTCCCAAAAACGAATTAACGGCGTAATCTAGCAATGCGCACGACATTCCACAAGGCGCCGTGTATTATTGCGTCCCCGCCGGGGCGGGTCCCGGTAACCCTGTTGAATTTAGCGGAAAAATACCGTGTCACTCGATAAAGACCAGGTCCAGCAAATAGCAACGCTGGCGCGACTCAAATTAAGCGACGACGAGTACGCCGAGAGCGTCAAGAAGCTCTCCAAAATCGTCGATTTCGTCGATCAGTTGTCCCAGGCGGACACGAGCGACGTTGTGCCCATGGCACACCCGCTCGACGTGGCCCAGCGGCTGCGCCCGGATACCGTAACGGAGCCCGACGAACGAGATCGCTACCAGGAGAACGCCGCCTCGGTGACGGATGGCCTGTACCTTGTGCCCAAGGTGATCGAGTGATGGGTCTGCATACCAAATCAATGAGCGAGCTGACTGCCGGTCTGGAGGGCGGCGAGTTCACATCAGTCGAGGTGACGCAGTCTCTGCTGGATCGCATCGCCGCGCATGACTCAAAACTCAATGCAATGATTACGGTGACGGGCGAGGCTGCGCTGGCTGCTGCTGCGCGGGCCGATGCCGATCGTGCGGGCGGTAACGCCGGGGCATTGAACGGTCTGCCAGTCATCCACAAGGACATTTTCTGCACACGGGGCGTCAAGACGAGCTGCGGCTCGAAGATGCTCGACAACTTTGTGTCACCCTATGATGCGACGATCGTTGAGCGCATAGCGGCTGCCGGTGCTGTCGTACTCGGTAAATCGAATATGGACGAGTTTGCGATGGGTTCGTCGAATGAGACGAGTTTCTATGGACCCGTCCACAACCCCTGGGATCTGGATTGTTCGCCGGGTGGTTCGTCGGGCGGCTCGGCCGCATCCGTCGCCGCTCGCTTCGTCCCCGCGGCAACCGCGACCGATACGGGCGGTTCGATTCGCCAGCCTGCGGCGCTGACCAACACGGTCGGGCTCAAGCCAACCTATGGCAGGGTCTCGCGCTACGGCATGATTGCGTTTGCCTCGAGCCTCGACCAGGCTGGCACCATCACACGTACTGCTGAGGACGCGGCACGGGTACTCGGTGTTATGGCCGGTTTCGACGAACGTGATTCCACGTCTATTGACACACCTGTGCCCGATTACCGGGGCGAGATCGGTGATGCGATCAAGGGTTTGCGTATCGGTATCGTGCGCCAGCATTTTGACGAAGGGCTCGATGCCGAATGTGGCATCAAGGTGAAGGACGCTATTGCTGTTCTCGAGTCTTTGGGTGCAACAACGGTTGAAGTCGACCTGCCGAACATCGACCTGTCGGTACCGACCTACTACGTCGTCGCGCCGGCCGAGTGTTCGTCCAACCTGTCGCGATTCGATGGCGTGCGCTTTGGCCATCGCGCTGACAATGCCGAAGACCTGTTCGACCTTTATTGCCGTAGCCGAGGCGAAGGCTTCGGCGACGAAGTGAAGCGCCGCATCATGACGGGCACTTACGTCTTGTCCGCCGGTTACTACGATGCGTATTACCTCAAGGCGCAGCAAGTTCGACAACTGATTGCCGATGATTTCAGAAAGGCGTTCGCCGATGTCGACGTTATCGCAGGTCCGACGACACCAACGCCGGCATTCAAGCTTGGCGACAAAGTTGACGACCCGATCACGATGTACCTCAACGACATTTACACGATAGGCGCTAACCTCGCGGGTCTGCCTGCTATCTCGGTGCCCTGTGGCTTCGTCAATGACCTGCCCGTAGGCCTGCATCTCGTTGGTACGCATTTCGCGGAGAGCACGTTGCTGCGTTGTGCGCACCAATATCAGCAGCAGACCGACTGGCACACGGCCAGCCCGGAGGGTTTCTCATGACTGCGGGATGGGAAGTCGTCATCGGGCTCGAAATTCATACGCAGCTGGCGACGAAATCGAAAATTTTCTCCAGCGCATCCACGGCCTACGGCGCTGAGCCGAACACGCAGGCCTGCCTGGTCGATCTCGGCTACCCGGGCGTACTGCCGGTCCTGAACAAGGAGGTCGTGCGTATGGCGGCCATGTTCGGGTTGGCTGTCAGCGCCACCGTTGCGCCCCGCTCGGTGTTTGCCCGTAAGAACTACTTCTACCCGGACCTGCCAAAGGGCTACCAGATCAGTCAGTTCGAGTTGCCGATTGTAGAGCACGGCGAGTTGTTCATCGCCGACGGCGACGGCAACGAAAAACGCGTCGGCATTACGCGCGCGCACCTCGAGGAAGATGCGGGCAAGTCGATTCACGAAGGGCTGGACAAGTCGTCTGGTATCGACCTGAACCGCGCAGGCACGCCGTTGCTTGAAATCGTGTCCGAGCCCGACATTCGGTCGGCGAAAGAAGCGGTCGCGTACATGCGCAAGATCCATACGATCGTGCGTTACCTCGGCATCTCGGACGGCAACATGCAGGAAGGCTCGTTCCGCTGTGATGCGAACGTCTCGGTTCGGCCGAATGGCCAGGAAGAACTTGGGACGCGTGCAGAGATCAAGAACCTGAACTCGTTCCGCTACGTCGAGAAAGCGATCAACTTTGAAGTTGAGCGCCAGATTGACCTCATTGAAGATGGCGGTGTCGTTGTGCAGGAAACGCGGCTATATGATTCCGACAAGGACGAGACGCGTTCGATGCGTTCGAAAGAAGAAGCGAACGACTACCGCTACTTCCCCGATCCCGACCTGCTGCCCGTCGAAATTGCCGCGGACTTCATTGAGTCGGTGCGCAATGAGCTACCAGAACTTCCCGACGCCAAACAACAGCGGTTTGTTGGTGAATACGAGATCAAGAATGACGACGCGGCGATCCTGACGATCTCGCGCCCGGTTGCTGACTACTTCGAAACGGCGGCGAAAGCGACCGATGCGAGTGCACAGCTGGTGGCCAACTGGGTTGTCGGCGATCTCTCGGGCGCATTGAACAAAGACGGACTCGACATCGCAGACAGCAAAATCTCGGCCACGGAGCTGGCTGGATTGCTGACACGCATTCACGACAACACCCTATCGGGCAAGATTGCGAAGCAGGTGTTCGAGGCCATGTGGGCGGGTGACGGGTTGGCCGATGAGGTTATTGAAGCCAAAGGTCTCAAGCAGATTACCGACAGCTCGGCGATAGAAGCAGTCGTTGACAGGGTGATCGCCGCGAACCCGGGCCAGGTCTCCGAATACAAGGCTGGCAAGGACAAGCTGATCGGCTTTTTTGTCGGCCAGGTCATGAAAGAGACCAAGGGCCAGGCAAACCCGGGACAGGTTAACCAGATTCTGAAATCCAAGCTGTCGGGCTGATATGTCGGTCGATAGCGTCACACCCTTCGGGTTCGAGGCACTTCCCGTCAAGGGCGCGCTGATTCACTTGTCACGCACCTGGCGCCGCATGTTGCGCGACCATGACTACGACCCGTTGGTCACGGAAACGCTGGGTCACGCGGCTGCCGCAACCGGGCTCATTGCCCAAAGCCTCAAGTTCGACGGCGCCATCACACTGCAGATCCAGAGTTCGGGCACACTGCAGATGCTCGTCATGCAGTGCACGAGCGATCTGGATCTCCGAGGCATGGCGGCGGTAGAAGAGGGCAGTGCCGCACAGAATTTCGCCGAACTCACGGCGAAAGCGCACTGCGCCGTGACCGTTGATGCGGGTGACCGTCCCTACCAGGGAATCGTTGAAATCGACGATACATCGCTGGCTGCGAGCCTTGAGCATTACTTCGCGCGTTCGGTGCAGGTGCCGAGTCACGTAGCACTGCTGGCCACCGAAGCGTTCGCCGCCGGCATTCTCCTGCAACAGGTTTCCGGCCAGTCGATCGACGAGGACGACTGGAGTCGCCTGCATTTCCTGATCGACACTCTGTCGCCCAAGGACTTCGAACGCGAAGCCGGCCTGGAACTCATCGGCAAGCTGTTCGCCGAAGATGATGTCCGCGTTTACAAGCCTCGTGCCGTGCACTTCCGCTGTCGCTGTTCGGCACGCAAGACGGAAGATGTTCTGAAGATGCTTGGTGAGGATGAGGCGCGCGCCGCCCTGGCGGAGCAGGGCAACATTGAGGTCACCTGCGAGTATTGCGGACATCGACGCCATTTCGATGCTGTCGATGTCGAACGCCTGTTCGCCGACAACGTCGTCCCGGCACCCGATTCGGTCCAGTAAGTCGGTGTACGTGACGGACTAATGCGGTATACTTTTCGGTTATAAATATAAAAGAATACTTATATTTTTATATGAAAACATCGACCGACAAAATGCTGAACCAGCTCAAGGCGCTGGCGGACCCCGTGCGGATGCGCCTTGTCGCTCTTTGTGGCATTGCGGAGTGCAGCGTGTCGGAGCTCACCCACGTGACCGGTCTCAGCCAGCCGCGTGTGTCCCAGCATCTCAAACAGTTGATCGCTGAGGATCTGCTAGAGCGCTTTCGCGACGGCCACTTTGTGTTTTACCGCGTGCCGTCCAACGGTTCGGACTCGCTCGCCCGTCGACGTCTGCTCGCGCTTTTGCCAGACGACGAACCGGAATTTGCGCGGGATGTCGAGAAGCTCAGGAAGCTCCGAGCAGAGGCTGATCCGGCGCCGCTCGTTGAAGCCGGTGACGAACGCTTTCTGCATAAAGCCCTTGTCGAGCTGACCGTGGCAGCCCCCTTGGGTGACCTGCTGGATGTTGGCTGTGGGCAAGGCCGTATCCTCAAGCTGCTGGCATCGAGAGCGCATCGCGTGGTCGGCGTGGACATCGACTCTGATGCACGACGGCTGGCGCGCGCGGAGTTGCTGCTCGCGGGCTCTCCGAACTGTTCATTGCGTCACGGCGATATGTACTCGCTGCCGTTCGCGAACCAGGAGTTCGACACCATCATCCTCGACGGCGTACTCGGCGAGGCTGAGCGCCCAACCGATGTCATTGCCGAGGCCCTGCGCCTGTTGAAGGCCGGCGGGCGTGTGCTGCTGTTGTCCGCGACCGGCAAGCGCTCGGCGGGGCAAATCAAATCCGACTTCGCTGACTGGGCTGCGCAAACAGGCCTGCGCCTTGCACAGCCCCGTTCGATTCCAGACAAAAATCCGGGCTGGCTGCTCGGGGTGGCTACTTCATGAATAGTAAACTCCAGAACAAACCCGCCGTGTCGTTCGAGTTCTTTCCGCCCAATACGGAAAAGATGGAGGCGACCATGTGGCAGTCGATTGCGCGCCTTGCAGAGCTCGAACCCAACTTCGTTTCGGTAACCTACGGTGCCGATGGTTCGACGCGCGAGCGGACGCACAACGCAGTTGCCCGCATTATGAAGGACACCAAGCTGCGCGCTGCGCCGCACCTGACCTGTATCGGCGCCAGCCGCGGTGAGATTGACGACATCGCACGCGAGTACTGGGATATGGGCATTCGGCATCTTGTCGCTTTGCGCGGTGATGCGCCGAAAGATATCGATCATTACGAGGCTCACCCGGAGGGTTACGCGTACGCGTCGGACCTCGTCGAAGGCCTGAAGAAGGTCGGTGACTTCGAGATATCGGTTGCCGCGTATCCCGAAGTGCATCCCGAGGCGCGGGATGCAGATTTTGACCTCGAGAACCTGAAGCGCAAGCTCGATGCTGGTGCGACGCGTGCGATATCGCAGTTCTTCTTCGACGCCGACGTGTTCCTTAAATTCCGGGATCGATGTGCCTCTGCAGGCATCGAAACACCCATCGTGCCAGGCATCCTGCCTATCACGCGCTTCCCGCAACTCGAGAGATTCGCGGCCGCGTGTGGTGCTTCAGTGCCGGACTGGCTGCGCCAGTGGTTCGATGGCCTCGAAGACGATGCCCGGACCCGGCAGATGATCGCTGCGAGCGTTGCTATCGACCAGGTACGTCGGTTGCAGGCTGAAGGCATAGACGAATTTCACTTTTACACGCTGAACCGTTCAGAGCTGGCGTTCGCCATCTGCCACGCGCTTGGCGTGCGCCCGCCTCACGTTGAGGCTTGAGAAAAGACCATGGACCGTAATAAACGAATAGACACACTTATCTCCTCACTCGACCAGCGCATCCTGCTACTGGATGGCGCGATGGGTACGATGATTCAGGGCTATGGCCTGACCGAGGACGACTACCGAGGTGATCGATTCACGGATTGGGAGCGCGACCTCAAGGGTAACAACGACCTGTTGTCGCTTACGCGCCCCGAGGTGATACGCGAGATTCACCACGCGTTTCTTGATGCTGGCGCAGACATTATCGAGACCAACACGTTTAACTCTAATGCGCCGTCCATGGCCGACTATGGCATGGAGTCGCTGGTTACTGAGTTGAACACTGTATCCGCGCGACTCGCCCGCGAGTGTGCAGATGCTGTCGCCGTGAAGACGGGCACGCCTCGCTACGTAGCCGGTGCGCTCGGCCCGACGAATCGCACGGCGTCAATATCGCCGGACGTCAACGATCCGGGGTTTCGCAACATCACGTTTGATGCTCTGGCCGACACCTACGAAGTTGCGACGCTCGCTTTGATCGATGGTGGTGTCGATTTCCTGCTCATCGAGACGATCTTCGACACACTGAATGCCAAGGCTGCCATTGTCGGTGTGAAGCGCGCGTTCCGCGCGGCACAGCTTGAACTGCCCGTTATGATTTCGGGCACGATCACCGACGCATCCGGACGCACGCTGTCAGGCCAGACGACAGAAGCGTTCTGGAATTCGGTGCGCCACATCAAGCCATTCATGATTGGCCTCAACTGTGCGCTCGGTGCTGGCGAATTGCGGCCCTACATTGCCGAGCTATCCCGCATTGCCGAAACGCGTGTAAGCGCCTACCCGAATGCGGGCCTGCCAAACGAATTCGGCGAATACGACGAGACGGCCGAAGAAATGGCCGAGGTCGTCGGCGAGTTCGCCTCAAGCGGCCTTGTCAATCTCATCGGTGGGTGTTGTGGCACCCGGCCGGAGCATATTCGTGCGCTCGGCAAAGCCGTGCAGGACTGCGCACCGCGGGCGGTGCCGGTGCAGCCGGTACGGTGCCGTTTGTCTGGCCTCGAGCCCTTCAACATGGGCCCGGACGACCTGTTCGCCAATGTCGGCGAACGTTGCAACGTGACAGGATCAGCAGTGTTCAGGCGCCTGATCGAAGCGGACGACTACACGGCAGCAGTGGCGGTCGCTCGCCAGCAAGTCGATAACGGTGCGCAGATCATCGACGTCAACATGGACGAGGGCATGCTCGATTCCGAGAAGGCGATGGAGACGTTCCTGAACCTCATCGCATCGGAGCCCGACGTCGCGCGCTTGCCAATCATGATCGATTCATCGAAGTGGACGGTTATCGAAGCGGGTCTCAAGTGCGTGCAGGGCAAGGCTGTCGTCAACTCGATCAGCCTTAAGGAAGGCGAGGAGTCGTTCATCGAGCAGGCTGAACTCTGCCGCGACTACGGCGCGGCTGTCATTGTCATGGCCTTCGACGAGCAGGGCCAGGCTGACACCATCGAACGCAAGATCAATATCTGCAAACGCTCCTACGAAGTTCTGACGGAAAAGGTCGGCTTCGATCCGGCGGATATTATTTTCGATCCGAATATCTTCGCCGTTGCGACAGGCATCGAAGAACACTCGAACTACGGTCTCGATTTCATCGAGGCTACGCGGCAGATCAAGGCGTCGTTACCCCACGCACTGGTCAGCGGCGGCGTCAGCAACGTGTCGTTCTCATTCCGTGGCAATAACGTCGTACGGGAGGCGATTCACTCGGTGTTCCTGTATTACGCGATTCGCGCGGGTATGGACATGGGGATCGTCAACGCCGGGCAGCTCGCGATCTACGAAGACCTGCCAACTGATCTCCGCGATGCGGTCGAGGATGTGGTTCTCAACCGCACGCCGGACGCAACCGAAAACCTGCTTACGGTTGCCGAGCGGTATAAGGATCAGAAGAGTGGCGCCGCCGCGAAAGGCAAGGACTTGTCGTGGCGCGAGAATGACGTATCGCAACGCCTGCAGTACGCGCTGGTTAACGGCGTTGATGAGTTTGTTATCGAGGACACGGAAGAAGCACGGCAGGCGACGACACGACCGCTCGATGTTATCGAAGGCCCTTTGATGTCAGGCATGAATGTCGTGGGTGACCTGTTTGGCGACGGCAAGATGTTCCTGCCTCAGGTTGTGAAATCGGCGCGCGTCATGAAGAAAGCGGTAGGCCATCTTGTGCCTTTCATCGAGGATGAGAAAGACGGCAAGATGAGTTCGAACGGCAAGATCGTAATGGCGACCGTCAAGGGTGATGTACACGATATCGGCAAGAACATTGTCGGCGTCGTATTGCAATGCAACAACTTCGAGGTCGTCGATCTCGGCGTCATGGTGTCCTGCGACAAGATCCTCGATGCAGCGAGACGTGAGGGCGCGAATATTATCGGCCTGTCGGGACTGATCACGCCATCGCTTGACGAGATGGTGCACGTCGCCAGTGAAATGCAGCGGCTCGATTACGAGTTGCCACTGCTAATTGGTGGTGCGACGACCTCACCTGCGCATACGGCTGTAAAGATTGAGCCGCGGTACGAAGGCCCTGTCATTTACGTCAAGGATGCATCGCGTTCGGTCGGCGTGGCGCAGGCTTTGGTAGAGCCTGGTACGAGAGACGAAATTATCGCGAAGACACGCAAAGACAATGCACGCCGCCGCGAACAGCACGCGAATAAGAAACGTCTGAAACCACAACTGTCGCTGGCCCAGTCACGGGATCGCAAACACGATATTGACTGGTCAACCTACTCAGCGCCGGCCCCGAGTTTCACGGGCAACCGTGTATTCGACGACATTGACCTCAGTGTCTTACGCGATTACATCGACTGGATGCCGTTCTTTAACGCCTGGGAATTCCATGGCAAGTTCCCGCAGATTCTCGACGACGCCACCGTTGGCGAAGCAGCGTCCTCGCTGTTCAATGACGCAAACGCAATGCTCGACCGGATTGTCGATGAGAAGTGGCTGACGGCGCGCGCCGTGCTCGGCTTCCATCCTGCGAATAGCCATGAACACGATGATGTGCTCGTCTATTCAAATGAAGAACGCGCCGACGTCCAGCATCGCCTCGTCCACCTGCGGCAGCAGCGCACCAAGGCTGCAGGGCATGCCCAGTCGTGTCTTGCTGACTATGTTGCTCCGTCAGGTAATGGCTACGCCGATTATATTGGCGCATTTGCCGTAACCGCCGGCATCGGTATCGATGAGCATGTCGAGCGATTCGAGAAGGACCACGATGACTACAATGCGATCGTCCTGAAAGCGCTCGCAGATCGTCTGGCCGAAGCGCTGGCCGAGTACATGCATGAACGGACCCGGCAGGAGTTCTGGGGCTACGCGTCGGACGAGACTTTGTCGAACAACGAGCTGATTGCCGAGGCCTACCACGGCATCCGCCCTGCGCCCGGCTACCCGGCCTGCCCGGACCACACCGAAAAAGCAACGCTCTGGGAGTTGCTCGATGTAGAGGCTAGTATCGGGCTTCGTCTGACAGACTCGTACGCCATGTACCCGACCGCAGCCGTCAGCGGATTTTATTTCTCCCATCCGGACGCGAAGTACTTTGCCGTTGGCAAGATCGATCGTGACCAGGTGGAATCCTACGCCGACCGCAAGGGCATCAGCCTCGCTGAGGCAGAGAGATGGCTGGCACCCAACCTGGGCTACGACCCCAATGAGGCCAGCGCAGCCTGATCTCCATCGACAAAGGCACTCGCCAGTGACGAAGTTTCATACGAGATGGTCGAGGTTCTTAATTCTCGCGGCGCTGCTTGCCACGCCGCTGGCCCATGCGGATGACTACGCTGACGCACGTGCCGAGCTTGTCGCCGCCTACCAGGCGCAGGACTATGATGCGATGGTCATCGCGGCCCAGAAATCGCTGAACGCCCGGCCTGGTTACCCAGGTGCGCTCTTCAACCTGGCGCTGGCCCAAGCACTGAGCGGCGACGCGCTCGCATCACTCACAACACTCAATAGTCTCCTGGTTCGAGGCATTGACTTCGGTGCCGACGAGATGGACGAATTTGCCGCGCTGCAAGGCCTGCCTGGCTGGCAATCCTTTCAAAAGGGTATCGCAGGCCTGTATGAACCGATCGGTGAAGCCCGGGTAGCGCTTCACCTGGATATGGATCGGTTCGTTCCCGAAGGCATCGCGTTCGACGCAGAAGGTGTCGCCTATATTGGCAGTATCCGCAAAGGCCAGCTCGTTCGGGTCGCGGACGAAACGCAGGTCATCAGCGACCGCCAAGGGCACTGGAGTGTCTTCGGCATGCGCTTTCACGACGACGGCAGCTTGTGGCTTTCCAGCGCGGCGGTCGCGCAGATGAAAGACGTTGGTGCGGCCGAAGGCAAGACCGGGCTGTTCCGCGTCGATGTGGAGACAGGGGAGGTCACTCGCTCGGCTATCCTGCCGGAATATGCCGATGCCCAATTGCTCGGTGACCTCGTAGTCGACGGAAACACGATTCTCACAACGGACAGCCTGGCCGGTGCGGTTTACCGATACGACATCACCTCCGATTCATTTGTGGCACTTGTCGAGCGCGGCGGCCTGGGCTCGCCGCAGGGGCTCGTTCTCGATGCGACAGGTGATTTCCTGTACGTAGCCGACTATATCGGTGGACTGCATCGCGTATCACTGGCGGATGGATCGATGATCAAGTTGGCTTTACCGGACTCGGCAACCGACTACGGTATCGACGGCCTGTACCGTCACAACAACGAGCTGATCGCGATTCAGAACGGGATCCGCCCTAACCGCGTAGTGGCGTATGAGCTAAGCACCGACGGCCTCGCGATCACGGCCAGCCGTACGCTCGCCTCCAATCTCGACGCCTTCGACGAGCCGACGCTTGGTGTCGTTGTCGGCGATGATTTCTATTTCGTGGCCAACAGCCACTGGAACCGGTTCGATGCCGACAACCAGCTTCCGGACGGACTTTCCGGACCGATCATTCTGAAAGTGACCCTTACGTCGCATTGATCGCTTGACTCTCCATTCCAGAACATCTATTCTGTTTCACTATGAACCGGGTACGAACATTCGATCCACACACGGCGCTGTCGCAAGTCGTTGATCTATTTGCGTCCAAGGGGTACTCCGAGACCTCGATGGAAGATATCGTGCAGACGACGGGCGTTAGTCGTTACGGGCTTTACGGTACGTTCGGAAACAAACGTGAGCTGTTTGAGCAGGCGCTTGAGCAGTACGCCGAAGGTATGGGCAAGCAGTCCTTCCTGCGCTTGCTGGAGCCAGGTGCCTCACTGAATCACATCCGCAGAATCTTCGATGAGAGGGTCGCGGATATGTGTTGCGGCGAGGAAAACAAGGGCTGCTTGTTTATCCACACCGCCATGGAACTGGCGCCACAGGACGAAGAGTTGCGCGGTGTTCTGCAGCGCTTCATGAAGCGCATGTCCAAGGCATTTGCTATCGGGCTGGACTCAGCGAAGGGCAGGGGCGAGGTTGCAGAAGACGTCGATGTCGACGCGGCCGGCGACCTGCTGACGAGTTCGATGTTTGGACTGGCCGTGCTTGGGCGGACCGGATTTTCTACAGCGACCCTCACGGGTATCGTCGACAGCACGCTGGCGTCACTGCAGGAAAAGCCCGACGGCTGAGCGTTTTTTTTGACCATATCAGAACGAAAGTTCTGATAAGACAGGCATCGAGAGATGCACTTTTTTTGACCGAAACAGAATGTATGTTCTGATTAATCAAACGTAAGGAGAAGACCATGATGAACCGCAAAATCGCACTTTCACTGACGTTGGTTGGACTGTTCGCCGCAAACGTCGCTTTCGCCCTTCCCGGCTTCACGACCGACGCTCCGCAAAGCAGCGTCGATACCTGCATTGCGCAGGTAGCCACCCGCGCAGACTACGATACCGCCGCCTCGGTGGTCCACAATGTCGAGACGTCAGACCGCCGTATATCGGGCCACAAGATGAGGATTCGCACGATGGTCCTGGCGGAAGATGGCGACACCGTCATCCGCGAGTACTTCACAAGCTGCGCCGTTAATGGCCAGGATGAAATCCAGCGCTTCAAGATCCGTCAGAAAGGCAAGATGTGAGTGCTCTGCTCCGGCTGGTCGTTACAGGCTAAGTGTGACGACCAGCGGGAGATGATCGGATCCGATGCGCGGGCCGCTGTAAAAGTCTGTCACCGAGATTGAATCTGAAACGAGCACATGATCAATCGGGATCATTGCGAAAGGCATGAACGTCGGCCATGTCGGAACGATGCCAAAGCCCTGCCGGGCATTCCTGACACCGGCCTGCTTTTCAAGTCCAGAGTAGTTGATGTCCCACTGGCTCAGGTTCAGGTCCCCAACGAGGATTTTCGGTCCTGTCCATTGGCCGACCAATTTCGCGATGTCCGCCAGTTGTTTGTTGCGCGCATCATAAAAGTCACCGTTGACCGGAATCATCGGGTGCGTCGCGACGACTTGCAGTACCTCGTCACCGACCTCCAGCGATGTGATGATCGTCGGGAACCCCAGTGGCGGACTGTCGATATGACTAACTGACTTAAGCGGCAGGCGAGAAAACAATGCAATGCCGAAATTGCCGTCCCTCGCTTCGGCATAAGAGTAGGGGTAGTCAGATCGAAGACCATCGAGGGCCACCAGCCAGCCGGGCGACACCTCCAGCAGCACAACAATGTCAGGTGCCTCGGTATCGAGCAGCCGGATCAGGCGATCGTACTCGGTATTGCTAGAGAGCACATTGGCGTGCAGCAGCTTCAAGCGGGTGTCGCCCGCCGTTTCGTCCTTCCCGGCATGCCAGGGCAGCACCAGCATTGCATTGATCGCGACCGTTACCACCAACATCGCAATGAACCACGGACTACGCAGCCACAGGAACGCACAGAGCAGCAGCACTGCCACGCCCAGGTACTGCAACCTGAAGTGCGTAAACAGTTGAATGCTGAAGTGGTCGATCGGGGCCAGGGTGACGAGAGAGAAAACAACCGTCACGACTGCCGCGGCTTGCAGCAAACCCCTGAACGTTACGCGCATGCCGGGCAGTCAGGGCGTTTGCTGACGCCGAGGTGGCGGAACTCGCTGGCGGTTCCGTCGTAGAGTCTGAGCAGTGGTGCCGGCGGCGCAATACCGACCAGGTACTTCAGGCATTCGACTGCCATCAGTGTGCCAATGACGCCGGGCACGGGCGCCAGCACGCCGTTGCCGGCGCAATCGCCGAGAGATTCATCCGCGTCGGCGTAGAGGCAGCGATAACAGGGTGACTCGGAATAGTTCGGGCCGAAAACCGCAAGCTGTCCCTCAAGGCGAATGGCTGAACCCGATACGAGACGCCGTGACTCAGCCACGCACGCGTCGTTGACCTGGAACCGCGTCGTGAAGTTGTCACTGCCATCGAGTACGACATCGGCGGCGGCAACGGCCGCTGTGAGCGCATCGCCCGCCAGGCGCTCGTTGATCGCTTCCACCACGATGTGAGGGTTGATCTTACGCAGGCGTGTCGCGGCGACGTCGGCCTTGAGTTCGCCGATATGTCCTTGCGCATATAGCACCTGGCGGCCAAGGTTGGTTTCGTCGACGGTGTCGAAGTCACATACCGAGATGTGACCGACCCCGCTGGACGCGAGATAGGCGGCAGCGGCACAACCGATACCACCCACCCCGATAAGCAAAACCCTGCCCCCGGCAATGCGTTGCTGCCCGTCCGTACCGACCTGAGGTAAAGCCAGGTGACGGGCGTCGCGGGTCATCAGTCGATTGTAACTTCGATGATCTCGACAGCTTCGACGGGCACATCCTGGTGGCCGCCCTGGTTTCCAGTCTGGACACCAGCGATCGTATCGACGATGTCCATACCGCTGCTGACCTTGCCGAACACGGCGTAGCCGAAATCGCGTGTGCCGTTATTCAGGAAATCGTTGTCGTTCAGGTTAATGAAAAACTGCGACGTTGCGCTGTCGACGACGCCAGTGCGTGCCATTGCGAGCGTGCCGCGGGCATTCGATTCGCCATTGTCGGCTTCATTCTTGATCGGGTCGCGTGTGGGCTTGGAGGACATACTGGCGTCCATGCCGCCGCCCTGGATCATGAAGTTCGGGATAATGCGGTGGAAAATTGTACCGTCGAAGTGTCCGTCGGTGACGTACTGGCGGAAGTTCTCGCAGGAAATGGGGGCTTTTTCGTCGAAGAGTTCGACGCCAATGTCGCCGTGATTGGTCTTGATCGTGATCATGTTGTCTCGCAAGCGTGAATGAGGGCCGTTATTTACCACTCTGGCGCGCGACTGTCACGCGCGGCAGGCCAGCCAGGTCATTATGGCAGCAAATATCGCTCCAACCGTGCTCTTCGAGCAGCTCGGCCACGGCCTCAGGCTGTTCGGCTCCGTGTTCCATAAGGAGTACTCCGTCCTCGGCGAGGATGGCACCGCACTCGGCGGCCAGGGTACGGATGGCGTCGAGCCCGTCCAGGCCCGCGGCCAGCGCCGATTGCGGTTCATGTTGCAATTTGAACAGCGCCTTATCGTCACTGCGTACGTAGGGTGGGTTCGACACGATGACATTGAAACAGCGGTCGCGGACCGGCTCGATCCAGCTACCGTGCGCGAGCTCGACATTTCCGAGTGCCAGCGTGCGCACATTTTCACGCGCAACGGCCAGTGCATGTTCGCTGATGTCGACGGCGGTGACCTCGCACATGCGACGTTCGCCCGCTATGGCAATGGCGATGGCACCGCTGCCGGTACCGAGGTCAAGAACCTGCCACTCGGCCTTGCGTGGAATTTCTCTTAG
>Ga0209344_10002044_pt1 | contig 23584 bp, 20 predicted proteins | sample Cruoilmetagenom6_FD_187293 | JGI IMG/M metagenome (GOLD analysis project Ga0209344, IMG submission 187293) | Oil polluted marine microbial communities from Coal Oil Point, Santa Barbara, California, USA - Santa Barbara Oil Seep Sample 6 (SPAdes)... | ecosystem: Environmental > Aquatic > Marine... | reverse complement strand
GGCTTTTTTTAAAAGCATCAAATTTGGCTCATTCTCAAGTCCAATCAAAAAAACAAAGCCGCTTAAAACGGCTTATATTGGTTCGGGTTTAAAAAATTAAGGGGTTGTGCAACGGTTACCAGTATCTGGCTGCCCTACCCCGCACAGGCTTGGGAAAAGCAAGAGTTGGTGCATCTATTTCGGTATGAAGATGCCGAAGGCATTGCAAAACAACATACCTTCCCACTAAAAATAGAAGAAGAATACCCAGACCCCATTACCATTGCATTTCCTGTACCCCAAGGCATTTGGTTGGCGGAAGCTGCGGCTGGCCCAACCTCCTACCACACCCGCGCCATTTTCCCCTATCCGGAACCTGTTTTTGATCCCACCCAGCAAGGATATTTAATAGGAAACAACCCCCAACGCTACGCCATTGATTATGCAAAACTGGTAGATGGCCTTCCCTATCAAAACGATGGCAGCCAATTGGAAGATTGGTATTGCTATAATCTACCCATTCTTGCCGCTGAAGGTGGAAGGGTCATTTTCACGGAAAACAACATCCCAGACAATATGACCCCAGGTGAAATTGACTACCCCATAGACGCTTCAAACGTCACCGGAAATGTAGTTTATATAGCGCATGAAGATGGCTCCATTGGCACCTATTGCCATATGGTTCCCAATTCCATTTTGGTTGAAGCGGGAGACACGGTAACCAAAGGCCAAGAGCTGGGCCGTTTGGGAAATTCAGGAAACTCCTTCGCTCCGCATTTGCATATGCATGTGCTCACAAACCCCGAAGGGAAACAAATAACGGAATACGCTGATGGACTTTACTTTGAAAGCTTGCCGTACAAATTTTCACAATTTACAAAGTTGGGCGCCCTTCCACCGGGATATATGGACGAACCTCCATTGACACCCTTTGTTCCCACAATGTCCGAACCCGAAAACAATACCTACCCCTCTGAAAGCGACGTTATAGAATTTTAAAATTTTAAGACTAAAAAACTTGTTATTTATTGAATGGTAAGCGATGGGGCTTAGTTCTTTTCAAGAAAAAATAAAATTACTCCCCACTCCTGAACCGCAATTGCCTAAAACTTATCTTATCGAAAGTCAGGCCACCCACTATTAGAAAAAGACCAATAATCGTTGGAAACCCGATGGGTTCTTCCAGCACAAAATAAATTACGACCAATGATAAAAAAGGCACTAAATAAACAAGATTGCTCACCTTGGCCGCGGTAATTGATTTTTTGAGAGCTATGGACCAAATAACAAATGTTATTCCCATCTCGAAGAAACCTACATATATTGCACCTCCCCAAGATTTTAAGTCAATAAACACAATTTCTGAAGTGAGGAGCAAGGCTATGAGAATATAGATAAAACCGAAAAAGAAGTTAAGAAAAAGTTTGCTGAGTTCGTCGCGTTCATCCCTAATATTGAAAATCCAAAATAGAGCCCAGATAATGGCCGAAGCAAGCCCGAAAATCACTCCCTGCGCATTGGTAAATGATAAATTAATTAGATTCCCGCCAGTGGCAATAATCAGCACCCCTATAAAACTAATGCCAATAGCTACTACATTTTTGAAACCTATTTTTTGTTTGAGCAAAGGCACAGCCAATAAACTCAGCATTATGGGCCAAGTATAATTCAGTGCCTGTGCTTCTTGGGCGGGCAAGAGTTCATAGGCCTTAAACAAAACTATATAATACAGAAACGGATTAATGGCACCGTAAATAGCCGATTTCAGAAAAGCTCTCGCAGGGAGTTTGGCCAGATTAACATACTTCTTGGTCGCCAACATCAAAATGCCCAAGGTTAATAAAGCAGTTGCCGAAGACCAAAACAACAGTTGCAAAAAGCTATAGTTTTGCAATGCTATTTTCATACTGGTAGCCACCGTACTCCATAATAGAACCGCTATTCCCGCATAGATATATGCCTGTTTTTGGTTTTTCATTTAGGCCCTTTTTTAGAAGTTTAAATGTAAATTGATAAAAAAGTTTGACCAAGCTATTCTAAATAAATTTTATGCAAAGGAAATTTTAAAAAATCATTTTATACAGACGCTCAATTTTATCTTGAAGTTCCTGAATCCCCATCAACCTAACTTTTCTCAAAAACTCCTTTCCTTCAAAAAACACCAACAAGGTAGGGGCGGCAAAAACTCCAAACTCACCAGAAATTCCTAGCAATTTATCTATTTTAATGTGAATAAATCTTACAGCAGGAAATTTTTCTATAAACAGCGCTTCCACTTTGGGCCGTAACGCCTCACAAACCCCACAATGGGGTGAAGAAAAGTAAACCGCCACGGCAGTTTCCTGAGTAATCAATTTTTTTAAAGCCTCTATATTCAAGGTTTATTATAATATTTAGTTTATGGTACTTTTATTTTTTCAATAGGATTTTTCACCCTCACAAAACTTTAATCCCCGTCCCTCCCAAAATCAAATTATCGTTTTGAAAAGTTTTAAAACGCCGCTACCCAGCCTCAACCTCTTCCATACCTTCCCAGTACCTCTTCCCTATCTCCTCCGTACTTCCCCCGTACATGTCCTGTATAAAATCATTTTTTAACAAGAATTTTCTTATTTTTTATACACTGCAATCTAACAAAAGAATAATTCTAAAGAAAACATTTTATGATTCTCTTTCACATATTAACCTCTCCCCATTTTACTATCTTTGCATTCTTATAACGCGAAAAGCGAAAAGCCACAACCGAAAACAGACAACCGCTATGAACTACTTCTCCACCAGCTTCACCCTCGGCATCCTTGGCGGCGGACAGTTGGGCAAAATGATGCTCTACGAAACCCGTAAATGGGACATACGCACCAGCGTCCTCGATCCAAGTGCTGAAGCCCCTTGCCGCATAGCCGCTGATAACTTTGAGCAAGGCGATTTGATGGATTTTGAAACCGTTTATAACTTCGGAAAAAAGGTAGATGTGCTCACATTCGAAATTGAAGGTGTAAATGTGGAAGCCTTGGAAAAACTGGAAGGCGAAGGTGTAAAAGTGTATCCCAGCGCCACCACACTTAGAAACATACAAGACAAAGGCATACAAAAGCAATTTTATAAAGAACATCAAATTTCCACTTCGCCTTTTAAGGTTTTTAAAGACAAATACAAGCTCAACGAAGCAATTGTTCGCAAAGAGCTACATTTCCCTTTTGTTTGGAAAAGCTGTACTGGCGGTTATGACGGGAAGGGCGTTAGTATTGTTCATAGCGCGGAGGATGTAATTCCGCTTTCTGAGGGCGCTTGCATTGCTGAAAAATTGATTCCCTTTAAAAATGAATTGGCAGTAATTGTAGCCAGAAATTCTTCCGGGGAAGTAAAAACCTATCCCGTAGTTGAAATGGAATTCCACCCCGAAGCCAACCAAGTGGAATATGTAATCTGCCCTGCTCGTATAGACGAAGCAGTTGCAAAAAAAGCAAGGGCTATGGCAACAAAAGTTTCCGAAGCATTTAAACATGTAGGTCTTTTGGCGGTAGAAATGTTCCAAACCGAAGATGATGAAATATTGGTAAACGAAGTAGCTCCAAGACCCCACAACAGCGGGCATTACAGTATTGAAGCTAGTTACACCAACCAGTTCGAGCAACAAATAAGAGCTATTTTAGATTTACCTTTGGGAAATACCGACAGTAAAGTTGGCGGCATTATGGTTAACTTAGTGGGCGCCGAAGGCCACACGGGCCCAGTAGTCTATAAAAACATAGAAAACATTTTGGCAATGGAAGGCGTAACACCCCATATTTACGGCAAAAAGGAAACCCGCCCCTTTAGAAAAATGGGGCACGTAACCATAGTAAACAAAGACCTAAACCAAGCGCGCAAGATTGCGGAGGAGGTAAAGAAGACTATTGAGGTTATTACTGAATAAGTACTAAATCTCAATCCCGATAGCCATCGGGACCAAACTCCAAAGTTTGGAATGAGGAGCTTGGAAATTTTAAAAAATTTGGAATTTTATGAAAAAAGTAGCAATAATAATGGGAAGCACCAGCGATCTGCCAGTAATGCAGGAAGCTGTAGATATTTTAAAAGGATTCGACATTGAAGTGGAAGTGGATATCGTTTCCGCCCACCGCACCCCAGATAAACTTTTTGATTACGGAAAGAACGCACACACCCGCGGAATTTCAGTGATAATCGCAGGCGCGGGTGGGGCGGCACACCTTCCGGGGATGATTGCTTCGCTATCGCCATTGCCGGTTATTGGTGTTCCCGTAAAATCCAGCAACTCCATTGACGGTTGGGACAGCATCCTGTCCATCCTCCAAATGCCAGGCGGCGTTCCCGTTGCCACGGTTGCGTTGAATGGTGCCAAAAATGCGGGTATCCTGGCTGCACAGATTATCGGCGCTTCCGATAAGGCTGTTTTGGATAGAATTATCGCATATAAGGAAAGCCTTAAAGCCAAAGTTGAGGAAGGCGCCGAAAATTTAAAAAAATAATTTCAATAATACAGTAGGCGCGTGATTAATCCCGCGCCTACATTTTCCCGAAATACAATGAATAATCCGCTATTACAACCCTTCAACACTGCCCCATTTTCCAAAATAAAAAACGAACATTTCCTGCCGGCAATCAGTAAATTGATTGCGGAAACCAAAGCAGAAATTGATGAAATAACTTCAAATTCTGAAGCGCCCACTTTCAAAAACACAGTCGAAGCCCTTGAAAATACTGGCGAACAATTAGATCGCGCAACCAGCATTTTCTTCAACCTAAATAGCGCCGAAACCAACGACGAAATCCAAAAGATAGCACAGGAAGTTTCGCCTATGCTTACGGAATTCAGTAATGATATGCTGTTGAATGAAACCTTGTTTGAAAAAATAAAAACGGTTTACAACCAAAAGGATTCCTTAAATCTTTCCGAAGAACAACACATGCTGCTCGACAAAAAATACAAGGCTTTTTCCAGAAATGGCGCCAACCTTTCCGAAGAGAAAAAAACACAGTTGCGAAAGATTGATACCGATCTTTCAAAGTTGAAATTGACTTTTGGCGAAAATGTTTTGGCGGAAACAAACAAGTTTGAACTTCACATTACAAACGAAAAAGATCTCTCCGGTCTGCCCGAAGGCGTAATAGAAGCTGCTGCCCAAACCGCCGAGGAAAAAGGAAAAGAAGGTTGGGTTTTCACTTTGGACTACCCAAGCTATGTGCCGTTTATGACCTATGCCGACAACCGAGAACTTCGCAAAAAATTGGCGATTGCCTTTGGTGCAAAAGGATTTCACAATGACGCATTGGACAACCAAGAAAACGTTTTGCAGATTGCAAACCTTCGTCATCAACGTGCAAATCTGTTGGGCTATAACAGCCACGCCCACTTCGTACTTGAAGAACGAATGGCAGAAACTCCCGAAAAAGTAAAGTCATTTTTGAATGAATTGCTTGAAAAAGCTAAACCTGCCGCACAAAAGGAGTTTGATGAATTGACGGCTTTCGCGAAAGAACTTGACGGTATCGATCATTTGGAAAAATGGGACGGCGCATACTATTCCGAAAAATTGAAACAGAAACTCTTCAATCTCGATGATGAAAAGCTAAAGCCATATTTCGAATTGAAAAACGTTATCAACGGCGTTTTTACAGTGGCTGAAAAACTTTACGGGCTCCATTTTGAGGAAGTACAAAATATTGACAAATATCACGCAGACGTAAAAACCTATGAAGTAAAGGATGATGAAGGCGAGTTGGTCGCCATCTTTTACGCAGACTTTCATCCACGTGCAGGAAAGCGAAATGGAGCTTGGATGACTTCCTATAAACCACAACAAATAAGGGACGGAAAAAATGAGCGTCCGCATATTTCAATTGTTTGCAATTTTACGAAGCCTACGGCGAGCAAACCTTCGCTACTTACCTTTAATGAAGTAACAACTTTGTTCCACGAGTTTGGGCATGCGCTTCACGGAATGCTCGCAAACACCCACTACCCCAGCCTTTCGGGAACGAGTGTTTATTGGGATTTTGTGGAACTGCCCAGCCAGATTTTAGAAAATTGGTGTTACGAAAAGGAAACGTTGGAGCTTTTCGCCACCCATTACAAAACAGGCGAAGTAATCCCGATGGAATACGTTGAAAAAATAAAGGAATCCGCTACATTTTTAGAAGGAATGGCAACGCTGCGTCAATTGAGTTTTGGAATGCTCGACATGGCTTGGCACGGCAGCGACCCATCGGGAATCAAGGACGTAAAAGCCTTTGAAGTCGCCGCTTTTGATGACACACAACTTTATCCTGACGTGAAGGAAAACTGTATGAGCACTTCCTTTTCGCATATATTTCAGGGTGGTTATTCCGCTGGATATTACAGCTACAAATGGGCTGAGGTGCTGGATGCCGATGCTTTCGCATTATTTAAGCAGGAAGGTATCTTCAACAAAAAAGTGGCGGACAGGTTCAAAGGGTTTGTGCTTTCTCAGGGCGGCACGATGGACCCGATGGAACTCTACATAAAATTTCGAGGGCAAAAGCCAGATCCCGAAGCACTTTTAAAACGGGCGGGATTGCTTCAATAAATAATTAAGGCTTCAAAAGTTCAGAACTTTTGAAGCCTTACATATTTGCATATCAATAAAAGCTTATTGCCTACAGCGATATCAATTCAATATAAATTTCTTTGTGAATGCATGGCCATTTTCCAAGGTGAACTGCGCAATATAAAAACCTTTGGCAAATTGCTGAAGGGTTACACTTCCAGATTCATTGTTCATTTCTTCAGAAATTATTCTTTGTCCCGCTACGTTATAAACAGTTACCTCCTTAACGTTTGAAACTGTATTGTTCAAACGATAGTTTAATGTTTTGTTTTTCACGAAAACCCGGATAGCATTATCAGAGAAGTCATCCACGGATAGAATTTGAGGTTTGGCAGCTTCAATCAAAAACTCCAATCCCAATTTTGTAAATTTTACAGCGTGGTCTGGTTCACCAAAAAACGAATAAACATCTCCTGGGCTATGAATGTTAGGATTATCTTCACCCATAGCTGCTTCAAAAGGAAAGGCAGCATCATAACCATTATCTGCCCAACTGGCGTGATCTGAACAACCGTAACCACATTCAGTATAGTTGTATGTAAAACTATGTGCACCCGAAGCGTTGTAATGGTCCATCAATTCGGTCAGATATGTGTTCAGCGAATTGCTGTTATACCAATCTGTGGTAATATAAATATCGCTATTGGAGCCATTGTAGCCCGTCATATCAAACTGTACATATGCAGCGACATTAACCCCTTGATTAGCATAATCTTCTGCAATTTCAGCTGAACCGACAAGACCAATTTCCTCGGCGGCAAAAGCCATTACTTCTATACTTCTATTAGGCACAAAGTTTTTTTCCAATAACACGCGCACCATTTCATTTAGAGAAGCAATTCCCGAGGCATTATCATCTGCACCCGGTGCATTGTTTTTATCGCCAAAGGTCGTGGAATCTATATGCCCACCAATAATTACAAATTCATCTGGCGTATTCGCACCATCAAAGGTTAAAATTACAGAAGGCATCTGGGTATTTACGTGGTTGTAGATTCGTGTATGCACATCGGTTCTTCCTGCGGCCAGAATCATTGCGTCCCATTTTGCCTGTTGGTCCAAAACTGCTTGCTCCGCTTGTGACTTAGTATGGTATCGGGTTCCGTACGCTTGAAGCTCTAAAATATCATCTTCAATGTTCTGACCATTCACAAGATCCAAGCATTCGTTCACAAACGTATCTTCGGTGATGCTATAATCTATTTGCGGGCCACGGTTTGCAACTTTACTTAAGGCTTGAATGGCTTTTTCTTCGGAAGCCCTGAATATATAACCGGGACCGTGGGTGCGTACATTATCGTGTATGGCATGCGCCACTTCTTCAGAAAGTAACACCGCTGCCTGCTTATCGTTGCTTGCTAAAATGGCAATATCGTCTGGATATAGTGTTTTAAAAGTAATTGCATCGGCAGCATCCATTGTGGCATAAAAAGCATTGCCATGCTGGGCAAAGCCAGTAAATGTGAATAAAAGAAACATTAAAATTCCTGTAGTAAATTTTTTCATTGGGAAGTATATAAGATTAATTCCTGTAAAAATAAGACAACTATTGGACTTAGGTTTAAAATATAAAAGTTTAACTATTTCAACAATAACCCCATAAAACTAAATGGCCGGTAATTTCGTATATGTTTGTAAAACTTCCCTATTTTTGAAATAGGCAAAAATTATTCTTTTGGAACTACTGAATCCAGACCAATGGGTTGACAAATATGCTGATTACCTCTACAATTACACAATTGTAAGGGTAAATGACCATATTGTGGCGCAGGATCTGATTTCGGAAACTTTTTTGGCGGGACTTAAATCGAAAAACAACTTTAAGGGAGAAGCTACGGAGCGCACCTGGCTCATCTCTATTTTAAAGCGAAAAATAATCGATTATTACCGAAAGATAAATTCCAAAAAAGGTAAGGCGGAGGTACACATTTCATACCGCGATGATGACTCTGAAGGCGACTGGCTGGAAGAAAATGCTGCCGATCCTTTTGACAAAACTGCTGAAGACAAAATGGAAAACCGTGAACTCGGACTGGCAATTTTGGAATGCTTGGATCAGCTTCCTGAAAAACAAGCACGTATTTTCAAGATGAAAACTGTTGAAAATTTTGACACCGAAGCCATTTGTAAAGAATATAATATTACGCCGTCTAACCTTTGGGTAATAATACACCGAGCACGTAAGTCGTTGGCAGAGTGCTTGGAAAAAAATTGGTTTAACTAAAAAATATGAAGTTTTTTTTAAAATGTGACGATGCCGCACACGTTTGCGACAAAACCCAGTACAAAGAAGCTGGTCTATTTGATAAATTAATGCTGAAGATACATTTGCTAATGTGCAAATTGTGCCGCGGATACGCCAAACGCAATACCAAACTTACCAAGACTATACAGTCTGCAGACATCAAAACCCTTTCCCCAGAAGAAAAGGAGCGACTAAAAACAAGGCTTCAAGACGAAATAGAAAATGGGTACAACTCCTAAAGCTGTTCAAAAAGTTTAAAAAAGAGTAACCATAAAATTGGCAGCCCTTCCACCCAAAAAGATGAAAAATATCGGTTTTGCACTGGTTTTGAAATAACCAAAAGCCACCCTAAAACTACACAGAAAATTAAGAGGCTTATAATGTAGGCCACCTCAAAGTCCTTTTTAAAAAATTCACATCCCAAGCACAACAAAAGCACGCCCAGCCCCATTAATTTTGCATTTCTAACCCCCACTTGCTGCGGAAGAGTTTTAAGGTTGAGCCCATCGTAAGGTATATCGCGTATTTCAAAAGGAAGAATAAGTGCCACGACAATCAAAATACGTTGAAAAAATGTAAGCAGCACATCCAAATCCATTTTTACTTCAGAGGCTGCAAAAGGCAAAACTACGGTTACACCCGCCCATACAAATGCCACTACAAAAATTTTAACTCCTGAAAAATTCCGTAGGTTTTTATTTCGAACAAATGGAACGGCATAAAAAAAAGTGGCTAGCCCAAATGCAGCAGCTATCAACAAAACATTTATGGGCAGGCGAAAAGCAATAAAAGCAAGCGCAATAATGCTAATTGCGGAAAAAACCTGTATTGTTTTTAGGGAGTTTGTTAAACTTCGGTGGTGCAGTCCAGCAACTTTTGCATATTTCACAAAGTTATAACCCGTTAAACTTCCTAAAAAAACAAAGCTCCACAGTTCCCAAGAAATGGTGAGGCCATATTCCAAAATGGTGATTGCCAAAAGCGACACAACTGCCAAAGCAACGTGAATGCTACTGTTAATATAAAAAGCAAAAATATGGGAGAAAAGCTTCATACCATCAAAAGTAACCAAAGTGTTTATAACCTTATTAATTAGTTGAAAAAATTAAGTTTTCAACTCTTTAAAAGGGAGCTATTTCACGTTTAATATTGTAATTTTGCCACCTAAATTTCAAATGCAAATTAATGAACACAGATTCTTTTGCTTTAAGGCATATCGGTCCCCGGGAAAACGATCTTCCCGAAATGCTTAAAACCATTGGTGTAAGCTCTATTGATCAACTTATTTATGAAACCGTTCCAGACGATATTTTGCTGAAAAAAGCACTCGATCTGGACACGGCAATGAGCGAGCAGGAATATCTTGAGCATATTACTGAACTTTCCACAAAAAATAAACTTTTTAAAACATACATAGGGTTGGGTTATCACCAATCCATCACCCCTCCGGTAATACAACGAAATATCTTGGAAAATCCGGGATGGTACACGGCTTATACGCCCTACCAAGCCGAAATTGCCCAAGGCAGGCTTGAAGCCTTGCTGAACTTCCAAACCGTGGTTAGTGATTTAACAGGAATGGAACTCGCTAACGCCTCCCTTTTGGACGAATCAACGGCGGCTGCAGAAGCAATGGCGCTTTTGTACAACGTTCGTGAAAAGGAAAAGAAAAAAAATAATGCCTCAAAGTTTTTTGTTTCTGAAGAGATATTGCCACAAACCCTTTCTTTGCTACAAACCCGTTCGGAGCCTTTGGGAATTGAATTGGTCGTGGGCAATCACGAAGATTTCGATTTTTCGGAAGAGTTTTTTGGAGTAATTCTTCAATATCCTAGCAAAACTGGAAAGGTTCACAATTATAAAGAATTCATCCAAAAAGCGAATGACAACCAAATAAAAGTTGCCGTAGCTGCAGATATTTTAAGCTTGGTGATGCTGGAATCTCCAGGTCATTTCGGTGTTGACGTAGTTGTTGGAACCACCCAGCGATTCGGGATTCCTTTAGGTTATGGTGGCCCACACGCAGCTTTTTTTGCCACAAAAGATGAATATAAAAGAAGTATTCCGGGCCGTATAATCGGTGTTACAAAAGATTCCGACGGTAACCGTGCCTTACGGATGGCGCTTCAAACAAGAGAACAGCACATAAAGCGCGACAAGGCAACCTCAAATATTTGTACCGCACAGGTCCTTTTGGCGGTTATGGCAGGAATGTACGCGGTTTACCACGGCCCGGAAGGTTTAAAATATATTGCGAGAAAAGTTCACAATGGTGCTGCTACGCTTGCAAACGCATTGGAAAAATTAGGTTTTGAACAAGTAAACGACACTTATTTTGACACAATTGCCATAAAGACCGATGCTACCAAAATAAAGTTTTTGGCCGAAGCAAAAGAGGTGAATTTCTATTATCCCGATGACGAAACGGTTTCCATTTCCATAAATGAAACTACAACCGTTAAAGACTTGAACAAGATTGTTTCAATCTTTTCAGAAGCGGTTAAAAAAGATTTCCAAAAAATTACTGAATTGGAAACTGGCAATAAAATTCCAAAGGAAGTTGCCCGTAAAACCGAGTTTCTTCAGCAGGAAGTTTTCAACAAATACCACAGCGAAACCGATTTGATGCGCTACATCAAAAAACTGGAACGCAAAGATCTTTCGTTGAACCACTCTATGATTTCGTTGGGTTCCTGCACCATGAAATTAAATGCAGCCGCAGAAATGCTTCCGTTGAGCGACCCGATGTGGGGCAATATGCACCCATTCGTTCCCGTGGAACAAGCTGAGGGTTATCAAATTATTCTGAAAAAACTAGAAAAACAACTTACTGAAATAACCGGTTTTGCAGGAACCTCGCTTCAACCCAACAGTGGCGCACAAGGCGAATACGCAGGCTTGATGGTAATTCGCGCCTATCACGAATCGCGCGGGGAAAGCCACAGAAACATTTGCTTGATTCCTTCTTCAGCTCACGGAACGAACCCCGCTAGTGCAGTTATGGCGGGAATGAAGGTAGTTGTAACAAAATCTACGGAAGAAGGAAATATTGACGTGGACGATCTTCGTGAAAAAGCAATACAGTATAAAGACAATCTTTCCTGTTTGATGGTAACGTATCCTTCAACACACGGAGTTTATGAATCTGCAATTCGCGAAATAACCAGTATTATACACGAAAACGGCGGACAAGTTTATATGGACGGTGCAAACATGAACGCACAGGTAGGCTTGACAAATCCCGGTGCTATTGGCGCAGACGTTTGCCACTTAAACCTCCATAAAACCTTTGCTATTCCCCACGGTGGCGGCGGCCCTGGTGTTGGCCCTATTTGCGTTGCGGCGCAACTGGTTCCATTTTTACCTTCAAACCCAGTAATAAAAACTGGTGGAGATAGAGCCATTACTGCAATTTCCGCGGCACCCTATGGCAGTTCGTTGGTATGTTTGATTAGCTATGCTTACATCTGTATGCTTGGCGTGAATGGATTAAAGAAAGCTACACAATATGCAATCTTGAATGCCAATTACATCAAAGAGCGATTGAATGGCCATTACGAAGTTCTTTATGCAGGAGAACGCGGTCGTGCTGCCCATGAAATGATTGTGGATTGCCGCCCGTTTAAGGCAAAAGGAATTGAAGTAACCGATATCGCCAAACGATTGATGGACTATGGTTTCCACGCGCCAACCGTTTCTTTCCCAATTGCGGGAACATTGATGATTGAGCCTACGGAAAGCGAAAGCAAAATGGCCTTGGATCAATTTTGTGATGCAATGATTTCAATAAGAAAAGAAATTGAAGCCGCAGATAAAGACGAACCAAACAATGTTTTGAAAAACTCACCACATACCTTGGAAATGTTGACCGCCGATAACTGGAATTTTCCTTATAGCAGACAGGAAGCAGCATTTCCACTGGAATATGTTTCAGACAATAAGTTCTGGCCATCCATACGTAGAGTAGATGAAGCTTATGGTGATAGAAACCTAATATGTACATGTAACCCAATTGAGGCCTATATGGAAGCTTAAGAGGTTGGCAGTTGCAGTATTCAGTAAATATGTTTAGTAACATTGAGGCCGAATACTGCTACTGAAAATTAAGACTGAAATCTGAATTACTGAATTTTCCGTATTTTTAACAAAACTTTTTTTAATATATGAGCGTCAAGATAACCGGCATAGGAAGTTACATTCCGAGCGAGATTGCGAAGAATGAACATTTTGACGACCATCATTTTTACAATGAGGACGGTACCCGATTTGGCAATGAAAATGAAGTAATCATTGAAAAGTTCAAAGCCATTACCGGTATTCACGAAAGACGCTATATTCCAAAATCATTATCAACTTCAGATATTGCCTCTTTTGCTGCAGAAAACGCCATTAAAAATGCAGGTATTGATAAGGAAACACTAGATTATATTATTGTAGCCCATAATTATGGTGACGTAAGGCACGACTCCGTACAGAGTGATACAGTGCCTAGTATTGCCACCCGCGTAAAGCACAACCTTAAAATACAAAACCCAACCTGCGTAGGGTATGATGTGCTTTTTGGCTGCCCCGGCTGGGTAGAGGGCATGATACAGGCTTATGCTTTTATAAAAGCTGGCATAGCTAAAAGATGTTTGGTTATTGGCGCAGAAGCACTTTCGCGCGTTGTGGATCCACACGATCGTGATTCTATGATTTATAGTGATGGTGCTGGTGCCGCAATAGTTGAAATTAGTGAGGAAGGCGGGGGAATTCTTTCGCATTTCAGTGCCACTTATGCTTTTGAGGAAGCACACTTTATCTTTTTTGGCGAAAGCAACAATTTAGAGAAAAAAGACAACCGCCGCTATATTAAAATGTACGGTAGAAAAATCTATGAATTTGCACTGAACAATGTACCCGACGCCATGAAAACCTGCTTGGACCAAAGCGGGGTTGACATTGACGAAGTGAAAAAAATTTTCATCCACCAAGCCAATGAAAAAATGGATGAGGCCATCGTAAACCGTTTTTATAAACTTTACGACAAGGCCGCCCCTGAAAAAATAATGCCCATGAGTATCAATAAACTGGGCAACAGTAGTGTGGCAACCGTACCGACACTTTATGACCTGGTATTGAATGGCGAGCTGGAAGGACACTCCATCCAAAAAGGAGATGTGGTTATTTTTGCAAGTGTTGGCGCGGGAATGAATATTAATGCGATAGTTTATAAAGTGTAATGTACGAAGGTAAGTTTCCAACGAAAAGATACAAACACACGCTTCGCTTTCTAAAGAATGTTATTTCAAAAGAAGAAAAAATACTCGATCTGGGCGTGCCCAACCCTTTCTCTGAAATTCTCACACAAGAAGGTTTTGACGTTAAAAATACCAAAGGCGAAGATCTCGATCTGCAAACTAGCGTTGTAAAAACGGAAGAGTTTGATGTAGTTACAGCTTTTGAAATCTTTGAACATTTGGTATCACCCTTTAACGTTTTAAAAGATATCCAAGCCAAAAAGCTGGTAGCATCCGTACCTTTAAAACTTTGGTTTGCATCGGCCTATAGAAGTAAAACTGATGAGTGGGACCGTCATTACCACGAATTTGAAGATTGGCAATTTGACTGGCTTTTGGAAAAAGCTGGCTGGCGAATTGTAAAGCGTGAAAAATTCACCAATCCCATAAAAAAAATTGGCATACGCCCTATACTTCGTAGAATTACGCCAAGATATTATTTGGTTTATGCCGTTCGGGAGTAATGAATTTTTACATTATAATACCTGCCCATAACGAAGAAGCGTTTATAGACGGGATGCTTCAATCTATTGTTGAGCAAAGTGTTCTTCCCAAAAAAGTAATCGTTGTAAACGATAGTTCAACAGATGGTACCCAAAAAATAGTCGACCGATTCTCAGAAAAATATTCTTTTGTGGAAGGTGTATTTCACAATTCCGAAGCAGTGCATGCACCCGGAAGTAAAGTAATAAATGCTTTTTACAAAGGTTTTGAAACTTTAGATACTGATTTTGATTTTATAGGAAAATTTGATGCAGATATCGTCTTGCCTCCAAATTATTTTGAAAATGTTTTAGCTCTCTTTTCTTCCGATGAAAAAATCGGCATCGCCGGCGGTAACCTTTACATAGAAAAAGAAAACGGTTGGGAGTTTGAAGCCATTTCAGAAAAAACAAAAGTGCGCGGGCCCATAAAATTGTACCGCAAAAAATGCTTTGAAGATATTGGAGGTTTAAAAAAATCCATAGGCTGGGACACTGTGGACGAACTTCTGGCGCAATATCACGGTTGGAAAGTAAAGACAGATACCTCGCTTCACGTAAAACATTTAAAACCCACTGGAAAAGTTTATTCAAAGGCTTCAAAGTATAAACAGGGCGAGGCTTTTTATAAAATGCGTTATGGTTTTTGGCTTACACTTATCGCCTCAGCAAAGCTTGCTTTCAAAAAGAAGAGTTTTTCATTTTTTATAGATTCCATGCGGGGTTATTTCAAGGCAAAGAAATCTAACTTGGAATATCTACTTTCAGAGGAAGAAGGAAAATTTGTCAGAAAACTGCGGTGGAAAAAAATTCGTGAAAAATTGGGAATGCGATAATTCTACATTTAGCAACCATTCTTTAACATCCGAACATTTTATAATTCCTATTTTTGCAAATAAAATCCCCGATGAAATTTAAATTTTTCTTCCTCACAACCTTTCTAATTTTCACAACACTTTTTATCTCCTGTGTTTCCGTTCAGGTAAAGGATAACACGGTATCAACCATTTCTTCTGAAATAAAAAAACCAAAAAATATTATCCTTTTGATAGGCGATGGCATGGGCCTAAGCGAAGTTTCCACCGCTATTTATTACAAAGATGGCAATCCAAACTTTGAACGTTTTCATACAATTGGCTTAAGCAAGACTTCTTCCGCTAGCGATTTGATAACAGACTCTGCAGCGGGCGCAACGGTTTTTTCTACAGGTGTAAAAACGTATAACGGTGCAATTGGTGTTGATAAAGACACCATAGCAGTGCCCACTATTGCTGAACACTTATCAAAAAGAGGTTTGGCTACGGGCATTATTGCCACATCATCCATTCAGCACGCTACTCCGGCAAGTTTTTATGCACACGTAAAAAGCAGAAGAATGTATGAGGAGATAACCGAATTTGCTCCAAATTCTGGCGTAAACTTTTTTGCAGGTGGGGGATTGAAATTCTTTAACAAAAGAAAAGACGGAAAGGATTTATTGGCCGAAATGAAAGCCAACGGTTATAAAGTGACAACAGATCAACTTCCGCAAGCACCCGTTGAACAAAAAGAGCTCATTTTGCTAGCAGAAGACGGAATGCCAAAGATGAGCGAAGGCCGCGGCGATTTTTTACCAAACGCCACAAAACTGGCTTTGGAAAAACTTTCAAAAAACGAAAAAGGCTTTTTCTTAATGGTTGAAGGAAGCCAGATAGATTGGGGCGGCCACGACAACGATGCAGATTATTTAATTGGTGAGCTTTTGGATTTTGACAAAACCTTAGGTGTTGCTTTGGATTTTGCCAAACAAAACGGCGAAACCCTAATCATAGTCACGGCAGACCACGAAACTGGTGGATTCACACTTGCTTCTGACGGTAGCGATTACAACAAAATTAAACCTAGTTTTTCCACTCCCGGACATTCAGCTACAATGGTTCCAGTGTTTGCTGAAGGTCCCGGCGCTACTTTATTCAACGGAATATATGAGAGCAACGAAATTTATCATAAAATGATGGCTCTTTTTGATAAATAAAAGCTAAAAAAAGCTTTTTCAATCTACAGTGCCCTAATTTTAGTATTTTAGCTATAGCTATCTTTTTTATGAAGTACTTACAAGATATTGGCTCCTATTTTTTAATGCTCAAAAGGGTGTTTGGCAGTTTTACCAAAACATCGGTTTTGCGGCATCTTATCTTTAAGGAAATAAACGATTTAATAATTAGCTCTTTGGGGATTGTTGCTTTTATATCTTTCTTCGTGGGCGGTGTTGTTGCAATACAAACAGCATTAAACATGGACAATCCCTTGATTCCGAAAAGCCTGATAGGTTTTGCAACGCGCCAATCAGTAGTTTTGGAATTTGCACCTACCTTCATTTCAATAATTATGGCCGGAAAAGTGGGTTCGTTTATCACCTCAAGTATTGGCTCGATGAGGGTTACAGAGCAGATTGACGCTTTAGAGGTTATGGGTATCAATTCACTTAATTATTTGGTATTTCCAAAAATTGTTGCCTTAATGTTCTATCCTTTTGTAATTGTATTTTCAATGTTTCTTGGCATAATGGGCGGATGGGTAGCCGGGGTCTATGGAGGGTTCGCCAGTTCTTCAGATTTTATCGCGGGGCTACAGGAGGATTTTATACCCTATCACTTATTTTATGCTTTTTTCAAAACCTTTGTCTTTTCATTCATACTGGCAACAGTGCCCTCGTGGCAAGGGTATTATATGAAAGGTGGTGCGCTGGAAGTGGGCAAGGCAAGTACCAACTCCTTTGTGTGGACCAGTGTATTGATAATTGCCGCAAACTATATTATAACCCAACTCCTTTTAAGCGCATGATAAAAGTAGAAGACGTACATAAGAGTTTTGGTGACGAAGAAATCCTTAAAGGAATAACCACAGAGTTTGACAAGGGAAAAACAAACCTCATCATAGGACAGAGCGGTAGCGGAAAAACCGTTTTGCTTAAATGCCTTTTGGGTCTCTTTAGACCTGAACAGGGGAGAATATATTACGAAGACAAGGCCATCCAAGATATGGACGACGAAGAACAACGCAAGCTTCGCGAAGAAATTGGGATGCTTTTTCAGGGTGGGGCGCTATTTGACTCCATGAATATTGAAGAAAATGTAATGTTTCCGCTGCGGATGTTTACCAAGCAAAAGAAAGCCGATATGCTTGAAAGGGTAAATGAAGTGTTGAAACGCGTGAATCTTGAAAACGTAAACAAGAAATTCCCTGCTGAAATCTCTGGAGGGATGCAAAAGAGGGTTTCCATTGCACGGGCTATTGTAAACAAACCAAAGTTTTTATTCTGCGATGAGCCAAACTCTGGGCTTGACCCAAAGACGGCAACATTAATTGACACCCTAATCCAGGAAATCACCCACGAATACGATATAACCACCGTGGTTGTAACCCACGATATGAACTCTGTTATGGAAATAGGTGAAAAAGTGGTATTGCTGAAACACGGAAAACTTGTTTGGCAGGGCACCAATCAAGAAATCTTTAAAACCGATAATGAAGATGTAACCAACTTTGTGTATTCATCAGATCTTTTCAAAAAAATCCGGGACGTTCAATTAAAAGAAGGCTAGTGCCTACGGATATTCAGAAACCTGAATAGTATCCAATTTCATTTTAAATTTAAGCCAAGCTTCAATTTTTTTCAAGTCTGCTTTTCTAGCACTAGAAGATACATTGTTTTTCCAGCGTATGTTAACTACCGGAAGCGTATCGGTTTTTTTGAAATCTGTAGTTATTTTGTTTGAATAACTAAAGGTTTCAATATTTTCATAATTGATTTTTATTTCCTCGCTAAGCTCCTCAAAAGGTACATTTTGAATTTTCAAAAGCGCAACCTCATTTTCTAAAAATCGAATCTTTTCATCTTTATCCTGAATTATCTGTTCGTTTTTCACATATAGATCTTCAAGAATTCCTGCTTTAATTTCACCTGAAAGCTTTGCGGCCATTTCGCCACTTTGGTCGGCCCCTTGATAAATGCGCAAACGGCTACCTTCTAAATTTTCTGTCTCCTCAAGTTGCGTTAACCAGTCATTTATCTTGTTCTGCGGAACGGGACGTCCTATTAAGTAAACGTCAATGTTTTTCGACTTATAATCCTGTGTAAATTTAACAACCTCAGCTCCCTCATAATTAATAACATTCTTTACAAACTCCTTTGTTTTATTTTCAAAAACCTGCTGGTCCAATAATTTAATAAACAGCCAAACACTTGGAACCATTACCGCAATTGCAATCAAGGAAGCGATCTGCGCAGTTCGTTTTCTACGTTTGCTATTCGCATAACGCACCAATGGAAACTGCAATATTTTTGAAACTATAAATGTAGCAAGTGCTATAAATACGGCATTGATAGAAAATAGATAAAGTGCACCTCCTGCATATGATGCATTCCCTATTGCCAATCCATAACCTACAGTACATAAGGGCGGCATAAGTGCTGTGGCAATAGCGACACCAAATATTACACTGGCTATTGTTCCGCTTTTGGTTTTAGCAACTATTAGCCCCAAGCCACCAAAAATGGCTATAAGTACGTCAAGGATTGTAGGATACGTTCTTGCAATAAGTTCTGGAGTCTCTTCGGTAAGGGGTGAAAGTTTAAAATATAAAAAGGCGGTAAGCACACTTAAAAAAACCATTACGCCCAGATTTATTAGTGAGCGCTTTAACGTGTCCACGTCATTAATGGCCACCGAAAGTCCAATTCCTACTATCGGCCCCATTAATGGCGAAATAAGCATCGCACCTATAACTACTGCAGTGCTACTTACGTTAAGACCGATAGAAGCAACAAATATGGAAAATATAAGAATCCAAGCTGTATGCCCTTTAAAAGAAATATCCTTTTTTACAGCCTCAATAGTGGCGTCACGGTCAGATTCTGAACGAATATCAAAAAGCTCAGTCAGGAATTTTTTTATACTCTGCCATGTATTGAGTTTTACATTCTCAAACTCGTCATCGTTGGGTGTAATTTTTATATCGTTATTATTTTCAGTTGTACTCATTTACACATATTTTTTACCAAATTTATGCGACACCTCGTTCAAAAGTTCCTTAATCTGCTGTTCCTTCTTCTTCGGAAACAGTAACAGAACATCTTCTTTATCTACCACAATATACTCTTCAATTCCGTCTAAAACAACAAGTTTCTTTGTATCGGTAAATATCATATTACTTGCAGAATTCTTCAATAAAGTTTCAGCATTTACAACTGCGTTTTGGTTTTCGTCCTTTTCCAGTTTATCGTAAAGCGCGCCCCAAGTTCCCAGATCGTTCCAATCAAAGGTTGCTCTTTTTACAAAAACATTGCCTGCTTTTTCAAGAATCCCGTAATCAATCGAGATGTTCTCTGCTTCGGAATAATTTTTTTCAATGAAATTTTTTTCTTCGGAAGTGTTTAAAACAGAAATTCCTTTTAAAAACAATGAATTCATTTCAGTCAAATATTTTTCAAAAGAAGCAACGATACTATGTGCGCTCCAAATGAAGATGCCTGCATTCCAAAGAAAATTTCCATCGGCTAGAAATTGTTTCGCCGTTTCATAATTAGGTTTTTCGCGGAATTGTTTCACTTTTTTAATTTCCGAAATATCGTTTTTATCGCTTTCAATGTAACCGTAACCTGTATTTGGAAACGTTGGCTCAATACCCAAAGTGAGTAAAATATTTTCCCGTTGGGCTGCATCAAAACAGGCCTGAACGTCATTTGCAAAGGCGTTTTCATCTTCAATCCAATGATCGCTGGGAGCTACGAGCATCAACGCATTCGGATTTTTCTTTTTTATTTTTAAAGCAGATAGTAATATGCACGGTGCGGTGTTGCGCATAGCGGGCTCCAACACCACTTGTTCTTCTGAAATTTTCGGCAATTGTTTCAGCGTAATTTCCAGATACATTTCATTTGTAAGAATGAAGATATTTTCCGAAGGGATAATTTTATTTAGCCTTGAAAACGTTTTTTGCAGCAAAGTCTCTCCCGTTCCCAACATATCGTGAAACTGTTTGGGGAATTCTTGGGTGCTCACGGGCCAAAATCGGGAACCGATTCCGCCTGCCATAATCACTGCGTAATAATCTTTGTTCATTTAAACTATTTTAAAAATTCCACTTCCGCATTTGGATTGAAAAGATACATTCTTCCCGTGGCAACTTCCAAACATTCAAAACGTTTTACGCGCTGCTTACCGCGCTTGAAAATTTTACCATTGTACAATCTAAAATGTCCTCCAAAGGGAATTTCAAAGATATAGTTTTTATCGTTCTCTGGGTCGAACTGCTTTAATGCCAAAGCCAACGTTGCATCGGTATCGCTCGAGGCTTTTGGGTTTTTGAAATGGCGGGCCAATAAAGGCAACAATTGATTTGGAAAAACCTCAGGCCGCAAAAAAGGCAACATCAAAAGCTGAAAGGTACGTTTCCACTCCAGCCCATGGGGTTTTATAAGCCTCCCGTATTTTGTGAACGCCTCCAAATGCGCTATTTCGTGCACGAGCGTGATTAAAAACCGATACTTATTCAACGACGCATTTACGGTTATTCTGTGCTGGCCATTGGGCATTTTTCGGTAATCGCCGTGGCGGGTAACGCGCTCGTTTACGATTTTGAGATGGACATTGTGGGTTTTTATCAGTTCAAAAACAGAAGCTACGGAAGCTTGGGGAATATATTTTTCGAGGATTTCTGTCATATGCGGGAAAGAGTTGCCAACTTTTCTATCAACGTCAAAAATAACCAGTCTTGTACAATATCGCGAGCGTTTCAGTGATAAAATTGTGGCTATTAATTGATTTTTTCAAAATATTTATGCTTCCATATATTTTGGTTTCAGGATATTAGAAATCGTTATTTAAAATTGCTCTAAATAAACTTTGAAATTCAAAACTTCCGATTTAGATTTGCATCCAATTTAAAACCAATCTAAATAAAAATAATACAAAATGAAATTCATCACCACCCTATTTTTACTTTTGGGCACACAGTTTATATTTTCACAAGAAATAACAGAAATCAACGGCACAGTAACAGATGTTGACAATAATCCAATTCCCTTTGCAAGCGTTTATCTTCCCGAACTGAAAAAAGGAAATGCAGCCGATGCCGACGGAAAGTTTACCATCAAGAACATACCTTACGGACTTTGGCAACTTTCGGCGAGCGCCGTGGGCTACAAAGCTTCTACCATTACCATAAATCCTAACGAGCCTGTTTTGAATGGAGTACGTTTTCAACTCGCCCACGACAACGAACTCGACCAAGTGGAAGTTTTCGGTAACCGAAACGACCACCCCGACAAAATTGAATCCATTACCCGATTGCCGCTAAAACCTTATGAACAGATCCAGAGTATCTCAGTGCTTTCAGAAAAATTGATTGAGGATCAAGGAGCGCTGACCATTTCCGAAGCCACCAAAAACGTACCGGGCGTTTACACTTTCGCAACCTATGGCAATAAACGGGAAAGTATGTCGTCCCGTGGATTTAGGGGGATTCCAATACTGAAAAACGGAGTACGGATCCATTCCGACTTTCGCGGTGTTGGTATATTGACCGATATGCAGGGTGTGGATAACATCCAAGTCCTAAAAGGAACCGCCTCCATTACCCAAGGTGTAGCAACCGATTTGGGAAGTCCCGGCGGAATCATAAATATCGTTACCAAAACTCCAAAATATACTACCGGAGGAAGCGTGAGTTTGCGCGGAGGAAGTTTTGGGCAAATACGTCCTACATTCGATGTTTATGGGCCACTTAACAAAGAAAAAACCATCGCCTTCCGTTTAAATGGTGCTTTGGAAAGAGCCGATAGTTTTAGGGATTTGGTGGAAAAGGAAAGTTTTTACTTCAATCCTTCCTTTGAATGGAAAATAAATGAAAAGACCACCGTAACTTTAGAATTGGATCATTATTACGACAGCCGCACTCCAGATTTGGGAACGGTAAACTTGGCTGAAAATGATATGAATGCAATTTATGATCTTCCACATTCACAGTTTTTAGGTTTTGAAAACGATCGTTCCATCACCGAAAATACTACCTATGCCATCAGGATGGATCGTGAATTAAGCGAGAAACTTACTTTAAAAGGAGCTTTCTATAGTTCGTCACTAAGCTTGGATGATAAAGGTGCCGGTTTGGGAAAAACTATTGAGGAAAATGAAATGCCTATTTACAATATTCGCCAACGCAGCTACTCCACCTCTACCCGCGATGACAACAACAGTGTGCTCCAATTTGACTTGATTGGGGATGATGTTTACACAGGTTCTATAAAACACACTTTCCAAGTTGGGTTTGACTACCGTGCCTCGAAATTTGGAACCACCAGCCGATCTGCCGGCGTGGTTGACACTATAAATGTTTTTCAAAACATAGAACACAGATTGCCCAATGTTACCCTGGGAGAAGCAAATGTGAACGGCGGAAAAACAAATTCATTAGGTTTTGTTGCCCAGGATGTGATTTCTTGGAACAGTTGGCTTAAAACATTTTTGGGTGCTCGTTACAGTTCAACCGAAACGCTTTCAGAAGTTGAAAACACGAGGAGTGATGCTTTCAATCCGTTGGGAGGAATTATTGTTTCGCCCATAAAAAATGTAAACGTTTTTGTTTCCTATACCAACAGTTCCTATCCACGAACAGCATCTCGTTTGGGCCAAAATGGGGAGGAATTGGGCAATGAGCGGTACGACCAGTTGGAAGCCGGCTTCAAAACAACTTGGCTAAACGATCGGTTCCGCTTTAACCTTACCCTTTATAAAATCAACAACAAAAACATAAACCTTCCTGTTTATGACGAAACTTGGACAAACATTCTATACTACGCAAAAGGCGGAAACGATCAACGCCAAGGTATTGAAGTAGAACTTACCGGACGGCCACTTGAAAATCTGGAGCTGATTGGCGGGTACGCATATATTGATGCGCAATATAAAGAGCATACCTCCTATGTTTATGGTTCTGCACCGCTAAATACTCCAAAACATACCTTTA
>Ga0209344_10002043_pt1 | contig 23588 bp, 21 predicted proteins | sample Cruoilmetagenom6_FD_187293 | JGI IMG/M metagenome (GOLD analysis project Ga0209344, IMG submission 187293) | Oil polluted marine microbial communities from Coal Oil Point, Santa Barbara, California, USA - Santa Barbara Oil Seep Sample 6 (SPAdes)... | ecosystem: Environmental > Aquatic > Marine... | reverse complement strand
TATCAACACCCATGTCATCATCGCCAAACGCTCCAATCAACGCTCGATCACCAAACAAACTAACTGAATATCCGAACTCATCACCCGTTGAACCATCATTGGCTAACAATTTTTTGGTTTGTTCCCAACTAACTCCATTAAAATCATATATGTAAGCTGAACCAGAATCAGAGCCATTATCACGATCCCAATGTGCTCCTATTAGTGCACGATTACCCGATAAGCTAACTGATCTTCCAAATTGATCAAGTACAGCTCCATCATCTGCTTTAAGTTTAACTTCATCAAAAGACGCTTTTATACCCTGTTGATTCTCACTTTGCACATTAATATTCATGGTGTAACTAGGCATACAAAAAGTACAAGATAGTACAATAATTAAAGCAACTTTGATATTTTTCATATTTGATAAACTCAGTAGCGCATTTTAGACATACACTAAATGTGTTGAATAAATTTAGGCAAAAATAAAGTTACTAACTTAACACAATTCAACCCGTTTTTTTCAAATATACCAATAACAAAGAGATGGCCGCCGGGGTCATACCTTGTATGCGGGATGCCTGACCAATGGTGGTGGGTTTGGTCTGGTTTAATTTTTCGGTTAATTCAGCACTCAATCCTTTCACTGATGAGTAATCAAAATCCACCGGCAGCGGCTTATGTTCCTGGGCTTTGGCTTTATCAATTTCCTGCTGCTGACGGGCCAAATAACCGGCGTACTGAGTGTGAATCTCCACCTGTTCTAAAACATCTTTGGTCCGATTTGGCAGGCTAATCTCATCAAAACCCATAAACATCGAGACATTGACTTCCGGTCGTCGCAGTAAATCATAGGCACTGGTTTCTTTACTGAGCTGTATGCCGGTTTGGGTCATAAATTTCTGACCCAATTCATTATGGGGCGTTAACCACACCGATTGCAAGCGCTCTAAAGAAGCCTCAACCTGTTGTTTCTTATCCATAAATGTTTGGTAGCGGTGTTCATCAACCAAACCCAACTCATGACCTTTCTCAGTTAATCTAAAATCAGCGTTATCCTCACGCAACATCAGTCGATATTCAGCCCGTGATGTGAACATACGATAAGGTTCACTGGCGCCCTGAGTAATTAAATCATCAATCAAAACCCCGATATAAGCCTCATTTCGAGCAGGCGTCCAGCTTGGTTTTCCGGCGACTTTACGGGCGGCATTTAAACCGGCAATTAACCCTTGTGCCGCAGCCTCTTCATAACCGGTGGTGCCGTTAATCTGGCCGGCAAAATATAAATTTTCAACAAATTTTGTTTCTAAAGATGGATGCAAGCCACGGGGATCAAAAAAGTCATATTCGATGGCATATCCCGGTCGTGTGATGTGGGCTTGTTCAAAGCCCTTTATAGACCTCACCAATTGAATCTGAACATCAAACGGTAAAGAAGTGGAAATACCATTGGGATACAATTCCTGGGTATTTAAACCTTCCGGCTCGACAAAAATCTGATGCGAATCCTTATCAGCAAAGCGCATAATTTTATCTTCAATGGACGGGCAATAGCGCGGGCCTTTACCCTCGATACGGCCGGAATACATCGGCGAGCGATCTAAACCACCACGGATAAAATCATGGGTTTTTAGGTTGGTGTGGGTGATATAACAACTGACTTGTTCGGGATGGTCTGAAACATCACCCAAATAAGAAAATACCGGTGTCGGCGTATCACCGGGCTGTTCTTCCATCACCGAAAAGTCCACCGTTTTACCGTCAATCCGTGGCGGTGTCCCGGTTTTCAAACGGGCCACGTCAAAGGGTAAAGCCCGAAGTTTCTTCGCCAGCACAGACGCCGGCGGATCACCGGCACGTCCACCTTGATATTGACTGGTGCCAATGTGAATTTGGCCGCCTAAAAAGGTACCCACCGTCATCACCACGGTTTGGGCTTTAAAGATAACACCCATCTGGGTGATACAGCCTTTAACCACATTATTTTCAATGATCAAATCTTCCACTGCTTGTTGAAAAATATGTAGATTTTCTTGATGCTCCACCGCTTGACGAATCGCTGCACGGTATAAATTCCGGTCACACTGGGCACGGGTGGCGCGTACAGCAGCCCCTTTTCTGGCATTTAAGGTTCGCCATTGAATACCGGCTTGATCGGTGGCTTTCGCCATCACACCGCCCAGGGCATCAATTTCTTTGACTAAATGGCCCTTACCGATACCACCGATGGCCGGGTTACAACTCATCTGGCCGATGGTTTCAATATTATGGGTTAACAGCAACGTACTGGCGCCGGTCCGTGCCGCCGCTAAAGCCGCGTCGGTGCCTGCATGGCCGCCACCAACCACAATGACATCAAAATTTTGGGGATACTGCATAATGTGTTTTTCTTCAAGCGAACCCCTTATTTTATCGCGATATCAATCACAACACAAATTAGGCGCTGTTACTGAGCCAAAATCTAAGCCTCTCAGTATCTCATTTAACCACCAATGGCCATAAACATCGCTGATTGTATCCAATAGCCACAGCCAAACACCATAATAAGTGAAAAAACAACGGCATCTTTCCAATTCAGCCGCAAAGCATCTTTGTTGTGCGTTTGTTTAGGCTTTTTTGTGTATTCTTTTTTTATTTCGGATTTAGCTTGCTCTTCTAAACGAGTTCGAATTGATTTTTTTGAAATATTCATGACTTTATGGGTTGTTTTAAAGGCATTCATTACACCACCTATATATGCCTTAATAATGACCACATAATGGTGATTTGTGCTAAATTCTGACGAAATAATGAATTATTGCACTTTAAAAAAAATCTTGTTATGCTGATTTGACTTAAATAACAGGAGCTTATTATGGGATTTTTTGATTTTATCAGCGATGCAGGCGCCAAAGTGTTCGGTAAAGGTAAACCGGAAAAAGATATCACCATGCCCGTTATCAAACACATAGAAAACAGTGGTGTTGACGTCCAATATGTAACCACCCGTTTTAATCAGGGCGTTGTTAATTTATCCGGTTATGTACCTAATCAGGAACAAAAAGAAAAGGCCGTGTTAACTGCAGGAAATATTGCTGGTGTCTCAAGAGTACAAGATAATCTATTGATTGGCACACCACCGGATGATGCCACTGAAGCGGTTAAGGAAATGCAAGAACATGCAGCCAAAGAAAATGATGTCGCCGGTGAGCAACAATGGCAATCTCAAACCTACACCGTTCAATCCGGAGATACTTTAGGCAAAATCGCAAAACAGTTTTATGGTGATGCCATGAAATATCCAAAGATATTCGAAGCCAATCAACCGATGCTTGAAAACCCCGATAAGATTTATCCCGGACAAGTACTTCGCATCCCTGAATAATTCATCATACTTAAGTCAATAACCGCTATTTATAATACAGCGGTTATTGATTTACCAATGACTGGATCACCCAATCTGCCGCCAATGCTCCAAAACCACAGATAACAGTTGGCGTGGTGCCGTAACCTGAATCACAATCCAGGCGGTATGACTGTTGTTCGCCGGTTTCACAAAATGGAAGGGTCATGGGTTCATCGGAAAAAATAGCGGCTATTTCAAATTTCTTTACGTCTTTAAAGCCATGATGGCGGCGCAACTCATAGCGCACTTTTTTTAACAAACGATCACCATGGGTTTGTGCTAAATCCATGATTTGTAGCTGATTGGCATTGGTTTTACCGCCGGCACCACCGGTGGTGACGACCGGAATTTTATGTTGATGGCACAGTGCCAGTAGCAAGACTTTATGTTTGACTGAATCAACGGCATCAATCAAAAAATCATATTCAGGTGAAAGCAATTCTTCGGCATTGCTGGCCATAAAAAACTTCGGTTCGGCATGTACCACGCATTCTGGATTAATGTCTAAAATCCGGCTTTTCATGGCGTCCACTTTCGATTGACCCACCGTACTGTTTAAGGCATGAACCTGACGGTTGATGTTGGTTACGCACACTTCATCGGCATCAATGAGGGTAATTTCACCGACACCGGATCGCGCCAGCATTTCTGCGGCCCAACAACCCACACCACCGATACCGACAATGGCCACATGGGCTTGTTGTAAAAGCTCAAAACCAGTCACGCCATAGAGACGCTCTATACCACCAAAACGTTCTTTCATAACGTAAAGATCCGTCGACAATTGGCATCATTTGTTTGCCTGAGTTCTGACACTGTGACACCTTTCAACTCAGCGATAAATTCTGCCACCTCACATAAATCCACCGGTAGATTCCTCTCTTGCCTCTTATGATGCAAAGGCTGATCCGGCGCATCAGTCTCAATCACCATATCTGCTAATGCCACTGATTTCACCACTTGATGTAATTTCCGGGCCTTTGGATTAACCACCGCTGTACCAAACCCCAGGATAACACCGGTTTCGGTAATTTGCCGGGCTTGTTCCACTGAACCATTGAAACTGTGCATCACGGCTTTAAAATAGTGGTGTTTTTTAAGCACCTCAAAAACCGCTTGTACCGCACCATTGACATGTAGAATCAGCGGTAAATCCATATCCTTGGCCATAATAACTTGCTGTTCAAAAATAAGCTGTTGCTTGTCCCGGTCTAAATCATCCCGGTAAAAATCAAGACCACACTCACCTAATGCAACCGCATGATTGTCGGCAAGGAAATCAGCCAGCTTTTGCAGGTCTTGTTGTTGATGCTGTTCGATAAAATAAGGATGTAAGCCATAAGCCGGATAGATATCGGCATGCTCATCAGCCAACTGCCTGATTTTTACGAAGCCCGATACCATGGTGGCCGGCAGCACAAAACCATTGATGCCCGCTTCTCTGGCCTGGTCTAACAGTTGGCAGCGGTCATCATCAAAACGTTGATCATCAAGATGAATGTGTGAATCAATCAAATCACCGGCTCAGCAAATAAACGGGGCATAACATCACCCCAAATAATATAATGATCGACCAATAAAAAGGCAAACAACAGCATCAAATACCAAATAGAATACTTAAAGGTATTCCAGGCTAATAATGGTGATTGCGTACGTTTTAATTCAAAGGTCATCCACAAAAAACGCACACCTAAAATAATGGCACCGGCCAAATAGATTAATCCACTCATGCCTGTTAAGAACGGAAACAGGGTCACGATAAATAACAGGATGGTGTAAAAGATGATGTGTAATTCAGTAAATTTAACACCATGGGTCACGGGCAACATAGGAATATGGGCTTTTTTATAATCTTCTTTGCGAAATATCGCTAACGCCCAAAAATGCGGCGGTGTCCAGACATAAATAATGGCCAATAATAGCAACGCATCCGGGGTTACCTGTCCGGTTACCGTGGTCCAACCCAATACCGGCGGTGTGGCGCCGGCTAATCCGCCGATGACAATATTCTGTGGCGTGACCCGTTTTAAGAACATGGTATAAATAAAGGCGTAACCTATCAGTGATACAAAGGTCAGTACCGCGGTTAATACATTAACAAAATATACCAATATACCGGTACCGAGAATTGATAAAATGGCCGCAAAAGTCAGCACATTAATGGTTTTTAAACCACCGCTGGGCAGCGGTCGATGCTGGGTGCGTAACATCACTTTATCGGCTTTTTGGTCTGCCCAGTGATTAATCGCCGCCGCTCCACCGGCACTTAAAGCAATGCCTAAAAGTCCCCACAAAATCACAACCCACTCAGATTCAGGAAAATTGCGCATCGATAACAACATACCGACAAATGCCGTGAATAAAATCAAACTCACGACGCCGGGTTTTGTTAACTCAAAATATTGTTTTATACGACTCATGGGTCAATTATAAGAAGCTTGTCGGGTTTTATAAAGCAAATAGACCAAACTGATCAATAACAAAGCCGCCACACCGTTGTGCATCACCGCCACTATGAGTGGTAAATTCATGGTGACATTGATAATACCCAGGGCAATTTGTAACGCCAATAAACCACCAATTACCACGGCCATAGGCAGTAACTCTCGGTTTTTGGTGAGCTTATAAATTAACCATGATAAGTATAAAGTAACCACCACAAAACCCAGCCGATGGGTCATTTGTATGGCCACCCGGGCGGGGCCATCTTTCACTCCAAATTCATAGTTGGGACCAAATTCACGCAATAAATTAAAGCCTTGGATAAAATCCATATTCGGCCACCATTGGCCATTACATTGCGGAAAACCGGTACACGCCAAAGCGGCATAATTGGCGCTGGTCCAGCCACCCAAGGCAATTTGCAAGACCACCAACAATAACCCCACAGCCACCATCTTTGTGGTCACATGACCGGCATAGCGATAGCTTGAAATACCCGGTGTTTCACGGCAGGCCAGCCAGGTTAATAAGGACAAGGTGAGTAAACCACCCAGTAAATGACTCATCACAATACTCGGATGCAGTTTCAGCGTCACCGTCCACATACCCAAGGCGGCTTGAAAGGTAATCACCAGGCCGATAATAAAAGGTAATTTAGCTGACCTTCTGTGGCGTTGTCGGAAAGCCCATATAAATAAACCAAGCACCATCAAACCCAGAGCCCCTGCTAAAATTCGATGTACCACTTCTTTCCAGGCTTTATGCACTTCGACCGCGCGTTCCGGGAAATTTTGATTGGCCATTTCTATCTCTTCGGCTTGAGTCGGCCAGGTTAAATGACCGTAACAGCCCGGCCAGTCAGGACAACCCAATCCGGCATCTGACAAGCGTACAAAAGCACCTAAGACCACCACACATAACCCCAAACCAACGGCCAACCAGGCCAAATGCTTATATTTCATTGTTAACCTTTTCTTTTAACCAATAGTTTTAAATCTTTGATTACATCTTCAGGCGGATTATCCGGTGCAAATGCCATCATTAAATAGCCTTCCGGCGCCACCACATAAAGCCCTTCCCCATTTTCTAAAGATTGCTTTGATAATTCATCCAACATGGCGTTCAAATTCTGGTGTCCTCGGGTCGCTACTTTTGTGATGTGGCTATATGGATCCTGCTGACGCAGATCAAAATCACTCGCCAATAACATGAGTTCTAATTTGTCTGCATTTTGTGCCAGTGTTAGGTTGTAGCGGTGTAATTTATCTTCCCATTCAAAACAGGCTTCATCGCAAACCTCAGGTGTTCGATAAATTAAGGTCCAATGTTCAGGCAAGTCATTGACCCAATCTGCATCAGTATAGTCCGCCAATTTAATCGGTGGTGAGATAAACACACCATGATTTTTTGTGCTGTCAGGCTCAAAATCAATTAAGCCGGAACCCAACAAATAAGCCACCACCACCGGCAACGCGAACAATAGAAATACCACCAAAATGGTCAATCTGTTTTTACTTTTTAATTGCATTAGTTTTATGTAAGTAGTAGAAATAAATTAAGCACAAAGCCAAAGACATGATAAACCACTGAAAAGCATAGGCCCGATGTCTGGCTGCTGTCATCATCGGTGCTTGCCAATCACGGACAAATCCGGCCTTTGCCTCGACATCCAGTTTAACCACGCGGTTTAAGATATCACAGTTACCACGTTGACATAAATGTTGTGTCAAAAACACCTTGGTTTGTTCAATTGGCAAATATGTGACCTGCTGCTTTAGTTTGTCTTGAAATTCTTGTTCACCCAACTGTACACCGGGACGCGGCCACGCTGACAGCATACCGATCAGTTCAGTGGACTCCTCATTAACTGCAATATCAATCTCGGCTGAGGCTGTCCAGCCACGGTTGACCAATAGCCAAATATTATCATCCGTCAGAAAAGTCGTGATCACATAAAAGCCCACTTGTCCTTCATGAAACTGATTGGCTAATAAAAAATGCGTATTGTCATAATGACCAGTCACGCGAATGGTTTGGTAATCATTAACTCTTTGCCAATCCAGCCATTGTTGCGGCTGTTTGAATTCTCCTGACTGCATTTGCTGGCGAATCTGGTCTTTTTGATTGGCACGATCTAATTGCCAAAAACCGGCCCAAATCATCAACACCAAAATTGATAACCACAACAGGGTGAAAGCCCAGGGGAATTTTTGTGCCTTTTGCACGGTTTAGCCTGTAGATTTCAGGTGTAGACCATGCGGCACGATCCAACCCATTTTCATGGCCAATAATATAAACAGAAATAAGGCCACCGATAACACCACGCGTACTGTTAAAAAACGAACGGTATTACTACTCTGCCCTTTATCCCGTGACAAATAAAATAGCGCAGAGCCCATGCTGTATATGATAAAAAGAAAGGTTATGGCTATAAAATATTTCATATCAGCGGAAAAAGCGCCACTTAAACTGATCAGTGGCGCTTAAGCAATAGAATTAGAGTACGTAAACAAAGATAAATAAGCCCAGCCAGACAACATCCACGAAATGCCAATACCAAGCCACCGCTTCAAATCCAAAATGATCATCAGCTTTAAAATGCCCCTTAATCAAACGGACGGTGATAACAAACAACATAATCGTGCCTAGAGTCACATGAATACCATGGAATCCGGTAAGCATAAAGAATGTAGAGCCATAGATACCTGATTTAAGCGTTAAATTGAGGTGCTGATAGGCTTCAATATATTCTTCTACCTGATAAAACAAGAACGTGGCACCGAGTAAAACTGTGGCTATCATCCAAACAATGGTTTTCTTACGATCATTAGCACGTAAGGCATGATGTGCAATGGTGATGGTGATTGAACTGGTCAATAACAATAAGGTATTAACCAAAGGCAATGAAAACGCACTGATGGTTTCAAAGCGGCCATTTAACTCACCGGGGCCATTGGTAGGCCAAACAGACTCATATCCCGACCAAAGTTGCACATTGGTGGCCAAATTGGTGCCTTCACCACCCAACCAGGGCACGGCAAAAGTTCGAGCATAAAATAAAGCACCGAAAAATGAGGCAAAAAACATCACTTCAGAGAAGATAAACCAGATCATACCAGCTCTGAACGAGCCATCCACTTGCTTGTTGTAAAGCTTATCCTCGCTTTCTTTAATGACTTCACCAAACCAGCCAAAAAACATGACAATCATAATAGCAAAACCCAAGTACATAATCCACGGTGTGGTGGGCTCCAAATCAAGGCTATTAAATTTTATACTGGCACCAATTACGGAGATAAAAAGCCCCACGCAAGCGACAATCGGCCACTTCGCAGTTTGGGGAACGTAATATTGTTTTTCACTCATTTCTGTCATGATTCATTACTCGATAAATTTTAACTGTTATTATGTGGACTATCTGTGATCGATGCTGTCGTATCGAGCACTTGATATTTATTAAAAAACGTATAAGACAAGGTCACTAATTTGACTTCCTTAGGCAAATCACTGCTAATAATAAAAGTTAGCGGCATTTGCATTTCCTCACCGGCCTTAAGTAACTGTTCGGTAAAACAAAAACACTCTGTTTTATTAAAATACTTAGACGCTTTGGCTGGTGCAACACTGGGAACGGCTTGCCCAATAATTTCTACTGCGGCGGTGTTTTTTGCATAGTATTCCGTGTGGTAAAGTTTACCTAACTGAACTTCCATAGAAAATTCAGTGGGCCGAAAAGCCCACGGCAAATCACTGTTCACATTACCATCAAACTGCACCGTTACGGTCCGGTTATCATCAACCACCGGCTGATTTTTTTCAACTTCCGCGTTAGTGGTAACACCGGTCTTACCATTTAATCCGGTGATATCACAGACCACATCATATAAGGGTACCAGCACAAAACCAAAGCCAACCATTAACACGGCAATGGCCAATAAGGCTTTTAAGGTATTTCCGACACTATCAAACATTGGCTTGTTGTAACACTAAATAAACGGACCACAAAAACAAACCAACAGCCACCAATGCCAGGATGGCGACTGTTTTCTTAATCCCTTTTCGTTGCTGTGGGCTATGTTCGTTCCGCGGTTTCATTAGTGGGTATCACCGTGTGCCATTTTGCTTAAATCAACCGGTTTGTACTCATCAAAAGTATGGTGTGGAGCCGGTGACGGTACGGTCCACTCTAAGCCCTGGGCATCATCCCACACTTGAGCAGTGGCTTTTTGACCACCACGAACCGTTTTAATCACGATGTAAACAAAGAAAATCTGTGCCAGGCCAAAGGCAAATCCACCAATACTTGACCACATATTAAATTCAGCAAATTGGGTTGAATAGTCAGGAATACGACGTGGCATACCGGCTAGGCCCAAGAAATGTTGCGGGAAGAATAATACATTAACGGAAATTGCAGACCACCAGAAGTGGATTTTTCCTAAGCGCTCATCGTACATATGTCCGGTCCATTTTGGCAACCAATAGTAAGCGGCAGCGATTATGGCAAAAATCGACCCCGGTACCAACACATAATGGAAATGCGCGACAATAAAGTAAGTATCATGATACTGCAAATCCACTGGTGCCAATGCCATCATAACGCCCGAAAATCCACCCACAGAAAACAAGGCAACAAAAGCGATCGAAAATAACATCGGTGTCTCAAAAGTCATGGCACCACGCCACATGGTGGCCAGCCAGTTAAAGACTTTCACACCGGTGGGCACCGCAATTAACATGGTGGCATACATAAAGTAGAGCTGACCACCCAAGGGCATTCCCACGGAGAACATGTGATGCGCCCAGACAATAAAGGATAAGAAGGCAATCGCTGCGGTGGCATACACCATTGACACATAGCCAAACAAACGCTTACGGGCAAAGGTCGGAATAATTTCAGATACAATGCCGAAAGAGGGTAAAATCATAATATACACTTCCGGATGACCAAAGAACCAAAATATATGCTGGAACATCACCGGATCACCACCACCAGCGGCATTAAAGAAACTGGTCCCGAAATAACGATCAGTCAACAGCATGGTAACCGCACCGGCTAATACCGGCATCACCAGAATCAATAAAAAGGCAGTAATCAACCAGGTCCAGACAAACATCGGCATGTTCAAATAGCCAACATTGGGCGCACGCATATTAACAATGGTGGCAATAATATTAATGGCACCCAGAATTGAGGAAATACCCATTAAATGTACGGCGAAGACTAAAAATGCCACATTCTGACCACCCTGCAATACCAACGGTGGGTACATGGTCCAACCACCAGCCGGCGCACCACCGGGCATAAAGAAGGTCGATGCCAGGACCACAAAAGCAAAAGGCAGTAACCAAAATGAAAAGTTATTAAGTCGTGGTAAGGCCATGTCCGGTGCACCAATCATCATCGGTACCATCCAGTTGGCCAAACCCACAAAGGCCGGCATCACTGCACCAAAAATCATGAACAAGGCGTGCATGGTGGTCATTTGGTTGAAAAAGAATGGCTCAACAAACTGTAGCCCCGGCTGGAACAACTCCAGTCGAATCACCATAGCCATAGTTCCACCGATAATAAACATCGTCAAAGCAAATATTAAATATAAGGTGCCGATGTCTTTGTGGTTGGTGGTTAGTAACCAGCGATTAACAAAACCTTTGGGTTTATGATCGTGGTCGTGACTCAATTCATCATGTGTAATGTCGTGACTCATTGTTTTAATCCTCGAATTTATTGTAAAACGGCTTCAATATCAGCCGGTTGCACGCGATCACCGGTTTCGTGACCGAATGAATTACGGGTATAAGTAATGACAGCTGCAATGTCTTCTGCCGGTAACATTTTGCCAAAAGGCGCCATAGCGGTACCAGTCACGCCATGAACCACAATATCAATATGCTTGTTCACATCGTCAGTTGTAACCGGACTGTCAATGAGTGACGGAAACGCCGGCGGCATACCGCTGCCATCAATTTTATGACAGGCTAAACATTGGGTGTTATACACTTCTTCACCCCGGGCCATGAGCTTATCCATTGACCAATCACTTTCTGCTTGATCCACTTGATTATCAGCGACCCCTTGGTCTGCTTGTTGATCAGAAGTTCCCGCTTCGGTTTCATCCGTACTTATTTCAGCCATTGTCTCAGTATCTTCTGTGGCTGTGTTTTGCTGGACATTATTAAGCGCGTCATCTGAGCCGCTGGCTTGCGCTGATTCGACCTCATCTGTGGCTGTCTGATTAACGACCGAATCACCGTTTTGATCAGCCACCCACGCCGCATAATCTGACTGGCTCAATACTTCCACCACAATCGGCATATAACCATGATCTTTACCGCACAATTCAGCACACTGGCCACGGTAAGTCCCCGGCTCTTTAACATTTGTCCAACCTTCATTGATAAAACCCGGTATGGCGTCACGTTTCCAGCCAAATTCATTCACCCACCAGGAATGAATTACATCATCCGAAGTTAATAAGAAACGAATATTGGTGTTGGCGGGAATCACTAATGGGTTATCAACGTCCAACAAGTAATTATCAACCGTATTAACATCAATTCCGGATCCTTTTTGTCGGGCAATATTACTGTCAGCAGTGAGTGTGCTTAAAAAGCCAAAACCTTCATCCAGATAATCATAACGCCACTTCCACTGGTAACCGGTTACCTTAACCGTCATTTCCATTGTCACCGGTTCGCCCTGCTCATCACGCGGACTATCCATTTGCATCATGCCTTTGGTGGCAGGCAAAGCGATGGCAATCAAAATAAGTACCGGAATGGCGGTCCAAATTATTTCAACAGTGGTGCTGTGTGAAAATTTAGCCGGTTCCACGCCCTTTGATTTACGGTGCGCAAATATGGAATAAAACATGGCGCCAAAAACACCAATACCGATTATGACACAAATCCAAAGCACCATCATGTGCATATCGTAAACCTGGACACTGTAATCGGACACACCTTTAGGCAAGTTCAGGCCATACTCAGCAGATGCCACAGTTGACATCAGCAGACTGCTTACCAATAAGCCTTTTTTAGTCTGTTTCTTCATCATACAATTGATACCCTAATATTGAACAAAAACCATTGCACAGAACATCACCATCTCTTTTTTTATCAAAGCTAACCAGTCAGGCCTCAATCAATATATGAAACGAAATCTGACCTGTCTTCGGCAAGTGAACGATACTGTCTCGGTCGGTTAATGACGGAATTTTAACACCCCTCCAAAAAAATATCCGCATATCAATCTTATTTTTCTAAATTTAACCGAAATTAAATGCTGATATTTTCAAAATTATCATCCGACAAGTCGTTACTTGTCATTAACAACCAGTACAAAAATGGTCGATTCTGTGTCCTGCTCACGTCACCGGCCTACGTCCTTTGCATGGTGGCTTCCGCGTCCTGCTCACGCCACCGGCCTACGTCCTGTAGGCCGCTTTATACCAATAACACTTCACGATGATAAAAGTGAATGAAGTCCCAAGAGCATTCCATTATAATTTGCGACTGTATTAATCACATGAGCAGGCCCATGACTTTCGACACCTCATCACTCAGCGCTTCTTATTTAGCGGATGAAGACATTCTTGTAACTGAGTTACTTTCTCTGGCCGACCCAGGCATTAATCAGCGACAACAGATCAAACAACTGGCCACCCAACTCATTAATGAGGTTCGGGAACAAATGGATGAGATGGATGGCGTTGATGCCTTTATGCAACAATACGACCTGTCCTCCAAGGAAGGCATATTATTGATGTGCCTGGCAGAAGCCTTATTACGCATCCCCGATAAATCAACCGCCGATAAGCTCATTAAAGATAAAATTTTGGACGCCGATTGGAAATCTCACCTGGGTAAAAGTGACTCTTTATTTGTGAATGCCTCCACCTGGGGATTAATGCTCACCGGCCGTATTATTGACATTGATATCTCCAAAAAAGGCATGTCAAAAGCCATGGATAAATTCATCAATAAAACCGGTGAGCCGGTGATTCGCACCGGCCTGCTGCGCGCCATGGAAATGATGGGCAGACAGTTCGTCATGGGCCGCACCATTCAGGAAGCACTGAAACGCGGTAAGAAAAAAGGCTTTAGAGAATATCGATTCTCTTATGACATGCTGGGCGAAGCTGCGCTCACACAAGAAGACGCGGATCGATATTTTAAAGCCTACGCAGATTCGATTGATGCCATTGCCGAGGCCAATAAAAAACGCCATATTAACGATGCGTCCAGTATTTCTATTAAATTATCTGCGCTACATCCACGCTATGAGTTAGCCAATACCAAACGGGTTATGGCTGAGCTGGCACCTCGGGTATTAAGCCTTGTTAATCAGGCCAAAGCCCGTAATGTGGCGGTGACCATAGATGCCGAAGAAGCCGATCGCCTGGAATTGTCATTAAAAGTCTTTGCTGACGTGTATCGCCAATTAGATGATTATAATGGTTTTGGCCTGGTGGTTCAGGCGTATCAAAAACGTGCCCTCGATGTCCTTAAACTGCTTAAACAGTTGGCTGAAGAACAGGGCCGATTAATTCCTTTACGCCTGGTTAAAGGTGCCTACTGGGACACCGAGATAAAACTTGCCCAGGAACAAGGCTTAAGTCACTATCCGGTGTACACACGCAAAGCCAATACTGATTTGGGCTATTTAGCCTGTTCCCGCTTTTTATTAGCACACCGGGATAAGTTTTATCCCCAATTTGCCACCCACAATGCCAACACGGTGGCCGCTATTTATGTCATGGCCGGTGATGAGGGTGGCTATGAATTTCAACGTTTACACGGTATGGGGCAGGCCTTACATAAGCAAACCATTGCCACAGATGGGTTGAATCGACCCTGTCGGGTGTATGCGCCGGTGGGCAGCCATCAAGACTTATTACCGTATTTAGTGAGAAGATTATTAGAAAATGGCGCCAACACCTCTTTTGTTAACCGTCTGACTGATCTTAAATACAGTATTGATTTTATGACTCAGGATCCGATTGAACGGGTGTCCAAAAATGACAGTCATAAGCACCCGCAACTACCCCTACCAAAAGATATTTTTTCTGAAAAACGTCTTAACTCAAGCGGCGTAAATGTGCACGACAGTGAAACTCTCAAGCAATTACAAACATCGATTGAATCACAAAGTAAATCGACCTTCACAGCGTGTTCAATTATAAACGGACAAGAAAATCAGGGGGCTGAATCTTTAACGGTTAACTCGCCGGCTGATTTAAACCGTGTGTTGGGTCATTACAGCCACACCGATGAAACAGGATTAAAAGCTGCGGTTAATACCGCCAGAACTTTTTTTCCACAATGGCGCGACAGTACCACCGAAGATCGTTGCCAGGCGGCGCTTAAAACCGCTGATTTATTAGAAGCCAATCGAGATAAATTACTTTATTTATTACGCCATGAGGCTGGTAAAACCTTAGAAGACGCCATTGCTGAACTTCGAGAAGCCGTGGATTTTTGTCGTTATTATGCAGAACAAGCCCAACTGCTGTGCGGAGAGGGATTAAAAATGCCCGGACCCACCGGTGAAAGTAATTATTTATATCATCAGGGTAAAGGCGTGTTTGTTTGTATCAGCCCATGGAATTTTCCGCTGGCCATTTTTACCGGCCAGATTATAGCGGCTTTAGTGACCGGAAATTGCGTGATTGCCAAACCGGCAGAACAGACTAACCTGATTGCCTACCAAACGGTACAACTGATGCATCAGGCCGGCTTTCCACAAGAAGCCGTGCAACTCACCTTAGGCCCCGGAAAAATGGTGGGTAATTATTTATGTGGTCATCCGAGTATTCATGGCGTGGTGTTCACCGGCTCCACTGCCACCGCGCAAGTCATTAACCGCAATCTGGTTAATCGTGACAGCCGAGAAATCGCCACCTTGATTGCCGAGACCGGCGGCCAAAACTGTATGATTGCTGATTCTTCGACCTTGCCTGAACAATTGGTCGAAGATGTCATTGATTCAGCCTTTTATAGCTGTGGCCAACGCTGTTCTGCGTTACGGGTTCTATACATCCAATCTGATGTGGCAGATAAAGTGATTACCATGTTACAAGGTGCCATGAACCAGCTTAATGTTGGTCATCCGCGCCATTTTGATACCGATGTTGGCCCGCTGATAGATCAAACTGCATGCGACACCTTACTGACACACCGAGATAAGATGGCCAAAACAGGTCAATTACTGGACGCCCCAAAATTACCGGACTTAAACGGCTATTATGTCAGCCCACAAGCGGTTGAAATCGAGAGCATCCAACAATTGGAAGAGGAAATATTTGGTCCGTTTTTACACATTATTCGCTACCCGGCCAAGGACCTCGACAAAGTCATTGATGACATTAACAGCACCGGCTATGGCCTCACCACCGGGGTTCATTCCCGCATTGATGACACCATTGAATATGTGGTATCCAAAGTTCAAGCCGGTAATTGTTATATCAATCGCAACATGACCGGCGCAGTCGTTGGCGTGCACCCCTTTGGCGGCATGGGCTTATCCGGCACCGGCCCCAAAGCCGGAGGCCCGGGTTATTTACACCGATTTGTGCACGAAAAAACCATCACCAATAATATTGCTGCCGTCGGTGGTAATGCAGATATTTTGGCCTTGAGCGATGATTAAGAGTTAAACCGTATGTATCTGGAGTTTTTTAACTTAAATAAACCACCTTTCGCGATCACACCTGATCCGGGGTTTGTTTATTTGAGTGAAAAACACAACGAATCCCTGGCACACCTGGTTTATGGTGTGACCCGAGGCGGTGGTGCCGGATTTGTACAATTAACCGGCGAAGTAGGCACCGGTAAAACCACTTTGTCCAGATTGTTTTTGCAACAGTTACCTGAGGACACCCATGCGGCTTTAATTTTAAATCCCAATCAGTCACCGCAAGAATTACTGCTGGCTATTTTCCGTGAGTTTGGCTTATCAACGTATGGCACGGGTAAGCAATTAGACGCCCTGGTTAACCGTCTGAATGAACAATTACTACAATGGTGGGAACAAGGAGAGAACACCTTAATTATCATCGACGAAGCGCAGAATTTACCCCAACCCACGTTGGAACAATTACGTTTATTGACCAATCTTGAAACCGCTGAACATAAATTATTGCAAATAATTCTGATCGGTCAGCCGGAATTAAAAGCCACCATGGCGCGTAAAGATTTACGCCAATTGGCACAACGCATTACCACTCGCTTTCATTTGCTACCACTTAATCGCCAGGAAACAGCCGCCTATATTTGTCATCGCATGGCCGTGAGTAGTTTGCCCGCTTCATCATCAGAAATCACAAAACCACAACCTCATCAAAACCGGAATATATTCACACTGCCTGCCTTGCGAGCGGTATATCGACACAGTCGGGGTATTCCCCGATTAATTAACATCTTATGTGACCGTGCCTTATTGGTGGCATATACCCAAGAAAGTCCACGCGTACGTTACCGCCATATTCAAAGGGCGCAACATGAGTTAAACAATCAATCAAATCGTCGTTGGTACGTGCGTTTAACGGCTTTACTATTATTTATTGGCCTTGCTGGTGTGGCAGCCTGGTCATTATACCCCCACCATAACACCACTGAAAAAAACCAAGAAATAAGTCATCAAAGACTGACCGAGCAAAGTGCCACTCTTGACCCACCACCCATCCACATCAGTTGGCAACGATATTTCAAGTTATGGGAATTAGATGAGGGTTTGTTTTGGCCGCAAATTGATTGTCCTGATATCACCCTGACCGGGATGGCTTGTTACCATAAACAAGGAAACCTCAGTCAAATTGCCATGCTGAATACACCGACTATATTGCAATTGAATAATCAATCAGCTGTGTTGTTAATCGGACTTTCAAGTAATACCGTTACCATAAGCAGCCGACAGGGCCCGCTCACCATCAGCCACCAAATGCTGAACCGGCAGTGGCTGGGGCACTATCGCGTGCTTTGGCCCATCGCACCAGCGCTGATTAATGGTACAATAAAGCAACAACGACAATGGGCGCTGTCAGTGGCGCGGATACTGAGTGAACAACCGGAATTGAATGAGTCAGCGTTGACCGCTTGGATAAAGATATTTCAACAACAAAACGGCTTACATGCGGATGGTATTATTGGCCGAGAAACACAAATGGCTTTGGCTTTAAAGGCCTATGACGGGCCACAATTAGAACAACAGACTGCACCGGTCTCAGATAACAACGAGCAATAACATGTCATCAATTATTGACGCCTTAAAAAAATCAGATGCCAAACGACCCAGAAAGAAACATGGCATGAATATTCGCATGGACTTAAAAGACCAATCACCAAGCAAAAATCGCCGGGGGTTTTATGCCATCATCGTGGCATTAATCTTAACTCTGGCGGCTGTTTATTTCCAAAAACCGGATTTTGTGTGGCAACATCTGGGTTCCGCCGAACAACCGGTGGTCAGCAAAAGTAGTCCTGACAAAACAACACCAGCCAAAGAACACAACAAAAAGCTTACTAAGCCCGCCCCTAAACAAGTCCAATCAGTGGCCCAAGAACAATCCGCTCAATCCATAGCCGACAATACACCGGATCAAACTATACCCCCTGAATCCACTAAAAACCAACCAATGGTGGCCCGGAACAATCAGGACAATGCAGTCACACAAGATAATGTCCAGCCAGATCAAGAGATTTCAGAAAGCACTCGAACAGAGCCTCAAGTTCAACAACAAATTGATGAACAGCTGGCGGCCACTCCGATGAAAAATAAGCAAGCCATCGATGCACCACTTGAGGACGAAGACCAACCAGAGTCTGACAACAAGCTGCCTCAATTATTCGAATTGCCCTATTCTGTTCGCAAAGAAGTCCCCAAAATAACCCTCAGTGTCCATATATACGACCCGGTGGTGGAAAACAGAATGGCCATAGTCAATGGCGTACCGGTTCATGTAGGCGATACCTTAGAGGGCTCAATAACCATTCAGAACATCATCCAGTCCGGGGTGGTATTGCGTATCCAAGATAGAGATTTTATTGTGCTCAAGTGATTAATTTTTCAAGTTTAAAACCACGGTATGTACCGTATATTTCAGCATTAATCAGCCTGGTTCTGCTGTTATTTTTAGTGCTGATGGAAGCCACAGACTTGAAACAAAACCTGATTGATTATTATGCCATTCATACCAATGCTTTTTGGCCTAAAATCGAACAACACCCCTTAGAATTATTACGTTTATTTACGGCTTTGTTTTTACATGGGAATTGGTTGCACTGGCTCACCAATGTATCTGCTTTTGTGTTACTGGCTTTCTCCATTGAGCGTGTTATTGGCGCCCAGAAATTCTTATTTATTTTTCTTCTGTCCGGTATTGTCGGTAACATGTCCGCCGCCCTGGTAATGCAAAACCAAGATCATATCTTATTGGGTGCCAGTGGTGCGGTATCGGGTTTAATTGGTTTATGGTTGGTGCTATTTCCGGACAAGAAAATTAGCTTTGTGATACCCATTGGCTTATATTTAGAAAAAACATCCATGCCATTATGGGTTATCATCTTCTTTTGGCTGTGTTTCCAATTGGTTTTGCATTTTCAACCCAATATTCACTACAACATTGCCTGGATGAGCCACCTCAGTGGTTTTACGGCTGGTTTTTTGTTGGCATGGTTTGTAAAATAGAGTCACCACTTAATAGGGCACATAATGAGCACAAAACAACCTTTATTTAGAATCAGCTTCCATCACCGGGATAAATTATACGAGTTGTACGCTAAGTATATTAATAGTGAAGAGCTGTTTGGCTTTATTTCATTAAGTGAGTTGGTGTTTGACGTTTCAGCCGGGGTTGTTATTGACCCGGTGGAAGAACAGCTTAAAAATGAATTTAAAGATGTGGAGGTGCTACATATTCCCCAACATCATGTGGTACGAATTGAACAAGTTAAGCAAAAAAAGACCTGCCGTATCAAACGCTTACATAATAACGAAATGATGAGCGCGCTATCTCATGGCCAAGGCACACCCAAATGAGTCAAGCAGATATACTGATTGTTGATGACGAACCGGATATCCGTGAATTAATCTCCGATATTTTAGCCGATGAGGATTATCATGTAAGAACCGCTGAGGATGGTCATGATGCCTTGAAGAAAATTAAAGAGCGCAGTCCTGATTTAGTGTTGTTGGACATCTGGATGCCTGAATTAGACGGTATCAGCTTACTCAAGAAATGGAATCAAGATGGCAGTATACCCTTTGCAGTGGTGATGATGTCTGGTCACGGCACCATCGAAACCGCCATAGAAGCCACCAAAATGGGGGCTGCTGATTTTGTTGAAAAACCAATTTCACTGGCTAAATTATTACAAACCATCGAATCCACACTGACGCAACATCAACAAACTCAAACCCAGCAAGCACTGCAGCCACAATGGCAGATTATTGACCCCATTGGCAATTCAAAACCGGCTGTCGAGCTGCGTGAAACCCTTAAAAAGTTAGCCAAAACCCATCACAACATTCTGCTCTATGGGGATGCAGGAACCGGTAAATCAACCACTGCATTGCTGATTCATCATCACCGCCATCATAATAAATCCGTCACACTTTTGGATAGTCTGAGTCTGGATGAGGACAACATTGATGACATCCTGGCTGAACATATTCCACAGCACGGCAGCAGCTTTGTGATTGCCAATGTCGATTGCTTAACCGAGCCTTTACAACAAAAATTATTAAGCCAACTGAAACAATGGCAAAAACCTCACCAACAAAAACAAACCCAGGTACTGGCGACCAGTCAACAGGATTTATCGGCGCTCATCGATCAAGGTGACTTCAGCCGTGATCTTTATGATTGTTTGGCTGAGTTTGTAATTTTTTTACCCACATTACAACAACGCTCAGAGGATGTGCCGGAATTATTAAATTTTTATGTGAATCATTTACCCGATATCGAACAAACGCCCTATCGAAAATTATCCGTGGCGGCCCAAAATTACTTACGTCACCATTCGTGGCCGGGTAATTTGCGTGAATTAAAAAACTTAGTTCGACAATTACAATTAGCCGGTGGCGACACAGAAATCCAACAATCAGAGGTGGAAGCCTTTATCGAACAAAATCAACAATCACTGACCAGTACCTCACAACAAACCCGTTATGATTTGGAATTGCGGGAAGCACGGGAAGAGTTTGAACGTGATTATCTGCTTTATCATCTACAAAAGGTGGACGGTAAAGTCGGCGATTTAGCCAAAATTTCCGGCATGGAGCGCACCAATTTATACCGCAAATTACGCACCTTAGACATTAACCCCAAGAACATCGGTTCATCATGAAAATTATTATCCTCGGTGCCGGCCAGGTCGGTTCTTCGATTGCCAAGCACTTAGAGAAAGAAAACAATGATATTTCAGTGGTTGATATTGATAATAAGTTATTGAATGAACTACAACTGGACATGGATATTCGAACGGTGCACGGCCATGCTTCACACCCATCGGTACTCATCCGAGCCGGTGCCGCTGATGCTGATATGGTGGTTGCTTTAACCAGCTCAGACGAAGTTAATATGGTGGCTTGTCAGGTTTGTTACAGTTTATTTAATACACCCACCAAAATTGCTCGTATCCGAGAAGCGGAATATGCCAATCATCCGGAAATGTTTGAGCATGAGCATGTACCGATTGACTTTCATATTTCACCCGAACAACTGGTCACCAAGCACATTCATGGCTTAATTGAATATGAAGGCGCTTTACAGGTGATGGAATTTGCCCAGGGGCGAGCACAACTTGTGACCATAGAAGTGGTCAAAAACGGCCCTTTGGTTGATCAGCAACTACGCGAATTCCACAGCATATTACCCGAGGGTGCCGATGCCCGGGTGGCTGCCTTGTTTCGTGATGGTAAAGCCATCGAGTTAGTGGGCGACACCGTGTTACGCTTAGGCGATTTAGTGTTTATACTGGCCGCAAAAAAACATATTCGTAAAATCATGGAATCCTGGCATAAAACCACCCGTCCCAATTATAAAATCATGATTGCAGGTGGCGGTCATGTGGGTTTCAACTTAGCCAAAGCCTTAGAACAAGAACATTCGGTTAAAGTAATTGAATATGGCAAAGAACGCTCGGCGCATATCGCCGAAGAATTAAACAAAGCATTGGTCATTCGTGGCGACTGTACTTCTGAGAATATTCTCCGTGAAGAAAATATTGCAGGTACTGATATATTTTGTGCTTTGACCAACGACGATCATTCTAATTTATTGTCAGCCTTACTGGCAAAAAAACTCGGTGCTAAAAAAGTCATCATGCTGATTAATAAAACCAATTATTCAGAACTCATTGAAAAAGACACCATCGACATTGTCATTTCACCCCAGCACATAACCATCGGCGGCATATTAGCGCATGTGCGCGGTGATTTTACCGCCCGGGTTCATTCTTTACTGGATGGTGCCGCAGAAGCTCTGGAAATTAAAGTTGCCGGTGACAGTTCTACCTCTCATGTGATTGGTCATAAAATTAGAAATCTGGTATTACCTGCCGGTTGCACCATTGGTGGCATTATTCGTGCCGGCGAGGTTCTCATGGCACACCAACATGAAGTCATTAAAAATGCCGATCATCTAATCATATTTGTTACCAACACTAAAAATGTGAATGACTTGAAAATCCTGTTTGAAGTGGATGCCTCTTACCTATAAATATGAGAGACCTTTATAAAAATCATGAACCGAGTTAAAACCAAAAGTAGGGTCTTTAGAAGGCAGTCTCTATGAACGCTGCCATCGTACAAAAGATAATTGGTATCCTGTTATTGATGTGCAGTTTAATGATGCTGCCGCCGGTTTTAGTTGGCTTAATTTATCAAGATGGTGATATCTGGCCTTTTATTGAAGGTTTTGCGACTTTGGTTGTGATCGGTGGCGTGCTGTTTTTCCCCAACCGAAAATTCAATGCCAATTTAAGTATTCGCAGTGGCTTTTTGGTGGCCGCTGCTTCCTGGATAATTGTCGGGTTGGCCGGCGCACTGCCTTTATACTTGTCAGATAATCCCATGCTATCTCTTACTGATTCTGTGTTTGAATCGATATCGGGCTTAACCACCACCGGCGCCACCATTTTAACCGATATAAATAACCTCCCCCATGCACTGAAATTTTATCGGCAACAATTACAATGGCTGGGTGGTATGGGTATTATTGTGCTGGCGGTGGCTGTATTACCGATGTTACGCATTGGTGGTATGCAGATTTTTAAAGCCGAAATACCGGGGCCAATGAAAGACCAGAAGTTAACCCCGCGAATTACCGAAACCGCTAAAGCCTTATGGTATATCTATCTGGGTATTACCATTATGTGTATTTTCAGCTATTACATGGCCGGCATGAATCTTTTTGATGCCATTTGCCATGCCTTTTCAACCATTTCAATCGGTGGTTTTTCTCCCTATGATGCATCTTTTGGTCAATTTAATAATGCCTTACTTGAAATGTTGGCCGTGCTGTTTATGGCCATTGCCGGCATTAACTTTGCTTCCCACTTTGTGGCCTGGAAAAGCGCCTCCATAAAAACCTATTTGACCAATACTGAGGTCAAAGTATTTTTGGGGATTTTAGCTGTTGCGTCTTTGTTAACAGCGGTACAGCTTTATATGACCGGTACCACTGACACGCTGTTTGAATCCTTGCGACAAGGTACTTTTCAAGCCGTATCCATCGGCACCACCACCGGTTATACCACCGAAAGTTTTTAT